>MDTB01214210.1_pt1 | contig 17379 bp, 17 predicted proteins | sample 811161 | NCBI WGS metagenome assembly MDTB01 (sample SAMN05326650, study PRJNA326480) | marine metagenome | isolation source: seawater | place: Mediterranean Sea | collected 2009
ACAAAATAGACTCAAAATCAAGAATGATATTGTAAGGTCAGTTTTAGAATTTTTAGAATTTGAAGAACCTTTATATATAAGCTCTATATCTGATGTACCAGCTGGATCTGGTTTAGGCTCGTCAAGCGCTTTCACAGTTGGGTTACTTCACGCAATTCACATAATGAAAGGAAATAAGCAAGTCAGTAAAAGTCAATTAGCAGAAGAAGCCTGTCATATTGAAATTTCAATGTTGAAAAATCCAATAGGTAAGCAAGATCAATATGCTTGTGCCCTTGGCGGTACAAATTTTTTAAAATTTAATACGAACGGATCAGTTGATATAACTAAAAGTACTTATATAGATAACATTACTGCAAAACTTGCTGAAAATTCTTTTTTAGTCTGGACTGGAATATCTCGTTCAAGTTCATTAGTCCTAAAATCTCAAAGAAGTGAAATTACATCAGGTAAAATTAAAGACCCTATGATTAAGTTAAGGGATATATGCTTAAATTATTCAGATTATGTTAATGACTTAAGTTCAGAAAAGAGTATTGAAGGAGGACATCAATTACTTTTAGACTTACTTCAAGACTCATGGAATATAAAAAAGAATTTAAATCCCAAAATAGAGAATAAAAAAATACGAGATCTAATAAACAAAATAAGAGCTCAGGTTAAAAATAAAAAATTTAGTCTAAAGTTATGTGGAGCAGGGGGCGGTGGTTTCATATTATGTGCTTTTGGTAAATTACAGTCGTTACCCACTGATTTATTGACTATGAGAACAAATATTGATATTAATCAAAATGGTACAGAATTAATTAACAAATTAGAGAACTAAAAAATGAAAATCTTATTAACCGGGGTCACCGGTTTCGTGGGGTCGCACTTAGCAGACTACATTCTTGAAAATCATCCAGATGCTAAATTGTTTGGATTGAAAAGATATCATCTATCTCGTCTAGAACATGTAAAGCACATATATGATAAGATAGAGTGGATAGACTGTGATATAACAGATGCAAGGGCAGCATATGAAGCATTGGAAATATCAAGACCAGATTTAATTTTTCATTGCGCTGCTGAGAGTTTTGTGAGTCCATCATGGAGACATCCAAGGAGATATATGGATGTAAATTACTTGGGAACTGTAAATTTATTAGATGCAATGCAACGCCTGAACTTGAATAATACTCCGTTTCATATACCTGGGTCTGGTGAAGAATACGGCGAAGCGTATGAGAGTGAGTTGCCTTTAAATGAAGAAAGTGTACTTAGGCCAGTCAATCCTTATGCAGTAACTAAGATTGCGCAAGATCTAATAGGCTTTGTGTATAATCAGTCGTATGGCCTGAAAGTCATAAGAACAAGAGCATTTAACCATGAAGGTCCTAGAAGAGAAAAGGTCTTCGGAATTCCATGGTATGCTTACCAAATTGCTAGAATTGAGAGAGATATGCAAAGGCCAGTGATCAAAACAGGGCATCTCAAAGATAAGAGGAATTTTACTCATGTAAAAGATATGGTTGAAGCTTATTGGGTAGCAACTCAAAAGTGCAAACCTGGAGAGCTTTATCTAATAGGTAATGGAAGTGAAGAGTCAATTTTTACATTTGAAGAAGCGCTTCACAAGTTAGTTGATATGTCAGAAATTACAATTGACTCCATTAAAATTGAGGAGACTAAGAAATATGTTAGACCTACACAGGTTCCCTTTCTAATTGGCGACTTATCAAAATTTACTGATCTGACTGGCTGGAAACCAAAAATAAGTTTTGATCAAATTTTATCTGATACTCTTGAATATTGGCGCAAAAGACTTGCCGATGAAAAAGATACAAAGCTAAATGAAGGTGAAGAATAGGGATATGTTTAAAGGTGATCAAATAGATGGTGTGATTATTACACCGTTAAAGAAAATTGCGGATGAGCGCGGAGTAATATTTCATATGATGAAATCGACTGACCCACAGTTTACAAAATTTGGTGAGGTTTACTTTACATCTGGATACCCGGAAGTAATTAAGGCTTGGCATATCCACAAAGAAATGACCATCAATGACTGTTGTATTGTCGGAATGGTAAAATTAGTTGCTTATGATGTAAGAGAAGGATCTGTAACTAAAGGTAACTGTATGGAAATTTTTATTGGTGAACATAACTATTGTATCGTTCAAATTCCACCCGGAGTTGCCAACGGATATAAGGCTTATGGAGAAAAGATGGCAATTATGGCAAATTGTGCTGACATGCCACATGATCAAAAAGAGTTAATATATATAGATCCTTTGAAACCAAAAGGTTACGATATAAATTATAATTGGTCAGTTGTGCATGGATAGCATTCTGATCGCTGGTGCAAGTGGTTTCTTAGGCAGAAATCTAGTTCCTTTATTGTTAAAAAAAAATATCAATTTAATCTTATTTACAACAGGAAATTCTAATTTTAACTTTAAAAGCCTTGCTTCAAAGAAAAATATAATTGTTGCTAATAAAAGAAATATCAAAAAAATTATAAATAATAATAAAATTTCTACTTTCTTGAACTTGCAGGTCTCTTTTTCGTACTTTCATAATATTGACTCTCTTAGAGAGATGCTTGAAGCCAATATTAGTGTACCAATGGAACTTGCAGAATTGTGTTCCGAAAAAAAATGCTTTAAGCGTTTAATTACTGCTACTACATTTCATGTATACAGTAAAGGTTCAGATAAATTTTGTCCAGCGAATGTATTTTCAGGAACGAAAGAGTCATTTTCAGTTTTGGCAGAGTCGCTTGCAATTAATAAAAATTTCTTATTTGATGAGGTAGTGGTATACGACACTTTTGGAGAGGGGGATAATCGAAAAAAAATAGTAAGTATAATTAATAATGCAATTGATAATAATCAAACGCTCAAACTATCCCCAGGAAAACAAGTTATTGACCTATCACATATAACTAATATTGCTGAAGGTTTTTTAAAATTAATATTTTATAAAAACAAAACGCGGTCAAAAATAAAAAAACAATATTTTGCCTCATCAGGCAATAGAATTAAGTTGCAAGAATTGGCGAAAATTATTGAAGAAATTAAAATGAAAAAACTCAAGGCTAAATGGGGAGCCTTTGATTACAGAAAAGGTGAGGTTCTTAATCCAATAATGCCTAAAAAAGGTACGAACATATGTAAAAAAGACAATTTGCGGAAGAGATTAAGTAAATTTTTAATATAATTAATTAAACTTTCTGATACTAATAGAATAATAAATTAAACTATTACAATAATGCTCTCCTATATTATCCCAGCATTTAACGAAGAAGCTAATATTGTTCCCCTATATCAAAGAATAGTAAAGTCTGTTAATGAAACAGAAGACATTGAGATATTATTCGTTGATAATGGTAGTCATGATAAAACATCTGAGTTAGTGAAAATTTTATGTGATAAAGACTCTAGAGTAAAATTAATAAGCCTATCTAGAAATTTTCAATACAAAGGTTCCTTGGCAGCTGGACTAAATCACGCTGAGGGAGATTGGGTTGCCGTATTAGATGGTGATCAACAAGACCCTCCTGAACTGATACCTCAGATGCTTGAATTAGCTAAAAATTCTTCAAGTGACATTGTATATGGGAGAAGAACCGAGAGAGATGAAACACTCTTGAGAAAAATAATATTCTGGATGTTCTATAGGATATGGAAGTTTACTTCAGATATCGAAGTTCCTTTAGATTCTGGTGAATTTAGTTTAATGAATAGAAAAGTGGTTGATAATATAAATGCTTTGCCTGAAAGACAGAGATTTAATCGAGGTTTAAGAGCATGGGTAGGTTTTAAACAAACACCTTTTTTTTACAAAAGAGATAATAGAGCTGTTGGTAAATCTAAGTTTAATTTTGGAGCTGGATTAAATCTTGCATTAGATGGAATCATATCTTTCACACGAAAACCTCTAAGACTTATTTCTATTCTTGCATTAATTATACTTATTGCTTGTTTAATTTTAATAATTTTAAACATAGCTTCAATAGTCATTTCCTATTTTACTTCATATGATCTGGCATTCGCATTACCACCTGGATTAACGCAAACAAATGTTCTTATTGTTTTAACTTTAGGTATCAATATGTTATTTTTAGGAGTTATTGGTGAGTATGTTGGAAGAATCTATGAAGAGGTAAAATTAAGACCAAACTATATTATAAAAGAAATTTATAAAAAAACAAAATTATAAGATTATGTCTTTTCCCTCACATAAATATTATGACTTTAATGATTTTGTAAAAGATTATTATAATAATCTTATTAACGGAAGTAAATTAATTGATAACGAGCGCTTAAAATTATGTGCAGAGATATGTGAGACAGTTTTTCAAAATAACAACTGGCTTTTTGTCTGCGGCAATGGAGGATCAGCTGCAATAGCTAATCACTTTATTGCCGATTATACAAAGCTTATTTCTACAGGAACAAAGTTGAAGCCAAAAGTTCATAGTCTTTCAAATAATGTCGAAATTATCAGCGCGATTGCAAATGATATTAGTTATGAAGAAATTTTCTCATATCAACTTAATCGATTTGCAACAAAGAATGATGCTTTAATAGTAATTAGTGGTTCAGGTAATTCCCCTAACATTATAAAAGCATTGTCAGATGGAAAAAAAATAGGTTGTAAAACAATTGCTTTTACTGGTTTTACTGGTGGGGCGGCGAGAAAGCTTGCAGATATTTCAATTCATGTTGACGTGCATAATTATGGAATAGTAGAGGACTTGCACCAGGGATTGATGCATATTATTGCACAATATATCAGACAAAAAGCCTTGCCTGATGATGACTTTAAGAATGAAAAGTTTTAGTAATAATTAAAGTTTAAAACATTAAATGGGAAGAAGTATATTAAAATTTCATAAACCCAAGCAGGCTGTAATTCTTGCTGGGGGTGCTGGTACACGTTTAATGCCTCTCACTAAATATAATCCTAAACCATTAATCGATATTAATGGGAAACCATTTATATCGTACCTACTAGATGTTTTAGAAAAAAATAACTTTAAAGAGGTTATTATTCTAACAGGCTACCAAGGAAAAAAATTTGAAAAAGCTTATGAAAAACTTAATAGGTATAAATTTAAATTAACTATTTTTAATTCACCCATAAAATTTGAAACTGCGTCAAGATTAAAAGTAATTGAAAACTATTTAGACGATACTTTTTTTTTGCTTTATGGAGATAATTATCTTGATATTAAATTTGACGAAATATGGAATGAACTAAAAAATTCAAAAAAAAAGTCACAAATGATCGTTTATAGAAATGACGATAGGTATTCTACTTCTAACATAGACTTAGATAAAAAAAATAATGTTATAAATTATGATAAGACGAGAAAAAATAAGAAATTAAAATATGTTGATCTAGGATTTTTCATATTACAAAAAAATGTTTTGAAAAATATATCAGCAAACAAATTTAACATATCCTTACAAAGGATTATAAAAGATTTAATTAGAGAAAAAAATCTTCATGCATTTATCACTCTACACAAGTATTATAGTATAAGTAATTTAGATAGATTTCATTTAACTAAAAAATATTTTAATAATATGAAAAGTTACATATTCCTTGATAGGGATGGTGTAATAAATATTAAGCCTCAAAAGGGAAAATATGTTAGAAATTGGAGTGAGTGGAAATGGAAAAAAAATATATTCAAAGCTTTCAGCTTTCTTAAGTCAAAATCATTAAGAGTTATAGTTGTTACCAATCAGGCGGGTATTTCATTGGGAAAACTATCACTGAGTGATTTAAATACAATTCATAAAAAAATGATCTCAGAGATTGAGGCAAATGGTGGAGAAATTGAGGATGTTATATTCTGCCCACATCATTGGGATGAAAACTGTTTTTGTCGTAAACCTGAACCAGGCATGCTTATTCAAGCTCAAAAACTATATGACCTCAATTTACCAACATCACTTTTTATTGGTGATCAAAACAGCGATGAAAGTGCTGCAAAAAAAGTTAATTTACCTTTCTATTATTTATCAGGCAGAAAGGATTTGTATAAGTTATTATTAGAAATTTATGATAAATAAAAAAGGAAATACGTTTGATATTAAAATAATTATTTTTGTATTAGTTGCAATTATATTTGCTATTGATGTCATTAGCTGGATTGGAATAAGGATGACAATCTTTGATGACGTTAATATTGCATCTTATTATGCAAGTGGAGATATTTGGTCTATAGCATTTAATATTGCACAAGAACAAGGTAGAATTCAATTTATTTTTTTGTTACCTATTTGGGGATTTATTTTAAATTATGAGAATTCTCTCATCTATGATGTACTTCACTTTGGAACTTATTATTTCACAATAATTTTTGTAGCATTCTATTTAAAAAAAATTTTTTCATACAGTTTTGCAATCTTATTTTTGCTTGTTTATATTTCAACAACAAATCTCATGTGGGATCACAATATTTTGGTTGCAGTCCCTTTTTATCACTTTTTTTTAATATCTTGTGGATTTGGGTCATTATTAATTGCGCTAAAAATTAATAACAATTTAAGCACAAATTATTTATTTACTAAGAAATATTTAATGACTTTCCTTTTCTTTTTATCTTGCTTAGGACACGAGTATATGCCTGTTTTATTTTTGCTTATGCATTATACAACTACGGGGCGAAAATATGATTTTAAAAATAAACTTAATGAAATTAGAAAGTTATTTTACGATCCTATAACAATAGTATTTTCATTATACATCATTGCCTATATGGCTTTTAGATATCTCAATCCTTCTGACTATACAGGAAATGTAGTTGGGATTTCGCTGTCGCAATTGCCTATAATTATTTCTACACTAATTAATTTTGCAATTAGTGGAAATCAATTCTATTGGTTTTTTATGTGGGCGATTGAGTCTTATTTGCCCTATTTAGGACATCACTTTTCAATAATTTACTATAGTCCAGATTACGATTTCATTGAAAAGACTTTTGTAAATCCTTTAATTCTAAATTTAGACTATAAATATCAATTAATAGCATTAATACAATCAACGTTACTATTACTTAGCGGCATTCTAATAGTTAAATATAACAATTTTTCCTTAAATAAAAAAAATTCATTAATAACAATTATTGTATTTTTAATATTAATATTTTTCCCTTCTTTTTTATTGAGCTTATCAGCTAAGTATAGAGAGTGGCATACAGTCGGCGTATTACATTATTCATATACTACAATATCACAAGTTGCCTTATCAGCATTTATTGTATTTTTTATTCTCAAATGCTTAAGTTATTTAAAAAATCTAAGAAATTTATTTTTATATTTATTTATTTTGATTTTATTTGTCACAAATTTTTTTACCAATCAGCGAAACTATATTATTTCCGAATCAATGAGAGATAATTCTATTAAGTGGGAATTAGTCGAAGATATTTCTTTTATGGATGTACACCTAGTAGAGTCTAAAAATATTTATTCACCCTTTCTGACCAGCTATGTGTGGTCAGTCCCAACTGATAAAAAATATTGGCAAGACTACTTATTTGTAAAATATGATACTGTTTTAAATTTTTTAGACTCTCCGGATAAAAAGAAAAATTTTTATAATGTTTATAATATAAGAGCGAACACCTGTAAGTTAAATGTAAGTGTATTTGAATTTCATAATGATGAGTTAGATACCAAAGAAACATATCTTTTTACTAGAAATATAAATTATGATTTATTTCTAATTAATACTAGAAACGATACAAATTATAATCAGAAAGTAAGCAAGAATTCATGGAAAAAAATTGACGGTGGATATTTGACACTAATTGATGGAAGATCGTTTACTCAAGTAGATTGTTTTCCAATTATGTCATACCCTAAGCAAAACTCCATACCGCTCAATAAAGTAGTATCAATTAACGACCCTATGCTAGTGTTGCTTGACGGTTGGCATGCATCTGAATCATTTGGTAGATGGACTAGTAAAAATGAATCACATATAAGAATCTCTGCTTTTTCTGATACTATTAATAAATTTAAGCTAACCTTATTCGATTTAAAACAATTTCAAAATCAAGGCGAAGATAATTTATTGCAAATTGCTAGCTCTGATAGCATCATCAATTTTAAATATGTATCTAAAGATATTTATGAAGCGTGTATAGATTTTAAGGAAGGAAATGGGATATACAAAATAATTTATCTAGGCAAATTATATTCACCAATTGAATTAGGTCTTAGCGAGGATCGTAGAAAGCTCGGCTTAAGTTTCAGCAAAATTCATTTTTCAGAATGTGAATAACTTGCTTATTTATAGCCTCTAAGAATTGATCGGATATATACTCAAGGTGATTAATATTCAATCCAGGATAAATTCCTACCCAGAATGTATTATTCATAATAGGATCCGTATTTTCTAAGTCCACAATTACTCTAAAGTCATTTTCTTTCAATGTTTATGCGTTATCTGTAACGTGTGTTATTAAGATAATTAAGGAAAAACATAAAATTTCATTATCACTTAAATCAAGCTAAGTCAAAAAATAGAAGACCCTTGTATTTCGGTGTGTTATTTGCTATTAAATATTTTTTTTCGCGGGGTGGAGCAGTCTGGTAGCTCGTCAGGCTCATAACCTGAAGGTCGTAGGTTCAAATCCTACCCCCGCAACCAATAAAGTTTACTCATAAAATTAATCTTAGCTAAATTGAATAATCTTATATATTTTAACTAGTAATTTTTTTTTTCAATTTTCTTTCAATAATTATCAAAAATAAATATAGGCTAAGTTGGAAAAATGAGATAATAAAAAAAGTATTTAAATAGCCAATATCATTGCCATAAAGATAGATAAAAATTGAGCTAAAAATCAAAAAAGACAAAATTATCATAGAAGTACTACTATTTGGATTAAAAAATATGTTTGAAGTATTGAAATTGTATTTTTCAAAATAGTAGCAAATAATTTTGTATAAAACTGAATGCATATGTTTATCATCAGGTTTAAGTGGGTTTTTTTTATTGAACAATAGCCGTCGCCAAAAAGATATAAAAAGTTCGTTTATAGGATAGCAAATTATGCAAGCTATTAATGTTGAATAAATAATACTATTATTTGATATATATATACTTAACGTACCTATTATAAAGCCTATAAAGTAAGCACCGCAGTCACCTGATATAATTTTGCCGGTAAAGAAATTTATAAGAAAAAGAGATATAATGCCTGCAGTTAAAATTTGAACAAATACATATGCTTCGATATTACTACTATCAATATAAATTAAAAAATTAAAAAGAATAATTAATGCTACACCAGTCATCAATCCATTATTGCCGTCAATAAAATTAAATCCATTAATTGAAAACATTAATCCCATTAAGACGAATAAATATTTGATGTAATTTATATTTAGTATTTGGTCTAAGATAACGTGATCATAGTTGTTGATTAAAAAATTATTTTTCCAAATAAAAAAAATTAATAAAACAACCATTATATAAAATCTTACTTTTCCACTTATGTTAGGATTTAAGTCTGCGAACAAACCAATTAGCATGAATGCTGATCCAAACATAATAATTTCAATAAGCAACGGTTCATTCACATAAAATAATGATAGATAAAATGAAAGCATTGATACGCCTCCAATTTTCACTACGTCTGAATTATGAATTTTTCTTATACTATTTGATGGGTTTTCAATAAATAAATGAAATTTTTTTGAAAAAATGTATATTAGATAAAGAATTAAAATAGATAATATAAATGTATTAATAATGTGCATGTTTCCTAATATTTAAATGTTTGAAAATAAGCTAACACTAATCAAATTTTCGAGTGGTCTATATTATTTATTGCCACTTGCAATACTCAGTGGGCCTTTTTTTCCTGATTTATTTATATCAATAATTTCCCTTATATTTTTATATAAATCTTACGTTAGTAAAAAAAAAAAATATTTTAAAAATAAATTCTTTTTAATTTTTATTATATTTTATTTTTATCTTTTAATTAATTCTTTATTTTCTGATTATACTTTATTTTCCTTAGAAAGTAGTTTTTTTTATTTTAGATTTGGTATCTTTTCATTAGCAACATGGTATTTAATTGACGAGAATGAGAAATTTTTAGTAAATCTTAAATATATTTTTTTAGCAACTTTTGTATTTGCAATTTTGGATGGATATATTCAATATATTTATGGGATTAATTTGTATGGTTTTGGAAATGATGAGGGCACAAGGTTAAGTCTTCCATTTAATGATAAGCTTTTACTTGGCGGATACCTAGCTCGTTTATTTCCTATTTTGATTGCGTTACTTTTATTAGGCAATAAGTCCGTTTACTCTTATATGTTTTTTGCTATTTTATTAATAGCAACTGACGTACTAATTTATATTTCAGGTGAGAGGACAGCTTTAGGTTTAATGTTTTTTTCAACATTATTGATAATTATTTTCTTGAATACTTATAGGATATTAAGAATTTTTACATTTGTGATTTCTGTTATCATAATTTTATTTATCACTATTTCAAATGATCAAATTAGAGATCGAAATATTGATTTAACTTTGAATCAATTAGGATTAGGTGCACAAACTGGAAAAATATATCTTTTTTCCCACCAGCATGAAAGCCACATTTTGTCAGCCTATAAAATGTTCAAGACTGAACCTATAATAGGTCATGGTGTAAATACTTTTAGAAAATACTGTGATGAACCTGAATACAATATTGACGTTTATTCGTGTTCTACTCACCCGCATAACTCATCAATTCAAATACTAGCTGAAATTGGGATACTTGGCTTTTTGCCCTATTTGTTTTTAAATTTTTCAATCATTTTTGTTTTATTAAAAAATTTATATTTAGAAATATTTTATAAGGATTTTTATTTAAGTAACTTTCAAATTTTAATCTTAATTTCTATACTTCTTTCTATTTGGCCTTTATTCCCAACCCAAAATTTTTTCAACAATTGGATAAACATAATATATTATTTTCCAGTAGGGTTTTATTTATATTCAATTTATGGCGGTAAAAAAAATGTGGAAGGTTAAAAAATCTAAAGTTCACGGAAAAGGCATTATTGCCACTGAAAATATAAAAAAAAATACAAAAATTATTCAATATATAGGCAAGAAAGTTACTAAAAAAGAAGGCGACAAAAGATCTGAGAAAAGATTAAATAAATATCTAAATTCAGAAACAACTGGTTCAGTGTATATTTTCGAACTTAATAATAAATATGATATAGATGGATCGGTTTTATATAATAAAGCTAGATATATTAATCATTCATGTGATCCAAATTGCGAAGTTGATATTATAAATGGAGAAATATGGATCTCTTCAATAAAAAAAATTAAAAAAGGAGATGAATTATCTTATGATTATGGGTATGAGTTTAATAAAAATGATTTTAAAGACCATAGATGTGAATGTGGTGCAAAAGAATGTATTGGATTTATAATTTCCTCAGATGACTGGAAAAAATACAAAAAATACATGAATAGAATCATAAATAAAAGAAATACTTAATATGATATTGATCACAGGGGGTTGTGGTTATTTGGGATCGCATTGCGCAATCAATCTTTTAGAACGTAATGCTGAAATTTGTATTGTAGATAATTTTGCTAACAGTAGTATGAAAATTCTCGATAAAATAAAGTCAATTTCAAAGAAACATTTTAAGTTTTATCAAGGAGATGTTAGGGACAAAAAATTTATAAACGCCATATTTTTAAAAAAAAATATCGATACAGTTATTCATTTTGCAGGATTAAAATCTGTATCAGAAAGTGAAAAAAATCCATCAGAGTATTTCTCAAATAATATAACTGGAACAACTAATATTATTGAATTAATGAAATTAAATAGCATAAATCATTTTATTTTTTCGTCATCAGCTACTGTTTATGGCAATCAACATCCCCCGCCATGGGATGAAAAGCTAAAATTAAAAAGTCCTACTAATCCATATGCTAAGTCAAAATTTATTATAGAAGAAATATTACGTAGCTTTGTAAAAGAAAATAAAGAATTTCGTGTAGGCATTCTTAGGTATTTCAATCCCATAGGTGCACATCCATCTGGCTTGCTGGGAGAAGAGATGCATTCAGGAAGTAACTTAGTACCTGCCATTTTGAAATCTCTTATTTATAATGATGAATACCTTTCCGTGTATGGAAACGATTACCCTACACCTGATGGGTCTGGAATTAGAGACTACATTCATGTATCTGACTTGATAGATGGTCATTTAAAGGCTCTCAATTATATAAAAACTAATAGAGGCTGCCATGTATGGAATCTTGGATCAGGAAATGGATATAGTGTACTTGAAATTATCCAAGTATTTGAAAGTATACTAAAACGAAAGATTAATTATAAATTTGAAGGTAGAAGAAAGGGAGATCTACCAGAGTATTGGGCTATTATCAAGAAGGCTGGTAAAGAGTTAAACTGGTCACCTTGCAAAAGTATTAATGACATGGTGTATGATATTCTCAATCATTTAAATAAGACGAAACCTAACCTTAAGATTTTAAAGAATTAATTCAAAGTAAATTTTTTACTTTTTACAGATTATATTATCGTAATTACTTAGTTGTTCTCTTATCAATTTGCCGCTGTCTAGATGTAGATCTCTTAATTTGTTTCTCAGTTCTAACGTTATAACAGAGTGGGCAGAAAACTCCTTTTTTATAATTTGTTGATTCTAGATCTTTTTTTGTAATTGGACTTCTGCATCCATAGCATTGAAAATATTTACCTTTAAGTAAGTTTTTATTTATAGAAACTCTATTATCAAATACAAAGCATTCTCCTTTCCATGATGAATTTTTAGTTATTTTTTTTTTGTGACTTAAATAGTTTATTATACCCCCATCCAGTTGATATACATTTTTATATCCGTTCTTATATAAAAATGTAGATGCTTTTTCACATCGAATACCACCAGTACAATACATTGCAATTTTCTGAGATTTAGAAATATTTAGATCCTGAAATTTTTTTGTAAATTCTCTAAAATTGTTAGTATCAGGATTTATTGATTTTTTAAATTTTCCAATTTTAATTTCATATTTATTTCTAGTATCTATAAGTTTAACGTTCTTTTGAGATATTATATTGTCCCAATCTGCAGGGCTTATATATCTGCCTGTATATTTATTTACGTCTAAAGGACCTTGACCCAGAGATACAATTTCTTTTTTGAGTCTTACTTTAAATTTATTAAATGGATGAAAATTAATATAATTTTTTTTGATATCCAATTTTCTTATTTTAAATTTCTTCTTTATACATTTTATACCATCGTCTAATTCTTGTTTACTGCCAGACAATGAAGCATTTATACCTTCATTAGCAATCAAAACTGTACCTTTAATAAGCTTATTGTTAAAAAAAATTTCAAGTTGTGATTTTACTTTTTTAATATTTTTGACACTTTTAAATCTATAAAATGAGTAAATAAATAAACTATTTTTGTCCATTCGAATTCTTTAAATTATAGGTTTTTTTCTTCAAATACTCAGTTAATTCAATTCTATTTTTAAAATTTTCTATATCTTTATAAACAATCTTTTTGCCTATATATATTGAAATTTCTTTACCGATTTTTTTCTTTGTCTCATGAATATATGACGAATATTTCAAAGTTTGGTTTTTTAATTTTGAAGCAAATAAATGAAACATTAAGCCATTCTTTCCATCAAAATATATTGGTAATACACTTGATTTTGTCTGCTGAATTAATTTAGCAGGAAATAATTTCCATTCATCATCGATAGCCTCTGATTTTAAATTATTTGCTACAGAAACACCACCTGAAGGAAAGATTATAACAATTCCTTTATTGATTAAGTGCTCTCTAGCTTCCCTAGCAGTCTTTATGTTCAATAATTTTGATTCTTTTGATTTTCCACTGAAATCAACTGGCAGTATGTATTCTTTAAGTTGAGGTAAGAATTGGAGGGTTTCATGCGTCATTATTTTAAAGTTACCACTAAATTTTGATGTTAAAGCACACAGTATCAATCCATCAATGATACCAAATGGATGATTTGCAATTATTATTAGTGGTTCATTTTTTTCAATTGTTAACTTATTTTGAGATTTATTTACCACTTTGATATTCATTATATCTAAAATATCTGACCAAAATGTTTTTGGATTTTTTGAATCAAGTGAATAATTTTTATATAAGCTCTCTAACTTTTTTTTCCCTGTAATGCTTTCAATTGATTTAATAATGAGACGTTGAGCAAAATTATGTTCAACTTTTGATGCATATGAAAAGTCAATCTTATTCATTTCAATATTCCACAGGAATGGGATCTAGGCTTCGCCAAAAATACCAAGTTGCTACTGATCTATAAGGTTTCCATTTAATGGACATTTTTATCGCATTTTCTTTTGTTATTGGATATTTTAAACTATAGCAATTACATATGCCTTTGATAACACCTAAATCATCTGCAGGAAATATATCAGGTCTACATAAATTAAAAATTAGGAACATTTCTGCAGTCCATCTGCCAATACCTTTTATTTGAGTAAGCTCCTCAATTATTTTTTCATTTTCTAAGAGTCTCCATTTATTTGGTTGAATTTTTTTTTCTATAAACGCTATTGAAAGAGATTTTAGATAATTTATTTTTTGTTTTGATAATCCGCATGATTTAAGTTTCATATAATGAATTTCTCTCACATTTTTTGGCTTAATAATTTTTACTTTTTTCTCAAATCGTTCCCATACAGCTTGCGCAGCACTCACTGAAATTTGTTGACCTACTATAGATCTTGCAAGTGTATAAAATGGATCTGATTTAGTAAAAAGAAAATCTCTTGGATAATTTCTTATGATGGCGCCAAGTTTTTTGTCTCTTCTAATAAGATCTTTTTTTGCTTTTTCCCAAAAATGAGGTTTTCTCATATTCTTTCTTCTAAAAATTACGTGTTGACATATATAATGTAAATTGATTTATTGTCATACTAAATTAATAATGGAGATAAAATATGGCAGACGTGGCAAGTTTATTAGCTGAATTTCAAAAAGGAATAGAAGGCAAAGATACAGGTCTTGGTGCAACGGTAAAATTTGATTTTGAGGGAGCAGGATGTATTTTTTTAGATGGTAAATCTAATCCAAATACGGTTTCTGATCAAGATCAAGATGCTGACTGCACACTTTCAATGTCAATGGAAACATTTGAACAAATGAGGTCAGGTGAAGTAGATGGAACTTCAGCATTTATGCAAGGTAAATTAAAAGTATCAGGTGACATGTCTATAGCAATGAAATTACAATCTGTAATGGACGCTCTTGGATAAGACATTGAAAAATACTTAATTAAAACCCAGTCATTTATGTCTGGGTTTTTTTTTGATTAAAATATTTTTTACTTTCCTGAATAATTGATTGTTTGTGGTAGCAACAATTCTTCCTCCATTAAATATTTTATCACCTTCCCAAGTTTTTAATGTGCCACCAGCATTTTTAATTATTGGCTCTAATGCCCTGATATCCCATGGCTTTAATCCACTTTCTATAACTATGTCAACATGACCATCTGCCAGTAGGCAATAACTGTAACAATCTCCACCCATCCTTACCGTCTTAACTTCTTTAACCATACTTTCAAAAATTTTTTGATCATGTCTATTTGCAAAAACATATGGAGAGGTTGTATTTAAAATACTCTCCTTAAGTTTAATTGTATCTCCTGTTTTCAGTTTACTTTTTTTGCCCTTAATAATTTTAAAAGACTTATTGGCATATCCAATGTATCTCTCATCAAGAGCAGGTATATCTGCTATGCCTAGAATAATTTCTTTTTTTCTGGATAAAGAAATAAGAGTACCCCAAGCAGGAAATCCCTGAATAAATGATTTGGTGCCATCAATGGGGTCAATACACCATTCGTATTCATTGCTATTAATCATACTTACTTCTTCTCCTAAAATTGAGTGTGTTGGAAAATAAATTGAAATAATTTTATTAATTTTTTTTTGAATACTTATATCAGCAATAGTGACAGGATCATATTCACATAAATCTTTAGATTTAACTTTTAATTTTTTTTTAAAATATCTTAATGAGATTTTTCTTGATTCGTCAGCAATGTAATTACCAATTTTTATAAAATTCTTAATATTTTCTTTCATACGTACATATTAATAATTAGTATTGATATTGTATATTTGAACTTTTATCATATTAAGTATGATTAAAATAATTAATATTTTATTAATAGTTATAATTCTACTATCACCTGCATACGCAGATACGATTTTTACAATTGAAAAGATTGGAGAAAGAGAGCCAATTATAAGTCCTTTAGCTGAATTTAATCCTGAATCAGACTCGTATCCAGATCCATTTTCGACAGATCAGATACTATTTAATATTAATGTAGAAAATTATACTGAATATAAGGACAGTATTTTAACTCCTGGACAAATTAAGATGTTTGAAATGTATCCGAATACATTTGAGATGAATGTTTATCCATCACGAAGAAGCTGTGCAGTTCCGCCTGAAGTATTAGAGCTAACTGATAAAAACGCAGTATTAGTTGATGACGGTGAAGGGGTTAATGGAGTAGTAGGAAGTATACCATTTCCAAATCCAAATGAAGCCCTACATCATGTCTGGAATCATATTTTAAGATATCGAGGAGTTGAGATATATGGAGCGTCGCCATTTTATATAGTCAACCCTGATGGAACTAAAACTTATGGAGCAGGGGAGGCGATTGCAAAAAACTTTTGGAATCCATTTGTAAGGAATGAAAAAAGGGGATTACAAGGAATGTTGATGACAAAGGTTACTCACCCACCTCGGTTAGCAGATGCTTCGACATTAGTAATTGAGTCGTTGAATGCTTTCGTGACCCCTCGTAAAGCATGGGTTTATAATCCTGGTACTAGAAGAGTGAGAAGAGCGCCAGATATAACATATGACTATAAGCCCAGCGCATCACAAGGATTGACAACCGTGGATCAAGTTGACGGGTTTAATGGCGCCAAAGATAGATATAATTGGTCAGACCTTGGTAAGCAATTAAGATTAATGCCATACAATGCTTACAAATTTCATGAAGCATCAATTGAGGAAATTTTAACACCTAACCATGTTAATCAGGAATACCTTAGATATGAACTTGTGAATGTTAACGTTGTTATGGCAAAGTTAAAAAATGACAAAAGGCATATTATACCCGAACGAATAATGTATTTTGACTCTGATAGTCATAACATGCTTGCCGAAGAAACATTCGATGACCAAAGAAGTTTAATGGCTTATAGAGAATTTCCAGTAATTAACTTTTATGATCAGCCTATGTGCTTATCTATTCATGCAGCAACGTATGACTTCGCAA
>MDTB01218812.1_pt1 | contig 17378 bp, 20 predicted proteins | sample 811161 | NCBI WGS metagenome assembly MDTB01 (sample SAMN05326650, study PRJNA326480) | marine metagenome | isolation source: seawater | place: Mediterranean Sea | collected 2009
CCAACAAACACTCCAAGTATTACTCCTACCATAACGAGAACAACTACGTCTACTCAAACACCCACGGCAACATTAACTAATAGCCCATCTCCAACCGCAACATTAAGTAGTACCCCGTCTCCAACCGCAACATTAAGTAGTACCCCGTCTCCAACCGCAACTCCAACACTTACCCCTAGTGTAACGAAAACTCCACCTCCTACAGTAACCGCATCTGCGCCAACTCCAACTGTTTCGGTTACCACTAGCCCCACAAAGACGCCCACAGCAACTCCATCGCCCACAAAAAGCCCTACTCCAAGTACATCGCCCACAAAAAGCCCTACTCCAAGTACATCGACTACAAAAACGCCTACGAGTACTCCATCGCCCACAAAAACACCTACTAGTACTCCATCTTTAACGATGACAATGAGTAATTCTCCATCGCCCTCAGTGACCCGAAGTATATCTAATAGCCCTAGCCCAACAAAAACTCCAACTAGAACTAGTAGTAATACCCCAAGTATTACTTCAACCAAAACATCAACTCAAAGCCCAACTCCTACTTTTAGTAACACTAAAACTCCTAGTCCAACAAAAACACCGACTAACACAGTAAGTAACTCGTATACCCCCACGAGAACTCCTACTCAAAGTCCAACAAATAGTCCAACAAACAGCCCCAGTCAAAGCCCTTCAAAAACTCCTATCTCACCCACACCTAGTGAAAGCGTTTCTGTAACTCCAACTATTACTCCAACTGTCTCACCGACAAGCAGTACTCCATTAGAATGTGAAATAATTTTTGTTCAGCAAGTAAATGCAGACGGTTCTAATAAAGACCCAGCAGATTATCCTGACCCAGATGTAACTTGCCCATTAAGTAAAACACCTACCCCATCTACAACCAGCACCCCAGTATAAGTGTATATATAATAGTATGGCAAAAAAATATTTAGTTTATGAAGTAAGTGATCTGTGTTGCGGGCCCGGAAAATTTAATTATGTAAAAAGTTTTAGCTATAACCCTAAAAATTCTGGAAAAAATGTTGACTACATAGAAAATACTTATTATCAGGGAAATTCTTTAAAATATATATGGCTGCAAGCGGACGAAGAGGAGATAGATGATTGTGGCAACCTTAAGGGAGACCTAGAAATACTATTTCAATGTTTAAATCCTTGTGAAACAAGTCAATTATTGACCCCTATAAATATAGTTCAAATAGGAGGTTTTGCTATGCCCAAATCAGTAACTAATTATAAAGCTTTACAGCTCACTAATTGTATTGGGCCAACAACTATAGGAGCTCTTTCTGTTACGGGTGCCGATGTACCATACGGAGCAAAAATAAAAGTTCAAGCATTTGGAGGTTTTGGCATGACTAGAACTGTGAATGCTAGTAACAAAAACATAACTGGATCAACACGCAGGATTAGAAATAGAAGATTAATCGAGTCGTCCAATAATACAGATGGGTATTATGTTCCTTGGTTAAGGAATAGAGTTGATGGGCAGATTGCTGCAGGGAAAAAAATGATTTTTTCTAGAAAGTTTGATGAAGGTAATCATATTTTTGAATTTGCGGCGAACAAGCCCGGCCCAGTATATTTTTCAATAATGGATGAAGCTGCATGCATTAGATATTGGGCAGTTAATGTCGTTTCTAGTCACTGTTATGATTGGGTTGCTGGTGCTGACATAGCTGGCCCAGACACAAATCAAAAAGTATCGAATATAAGTGACTTTCAGTCAGTCGGCGAGAGAGAAGAATATTTATATACTAAATCAAACTTAATACCTATAACCAATGATAAAGATTTAGCTGAAAGGTATTGGGTTCAGACGGACGATAGAACTAAAGCTATATGTAATTGCGATAAAAATGATGCTGATTTTACATTTACAGAAAATTCAACTGAAGATTTAATTACTTATGCTCCACCAGACCCATCAAATCAAAGTAATGGATCTAGCAGTGTATCTATATACGACGCGGGAACTCCTTTCATTAATGGCTCAAGGCTCTTTAGCGCTAAAGACAAAGATAAAGCGGTGTCAGACGGAGTAAGGTTAAATTTAGTTAGAACTCCAACCATTAATGATAGATTACCTTATGTTGGAGAAGAAATGAAAATGCCGCTTCCTAGCTCAATGACTAAGGGAGCTTTTGCTGGAGATAGATTTAGAAGAATACGGGGGACTGTTTTTGATCAGCCACCAGTCCCTGATAGTTATGCTGATGATTTTCATGGAGCTGGATTTGCAGGTAACAATACTGGACCAATAGACTGGTTAGAAAATGATGATACTGAATTTGTAAAAGCGAGGGTAGTGAATGAAGATTTAAAAATTTCTACCACTGCTCCAACAAATTTTTTACCAGCAATGCTTGAAGTTGATTTTAAAATGGATGACGATTGGATGTATGCAAATGGGCATGAAAGTATGTATAAATATGTAGCTCCACCTATAGCCGCAACCCCAAAAGAAGTAAAAGTAGTTGATACTGTTTCTACTACGCAAGTGTCTCAAGCTACCAATAACGATTCTAGTGAAACAAATTATTTACAATACGAAGACATGGCTGGCGGAGACAGAATATCTTGGACTCAGAGGGCTCTGCAATTAATGTATATTAGTGTTTGTCCCGCTATTGATATAACGATTGAGTCTAGGCCGCCTTGGGGTGATGGATTTTCTGATGATGATGATAAAAAATATTTTATATGGGATTATGGAGAAGGTACAGAACTAAAAATTACTGCAGAGTTTCCTGATGGAAATAGAATTGCTGATGGAGAAGGTATGGCTGGAGCAAAGTTTCATTTTCCTGAGCCAGAAACTAAACATAGAGATAATAAATATTTTGGAGATAAGGCTCCTATTGGAAAACCATCTCAACCGGGAGGTTGGGCAAGAGCAGGTGGCGGAGGTAATAAGCATTTTAAAATGTATAAATTAAATGCTAAAGCTGGAGAAAATTTTGAAAATTTTGGAGCCACAAATATATCAGTTTATTTTTCTTGGGAAGCAGGAGCAACTAGTGTTTCTACGAAAAATCCTTTGTCTGATTTTGACAGATGGGGCCCGGGAGCTTCTGCCGCTCAAAACCCTTTTAAGGATGATGAATGGTTTGATGCGACAGATGATGCTAACAATTTTTATTGGGATAAAAAACACATAGTCAAGGGAAATTGGAAAAGCCACTTTCAGAGAGATTTTGCAGATCACTGGATAGGAGCAGACGAGCAACTTAGGGGTTGTAGTTGTGTTTCTAGAAATGTTAAAGACTTAATTATTGCAAGACAACCACCAGTTATTGATGATGAAAATGGAGATCCTAAACAAGTAGTCTTTGACGAATTAAATAATGGTAAAGGTGCTGGCATTATTTTTGTTGATGGCCCCGGCCAAAAAGACGGAGACTTTGATCAACTACTTTAATGCTCCCAATAGTATCCTAGCATCTTTTGCAGAGATATCTTCAAAACTTTTCCAACCTTTGATTGTTTCTACAGATATTTTACTTAGCTTGCCTTCTTTGTGAATTGGTCTAATTGTATCTAAAAACTCTTGGTAGTCACTGACTCCGTATTTATCTTGCAGGAGATCTTTAAGGAAAGATATTGGTGACATTGATTTACTGCTTGTGCTTGATTGCTGCACATCAGACTTGTCAATTTCATCATCACCGACAATATGAACATTAAGAAAGTTTCTTATGCATCTTACAAATGCTCTATTACATGCAATAGTTTCTAAAAATTTCTTAGCAAAGCTACTAGTATTTTCTACTGTAGCATTTGCCATATCTTCAAAAAATACGGCATCATTGTTTGTTTCATAATTAGCTAAAAAAGCAACAGAACAATTTACAGCTACATGGTCTTGTTCACATTTTACTGTTGTGAAATTAATAGATGAAAAACCTCTTAGTCTCGCAAGCTCTTTAATTCCCCCGAGTTTAATTAGCAGTTGATGATCTTTTAATCCTTCAATGCTTTTAGGCACATCTTTTTTTCTAAGCTCAAACCAAGATTTATTAGGAAATAAATATTCTTCCTTAATCATTGATCTCCAGTTGACTGATCCATCATCATTAAAATCATATTGTATATTTTTCAATAAACCATTTTCGTCCCTTTGAAACAAACTTGGCCCAATTGAATTATCCACTGAACTAATTTCTTCTGTTGATTTTTTTCTTGGCATGATTATATATTATCATACATAGGTAATAATGTCAAGTATTATCTTCAAATATTCTAATGGCAGAAACATCCTCCCATAACAGCTTTGAGTCTTCCACTTTGGATACATTTGTTTTTTTTGATTCTGACAAGAAAGAGTTATATACATTACCTTCAGATATAATATTTTTTCTACTCAAAAACCTCATGTTTTCTTTTACGGTTTTAATTTTTGCATGAGATTTGTTTAAATCTTCTAACAGTCCTATATCGTGGTCAATAAAATTTAATCTTATTTTATCTATTTTCTTTTTGTTTCTACAAACTAAATTTAAAGGTTTCCCTACTGAAGCTAAACTATCTATTTCTTCTTTTTTTGTTGTAGCTTTTACTATATATGTAATGCTTTTAATGGATGATGCAATTGATTTTAATAGATTGATGTCAATCATTTGATCTGTAACTATAGCTAAAGATCGACCTTGAGCTATTTGGGGAAGAGATTGAGGCACAAATGACTTATCCATTCTTACTGAAACTTCTCCGTTTAAAGATACTCTTGGGTCAAAATTTAAAGAAGGAATAATTTCTGCAATTCGTGATCCATAGTTTTCTCCAATGTGAATGGTTTTTATTTTATTTAAATTATGTTTAATGCCTAAAAGGTTTAAGATTTGAGAAGATATGTCCTCAGGTTTAATTGAGTTTATTGTTTTAGGAGACTCTTGTGGTGAAGATAGGGGTTTTTTATTTTTTAAATCCGGCAAAACTACCTTACAATTATCCTTAGAACTCCAATATGGAAAAAAAGATTCAATATAATCTATATTACTGGGTAGAACAATAGCTTTATTATATTTAGAAGCTATGTTGGTATATAAATTATAATTACCAAAATATAATAAACTTTTATTTATAATATATGAATTTTGTAATCGGTTAGTATTAAACAAATGCTCACAGTAAAACAACGGAACATCTTTAGGGTTGCCTATTTGGATAATTTTAATTCCCTCTTTATCTAAGAAAGGTTTTATGTGGAATATAACATCATCAAAATAGCTATAATACTTAGCATCTTCGTTTGAACTAGTGCTGACACATATAAATTTATCTGCAATAATTGGATAAAAAGATTCTTCCATTAACGGTTCGCTAATTTTTGCATTAGCAGATAGAGAAAAACTTTCTAATTTGTGCATACTTCAAAAGATAAAGGGTTCTTGTCGCAATGAGAGTAATTTGTAAACTTGTGTGTATTTGAATTAGGAATTAAAACAAATTCAAAATACCCTTGATGATCTCCTTGTCCAGTAGACCAAGGTATGTTTTCCATTATTGGATCATACTGTATGGTTTTATGAATATATTTATTACCATAAAGAATGTCAAAAAACTCAGGTTTAGTTGCATAATATATATTATGATCTGGGTGTTTTTCTTTTATAGATTTTAATAACGATGTAGACAAAAAGATATCATTTTCGTTCTCAGGGAGAACAAATAATATTCTTTTTCCAAGATCATCTTGATCTAAAATATCTTCAAATGGAATTTTATTATTCTCTGCATTCTCTTTCTGGGCGACTTGCCTAAAATAATTTAGTACTTGATTTCTATCAAGATCTGTATTTAATCTATGCATCCAATGAGCTACTCCTTGAGCATCTTCTTCTTCGACATTGTCTGATTTTAAAATGTTTTTATATAGATCTATAATCCAAGTTTTATCATCTTCTTGTTCTGGTGGGGAGTATTCAGGGTTTTTTTCAACATAAGAAAAATCAAAATCCCAAGATGTAGGTTTCATTTTGTCTATAACTTTTTCAAATTTAGAACAAACTGAATCAATCGAGCAAAAGTCAATAGTAAACTCTCTTGCAGCATTTCCAATTTCAAGCCTTTGGTCTTCAGACATATTATAAACTTTAAGTAATTGTTCCGCAATATGGTCTGCATCCGTTGAGGCTTTTATAAATTGAGTTCCCGGCTCCCTATATTCAGTCCAGTTAAGTGGAAGTCCTCCGCTTTCATCTGTGCAGTAATCTTCACCACAAGAATAATTAGTTACTAAAGTTATCAGTTTATTTAATTTAGCTTCTTGAATTGGTATCTCTTGGCCTCCGCTAGTAAACGGATGGCAGTATACATTCATTAAATTATAAATTTCATTTAACTGCTCCTCATTAACTCCTCTTGTAATTTGTGCGGTCTGCTGAGATTTTTTAGCTCCACAAAAAGGGCAATCTTGGTCTTGCCCCACAAACGCTTTTATCTGATAATTTTTACACTTATCACAAAAATAAGTCGTCAGTACGAGAGATGGGTCAATTTCTTTTTCTTTTAGGAGCCTAGGGATATCCCAGCCTTCAGTCCAGTGTGTGTGAAATAATAATTTTGCCTGAACGTGTGGATTTTGTTCTTTAAATATTTTAAATCCTTCAAGCATATTAGGAACACTTTTTCTTAATTGATTTCTAAATACAAAACCTATAATAAAATCACCTTCGGGTATTCCGTTGCGATTTCTTAATTCTAATCTTTTTTGATCAGATAATCTACTAAAATTATTAGGATCTAAGGGCACTGGAAAGAGGTGAGTATTATTAAAACCTTGCTCTTTTAATGCTTTTTGAGCAAAGGAAGCTTGAACTATAAAATTAGAAGTATTTTTAGCTCCTTCAATGTGTTTATCTAATAAGGGCACACTGTCTATTGGGGTCCATATTAACGAGTTTATTTTTTTCCACCACTTCTTAGCCCAAAAACCATCTAAGCCCCATATATCTTCTATACCTAAGTATATGTCAGGTTTTTCTTGTTTTATTATTTCGTCAATTTTCATGTGACCATAGCTAGCAGATCTACCTTTTTGCGGGTCACTGTTTATTTGTTGTATAATATGGGGCTCAAAAGGCAATGAACCAAAAGACTTCCAAGGAAGCCTAGATAATTTAGGGTCATTCCATTGCATACCGTTGGCAAATTCAACAATATCATACTTGCCGGTTTTGTGTAAGTATGTAAGTAGGTGCTTCATATGCTTACCAAACCCTGTCTTAGCCCGACAGTGATTACTGTGGATTAAAATTTTCTTTTTTGTATTTTTTTTAGCCATTAAAAGTCGTCTGAATTTGATGATCTCAGTTTTTGATTATGTTGCCAAGATTTTTCGTTTCTCATTTTTAATAAAAATCTACAAACTTCTTTTAAGCATTGAGCTTCGCCGGGCTCAAGGGCTATCCTAAATGTTTGATTACCGTTTCTGGTTACCACTAAACCAAATGCTGGCAATACTTGAGTTGTTTCATAAGCTTCTTTTGTTTTAGGGTTTATTTTGCTAACTTTAATTTCTTTATCCCAAGGAGATAATCTTATTTGGGTTTTATTTTCTTCAAATGAATGATATGTACTCCACTCAAATCTATTATCTATAGCACTAATAATCGCTCCAACTTCAAACTCATTGAACTTAATGCTTAAATTTTTATCAGGATTTTCTTTATTTCCAGAAAAGGAACCTATTCTCTTTGAAGAGTCCCAAGAGTGTTGGGCAATTGCATTTAAGAACAAGATAGGCATTTTATTTTTACGGTCTTCACCTATGTAAAAACTAAAAGCGAATCCTGAGTTACTTTTATTGGGTTTATATATTTGTAGGCTCATTAGTCTAGTTCTATTTTTATATTTTTATCTTCAAAGGATTTAGGTAATTGATCTGGGTGCTTAGAGCCTTTACGGGTTTTTGAATAATTTTCGTAATATTTTTCTTTTACAGGGTCCACTCCTCCGTTTTGATCTGCTCTTTGTCTTGAGAGGTCAGCACTTCTATCAAGAAGATCTCCTACCGTTCCTTGTTTATTAGTTTTATTTACAAAATCTGCATTACTCCAAGGGTCAATTGAACCTTGTGTGTTTAACTGTGGTGAGTGAAATTCTCTCTTCCATTGCACCCCTTCACTATCTATAAAAACTTTATCTTCATTCATATTAAAAAAGACATCTTGGGTTTCGCCAGTTTCTGGGTGACTGAATAAATATAAAGGCATTAAAAGAAAGTTAAAACAAGTTTATCTTTAATTGTTGTAGTGGTAAAATGATTATAAAAAGCATTCTTTTGATGGAGGGAAGCTAAAAAATCTTGAAAATGAGATTCAGATACGGGTATAGAAAAAACATGACCAGTAATATCCCTGTCTGCTTTTGTGGTCATTTCTTTCATATCAACACAACCTTCGTTTTCATTAATAAAATTAACAATCAATAGGTCCGCATGAAATCTTTCTCTCTTATATTTATGTATTAACCTAGGCCTGCACCCACAGTTCTCGTCTTTAAAAAAATTATCAGCAAAAGGTTTTTGATCTGGATAAGTTTTAATCCATAATTTATTAAATTTTTCATTATTGTGCATTAAATGCAAAAAAATGCCCAAAGATAAACTGCTGTATTCTTTACTGATTGATAAGTTCATAATAATAATTATACTATTTAGACTTAAAAATTCAAACAAAAGTTAAACTTTTTCTTTTAGATATTTGTTAAAAATAAAATAAGAAAATTCTATATCGCTAGGGTAATGTAATCCCCTTAATATTCTAGCTAAGCTAACTCTATCTGTGATAGATTTAAATATATTTATGTGGTCCGGATGTTCCCTGCTAAGTATAGCTTCTATTACTTTAGCTTGCAATGAATGCCCGCTTGGATATGCTGGAGTTTTTGCTGTTGAAGTTGGGTCTGTAAATATTTTAATGCCATGGTATTCCGAAACTTGTTCTGGTCTTGGCCTATTGTACAATTTTTTTAATTGAAGGATGACTGGAGCAAGATCTTCTATGACATTTTTAATGTAGTTTAAGTTATAATCTAAGCCTAAGTTATCTAAATATTCAGTATATATTGACAGAAAGTTTTTGTCAATTTTATCTTTAAATTTACCTTCATGCCACTCTGGCGAAGTTGATTGAACAAGTTTTATTGCATGAAGCTCTTCTGAGGTTTTACTACTAGAGTTTAAAGGAAATGGCTTATATTCTAAATTTTTTAAATCAAGTAAGTTTGATTTTTGTAAAGATATTTTTTCTAACCTAGGGGAAAGATTGCCAAATTTTAACTGGTCTATAGCTTGAGTTTTTATTTGATCTGAAATGTCAATAACACAATCACTCATTAATCTTTCTTTCTGTTTTAAGTTTTACCCACACTTCTTGCATTAAATCCATAAAAACATCCACAAGAAAACAAAAAGCAGAAACGGCGAATGGATAATAATATATATTATCAGAATCTTTTAATATAAAAAATTGAAAAATAGAAAGTAAAACTCCAGCCCAAAAACCTAAGCACATAGAACAGGAGAGTAACTTGTCTAGCCATTTAGCTTTTGACTTTAAATATTTTCGAGGCTTATCTAGTATGTAGCTATCTTTGATTATCCATACTAGGCCGATACAGGCCAATAAATTCATTGCAAAAAGTCTGAAACCTTTTGTATGACTTCTTTTAAAGATGATTCTGTTAAAGTAATTTGATCTCCGTAGTCATCTGTGATTTTAAAAGAACCGTCAGGCATAAGCCTTAGCTCTGGGCAGCAAGGATTAGTAGGAGGAGCACAACACCAAGCAACTTTTCCTTCTGGTGGAATTAAGTTATTCGGAGCTCTTGGGTTCGATTCCAAAGTTTTCTGGTTTTGTTTCAACTGAATTTTGATTGAAGTCAGGATGGTTTACTTCGCATACAGCTAAATGTATAAGAGAAGCTTCATCTTCACTCATCTTTACTGAGCCTCCGTGATCATCGGTTATAACAATAAGTCCTTCGCTATCTTTTGACACGCTAGGACAACCAGCTTTCCCACAGCATAAAAATGCTGTATTTTTTTCCATTCTTACATAATATTTATTCATAGATAGTTTCTAATATTTTATTTAGTGAGTTTTTGTAATTAAAATCCTTAACTAAAGTTACACCTTTTTTGTTGATTTTCCCCGACATTTTTTCTGCTTGCTCAAATGCACTAACCATCTTATCTTCGCTTACTATATACATATTTCCTTGATTGTATGGGTTTCCTTCTTGAAAAAATATTCCATCATATATGGGAACTTTTTTGTCTGGCTCTACTAAAATGCAATTATCTTTTTTAGCCCATTCTTTATGTGAAGTATGATTCATGACTATACTCCACTTACCAAGGCATGTTGAGTTGAAGGCGGGTAGGTTCCAGCCTTCGGCTCCGCTAAGCCCAGTTAAGTCGATGTCTATTGCATTCATAAATTCATTGACTTCAGAATTTGTTTTTAGATAAGGTATAAAGTTTACATTTCCGTATGTTTTTCCCTCAAAAATTTGACCTAAAATTTGATTCATTTGCTCAGGCTTAAAGAACGGATTAGTTATGCAACATGAAAGTTGATAGTTATAATTATTTCCATACTTTTTTACCCAAGCTTTTATAATGTCTGAGGTATTTTTTCTTTTTTCAAATTTGCCCATAAGGCCAAAATGAACTTTGTTAGGTAAATAAACTTTATCGGTAGCTGAAAAATCTTCATCGAAACCTATGGGTATAGAACAAGTATTTTCACAACCAACATCCTTGAAAGATTTAGATGCATGAGATGTGCTAAATATTGTTTTGTTTTGAAGCTTAACTATAGCTTGCTCAACTAATGTGGGTTCATCAACTTCATAAAATGTATAAAGAAATTGATTGGGGGTGACTCTCATTTCTGAGCCATTTAAATGCCACATAGTTAAAGTAGGCATATCTTTTTTAACTATGTGAAATCTATTTTTAGTTCTTGATATAATCCAATTCTTAAAATCTTCATCTATTTTATCAAAAGCTTCAAGTTTAATTTCTTCACCAATAGGAAATATTGCTACATTCATTTCCTTCCTATACATTTCCCTTAGGAAATTATAGGTTACGTTACCGAAACTTAAAGAATTTAATGGGCCTCTAAAAACTAAATCTTGCATAATTTATTAAAATGGAATATCTTCATCAATATCAATATTATCTTCTGATTCAGAATTTTCAACAGATTCTTGTTTTTTTACTTCTTTTCTTGCTGTTGACTTTGGAGAATCCCCAGATTGTTCTGAGTTAAGAAATGTAATCTTATCTCCTATGCAATAAATTTTGCTTCTCTTCTCTCCATTTTTCTCCCAGCTATTTAATCTAAGCTTACCCTCAACTAAAACTCTCTTACCCTTTTCAAGGTATTTTGCACAATTCTCTGCTTGCTTACCCCAAGTTTCTATATCAATGTAAGTGACAAGCTGCTGCTTCTCCTTGTTTTTATAAATTACATCATTGACCGCTAAGCCAAATGTAGTTACTTGGTAGTCCCCTACCTCTTTAGTTTCTGGATTTTTTGTTAGGTTTCCTAGTGCTATATATTTATTCATAATTATTATTCGTTATTAAAAGATTGTTTAAATTGTTGAATTGCTGAGTTGTGTATATTTATGCACCCCTGTATACTGAGGCTTAATTTTGAGCTAACTGTTTTCCAAGGCATTACATTATTTTCTTTTCCTACTACATATCTTAAGTTGAATATTTTACCTACCCGCTTGTCTGGATGAAGCTCTGCTTGCTGTATAACCTTATTGAACATCTCATCCTTAAATACATTTGTGTCTTCGTCTACAAATTTATAATTAAAAAATTCTATTAATTCTTCTTGTATGGGAACAGACGGATGTCTTTTATTTTTATTATACATATTTAAGCACTTCCATTTTGTTTCGTTACCAAGATATGTGCTAAATTTAGCTCCTTTTTCAGGATTGTATTTTAATGCTGACATGTATATTTGGTATTCTTTTTCCTTTATCATTTCGTCTTTGAGTGATTTTTGATTAGACGAAGAAACATATCCGTTAATCATGTCTAAATATATCCCAGAATGTCTACAGACCAGCTCTTCTAAGCTATCTTTTGCGCGATATTGGTTTTGTATATTTTTTACGAGTTGCTCGTCTGATAATTTTTCGTATTCCATTATTTTCCTGTACTGCCAAAACCCCCCTCACCTCTTAAGGAAGAAGATAGTTCTTGGGCTTTGTTAATTGTTAAAGGGTTTATTTTAGTTGGTACTAACTGGGCAATTTTATCTCCTTCGTGATATATTTTCTGAGGATTAATTGATGCAACAATACCTTTTGCATTTTTTCCGTAAGCACTTTTTCCTTCTATGATCTTTTGATCCTCTGGCTGGATTACATATCTAAAGCAAACTTTCAAGTTTCCTCTGTAGCCCGGATCTATAACCCCTACAGAGTTCGCTAATATTAAGTTGGTATTAATTATACTAGATCTGGGATAAAGCAGCATATAGAAGTCTTCTTCATTTGGCTCAATTTTTAATTCTGTATCGTATACTAAATAAGATATATTTGTATAGTAAGGACCTTTATATATACTACCTATAATCTCAGGATAATCCTTAGCTATTAAATCAAATCCTATATCATTAGACCCTTCAGCAGGCTTAATAATGGATTCAGTAGAACCTAGAACATTAAGAGTATTCAAGAGAAAGCTCCTTTTCTAATTTTAATTCACTAATTATTGATAAGCCTTCAGATAAATTATTTAATCCTATTTTATTAAGAATAGATTCAGTTGAGAAAAATTCTGCATTATTTATTGAAAAATCTTTAGAAACTTTTGATTCTGAAACCATAATTGTTGTTGACAGAAGTAAATCAGAGTTAAAATTCTTTATGGCCATAATTAAACCGCAGATAGCAGCAGACTCAAAATCATCAGAGTCAACATTAACGCTCCATCCAGAGCAAGAAACTTCAAATTGTCTTATTTCGTTTTTCATATGCCAAACATTATGCCATATTTAAGCCATTCTGTCAAGTGTTTTTTATTCATGGAAACAAAATACTTCGTATTTTATATTGGTTATATATTTATATAAATTAATTATTATTTGGTTATATATAGTCAATAGAAGTTTTATTATAACATGAGTTTAAAAAAAATCAAGCAAAAAATGAAAATATCAATATTTAGTCTATTTAGAGATTCTGAAAAAACAATACAAAACACACTATCCATGCTGGATTCAGTAGAGTTAGCTACGGATGCTGAGTTTGAATATTTTTTTTATGAAAATGATTCAAAAGACAACACTGTTGATATTTTAAAAATTTGGGGCAAGGGAAAAAAGTGTTCAATATCATCAGAGTTACTGCATGCAAACAAATATCAATCAACTCTGCATACAGAGAGAATGATTCATATGTCAAAAATTAGAAACAAAATGCTAGAACTTGGTAAAGATTCTGACTCAGATTATTCTATTGTATTTGATAGTGATGTAACTTTTTACCCAGAAATAATAAATGATTTTTTAAAATTTAAAAATTTAGATTTCTCTATGTTGACTCCAAATATTAGGCAAAATGTGCCTTGTAAAATGGAAAACAAAATAGATACTTCATACTATGATAGCTCAATTCTTTTTGATACTAATGGCATTAATTGTATGACTTGGAGTGACAATCCTTTTTACGAAGAAGAAGATAGAAATAATTTCATGCTAGGCAACCCCGTAGAAGTTCAAAGTGCTTTTGGTGGATTCGCTTTTTTAAAATCAAAAGCATTATTAAATTGCTCTTGGCAATCAAGCGGCGAATCAGAACATCTGTCTTTCTGCAAACTATTAAAAAAATACGGTAAAATTTTTGTCATCCCCACAATCAAACCAAGTGTTACGGTAGACAGAACTCATTGGAATCATGAACATTTAATAATCAAAAGACAAAGCAAACTTTTAGAAAATCCTTGGAATCGTTTTTTATGGAAAAGCGGCTCTCTGGATTTAGAATAGAATATGAATTTTAAAATCAGTTTCGCTATTACGGCTTGCAATGAGCATAAAGAATTAAAAAAACTTCTTGAGCATTTGATAGAACATAAAAGAGATGAGGACGAAATAGTCATCCAACTTGATGAACAAAATTATACAAAAAAAATAATCAATGTTATTGAAAAATTTAATTTAAATTATATAAAATTTCCCTTAAATAAAGATTTTGCCTCTTTCAAAAACAACCTTAAAGACAATTGCAAAGGGGATTATATTTTTCAAATTGATGCAGATGAAATACCATCTGTAGAGACCGTTAAAAATTTAGATAAAATTATTTCTGAAAATTTAGATATTGATTTATTTTTAGTTCCCAGAATCAATATAGTCAATGATCTTAAATACGATCACATAGAAAAATGGAAATGGACATTAAATCATAATGGTTGGGTTAATTTTCCTGACTACCAATATAGAATTTTTAAGAATAATTTCAACATTAAATGGCAAAATAAAGTTCACGAAAATATAGTCGGAGCAAATACGGGAACCCAACTACCTGCTACTGAAGAATATGCCTTAGTTCATATAAAAGAAATTAAAAAACAAGAACAACAAAACAAACTTTACGAAAGTATCAAGTGAATAGTATCAGTATTATAGGGCACGGCTTCGTAGGTAGTGCAATATCTTCAGGATTCAAACATTATTGCGACCTTAAGATATATGATAGTGATCCAAAAAAATCAACAACAACTTTAAGTGATGCAATAAAATCAGATATTGTTTTCATTGCTGTACCCACACCCATGTCACTTAAAGATAGAGGGCGTTGCGACCTATCCGCAATTGAAGATACATTTGCATCAGTTGATAAATCAAACAGCTCAAGTGTTTTTGTAATAAAATCTACAGTACCTATAGGAACTACATCTAAACTTCAAAAAAAATATCCACACTTAAATATCTTACATTCACCTGAATTTTTAACAGCCAGAACTGCCAAATTAGACTTCATCACACCATCTAGAAATATAGTTGGTTACTCTCCTAAATTTACTACATTAAATCAAATTCCTTCAGTCCTAAAAGAACTTTACGAAGAAAGGTTTCCGGGCGTTTCATGCATTCTAATGACTAGCGACGAATCGGAAACAGTAAAGTATATAGCTAATTGTTTCTTCGCTGTTAAAATTAGTTATTTTAATCAAATTAAAATTCTCTGTGATAAATTAAATTTAGATTGGAATTTAATTATGGAAGGTGTTTTATCTGACGGCAGAATCGGCATTAGCCACTATCAAGTACCGGGCCACGATGGAAAGCCCGGATTCGGAGGTACATGTTTTCCGAAAGATATTAATTCTTTAATTAACATTATGAAAGACAATAAACTTGAGCACAGTATACTAAGCTCAGCTTGGGATTTTAATTTAAAAGTTAGACCAGAAAAAGATTGGGAAAGTTTTAGTTCTGCAGTTTCTGACGGCCAAAACTTCTTTCACCCTAATCATGGCTCAGATCAATCGGGTTGTGGCCACGATAATTTATGAAAAAGAAATACACAGTAACAGGTGGGGCAGGCTTTATTGGAAGTAATTTAGTTGATCAATTAATTGATGAAGGTCATGAAGTTGTAGTAGTTGATTCTTTAACCTCAGGCAAAACAGAAAACATAAACCCTAAAGCTGAATTTATTCAAGCTGACATTAATGCTTGCAGACAAGGAAATCATCCACTTTCAGCCTATACTGAAAAAGTAGAAAAATCTATAGCAGGCAGTGATGCTATTTTTCATCTAGCTGCCCTTGCTAGAGTACAACCATCTATAGAAAATCCAGTTATTTTTAATGATGTAAATGTTAATGGCACATTAAATATGTTAGTTATTGCTCAGAAGCTTGGAATAAAACGTTTTGTTTATAGCGCATCTTCCTCTGCCTATGGAAATGCTAAAATTTTTCCAACTCCAGAAACTCATCCAACAAATCCGCTAAGCCCGTATGGTTTACAAAAGTTAATTGGAGAGCAATACTGTAAAGTTTTTTCTATCTGCTACGGATTAGAAACGGTTTGCCTTAGATATTTTAATGTGTTTGGAGAAAGACAATCGCTAGAAGGAGCATATTGTTTGGTCATGGGAATCTTCGCCAATCAAAAATTAAACGGTGAACCAATGACAATTGTTGGAGACGGAAAACAACGAAGAGACTTTACATATGTAGGTGATGTTGTGCGAGCGAACATTCTAGCATCCCAATCAGATAAAGTTGGATATGGAGAAGTTATAAATATTGGCAATGGAGACAACCGATCTATAAATGATCTTGCAGATTTAATAGGTGGGCCGAGACTTAATATTGAAAGTAGGCTTGAGCCAAAACAAACACTTGCTGATAACTCAAAAGCCAAAGAGTTATTAGGCTGGAGCCCAACGGTTACATTAGAAGAATGGATGCCAAAGTATAAAAAAGATTTGGGCCTAAAGTGAAAATAGCTGTTTACACATCTATATTTGGAGGCAAAGACCTACTTAAAGAAAATCAATTTTTATCTAATGATTTAGATTATATTTGCTTTACCGATAGAGAAGTGTCCTCAAAAACATGGAAAGTTATTGCAAAAAAACCAACACACTCAAATCCATGCAGAAGCGCAAAAGCATTTAAAATATTACCTCATAAATTCTTACCAGAATATGATTACTCCGTTTGGATAGACGGTAATTTTATTGTTAAAAAACACCCAAAAGATCTTATAGAAAAATATTTAAATGGGTTTAATTTTGCTGCCCATGACCACAATGACCCAAAAATTTCTGATAGAAGAAATTGTATATATAGTGAGGCAAAAGCATGCATATCGCTTAGAAAAGATGCCCCTGATTTAATTAATAAACATATTAATCAACTCGTTGTAGATAATTATCCAGCCAATAATGGTCTAATTTCCGGGGGAGTTTTAATAAGAAAACACAATGAAGATGATGTTGTCAGAAATATGAATGATTGGTGGAAAGAAATAGAGTGGGGATCAAAAAGAGATCAACTAACATTCAACTATATAGCTTGGAAAAATAATTTTAATTTTAATTATATGATCGGAAACATAAGAAACAATGATTATTTTGAAATGACCAACACCCATTAATTATGATCGCAATATTAAAAGCTGTATTTTTCAACAACTCCACAAACTACGGAGCTTACCACAAACAACCTTCATTCGATAATGTAGACAGAATATTAGTTACCAATAATGAAGATTATGCAAAAGAAGCTGAAAAAGATGGAGTTAAAATTATTATAGAAGAATCTGACTCTTGGGAAGCTACAGGGCCTAGAAATTCACATAGACTTC
>MDTB01185158.1_pt1 | contig 17375 bp, 20 predicted proteins | sample 811161 | NCBI WGS metagenome assembly MDTB01 (sample SAMN05326650, study PRJNA326480) | marine metagenome | isolation source: seawater | place: Mediterranean Sea | collected 2009
ACACGACATTGGCGATTTTGTTGACGACAATGTCTGACAATCTCAACCACGTCGCCTTCTGTTCTTGGAGCCAGAACATCAGCCGAACCACCAAAAACAGTGAACCCAGACCAATCTCTTAATGGGATCGAAACGGAATCAATCGGAGCGAAGAATGTGTTGTCACTGACAGCCTGGACATTCAATCGTTCTGCCCAGGAATGGCTACCAATCAGGCCGGCAGCTGTCACACCGCTGCGGAGAAGGAAGGAGCGCCTGGTCAATGCCATGCATCAGCGTCGAAATCTCGTTTCAACGTAAAGGCATCACTCCAAATCCCTGTTCAAATCAGTAACGACGATTGACGGGTTCAAGGCAACATCGTGAATCGTCAGTTGGCAGGTGGCTCCAGCCTCACCGCAAACCACTGCAACGTCATCCCTGGGCTGATCTCCAGATCGCAGGCCGTGTCGAGCAAGCGTTGCGCCGCGGCCTGGACAGTCGGTTGATTGCGTAGATCAGCGGGGAGCTGGTCGAGCGATCGCAGCCAATCGCTCAGCCATGTCAACGTGTCGGCAGCGCTGAGCAACTGCTCCGGCTTGCCCGGCTCCAGCACCACGTAGTCATCACAGGCACGGATCAAGGGATCAGACATGAAACAACGGCTGCTGGCCCTGCTGCTGTGCTTCACCATCCTGCTCATGGCTGCACCTGCGTGGGCCTCCTCCGTGCTGGACGCTCGCCTGAGCAGCTGGCCTGAATGGAACCTGCCAAGCCCTCTGCCCCGGCCGAGCAACGGCGATGATCTGGTGTATCCCTCCTGGTTTGAAGGGCTCTGGCAGGTCGAAAGCCTGGATCTCGATGATCCGGACGCACCGCCGCTGATCCATCAGGCCCGTTTCAGCCCCGATGCGGACGGGCGCCTCGTGGGAGATCGCGCCTTCAACGCCCTCGCCATCGGCCAAGCCCTGCTCGGCGATCAGCTGCTGCGGGTGGAAGACGATCCGGACAGCGCCAATCGTCAGATGGCTCAACTCAAGGGTGATCTGCGACTGGAGACCAGCGTCACCGGTCGGCGACAGGAAACCCTGGACGACGGCAGCTTTCTAGCCGATGAGCTCGTTCTGCAAATCCTGCATGCCCCCGGCCCGCCAAGGCTGAGCCGCATCGAAACCCTCAGCCTCTACAAACGCTGCGACGTCGACATCTGTGCCGACCAGTGGCAGGCCCGCTATGCCGCTCCTGGTCAGACGCTGCGGGATCGAGCCGTCGCGACCCACCGTTACAGGCTGCGCTTCACACCTCTTCCAGGGTCCGCTCCATCAACTTGAGTTCAAGCTGGTCGCGCCACTGGAAAAGCGCTTGCAACTTGGGGTGATCGCTCAGCCCCGGGACACCGCGCCCCGCCAGCGGAGAACCGGCCGATTGAGGGAAACGCAACAGCGAGAGCTGCGCGGCCACAGCGAGATCAGCCATCGTCATGGTTTCACCCACCAGCCAGGGGCTGGCCTCAACCGAGGCCGCCAGTTGTTCAAGACTCGCCAACAGAGCCGTCCGCTCCCCCTGATTCACCAGCTCACTGACGCTGTTGACCCAACCGCCAGGAATCGCACCCATCACAGAGCGGAGGGGATCAGGAACATCGTCGGGCAGCAATGCCACCCGCAACTCGGGATCCAGGGCGGCTGCCTGGACAAGGCACGCACGCCCACCGGCGGCCAGGGTCGTGTCCGCCCAATCCTCAATCAGATGCACCTGTGCGGCCTGTTTCGCATCAGCCGGCAAGAGTGCTGGCTCCCCCCCAGCCAGGTCCAGATGGCGGCTGATGGTGCTGGAGTCCGCCAGCACCATGTCGCCATCCACAAGAACCGGAACCTGGCGTTGTCCGGACAAACGAAACACGGCCACCTGGCCGATCCCAGGAGTGACCTCAACGGTTCGGTAGCTCAGCCCCTTGGCCTGAAGCACCATCCGCACCTTGAGGCAGAACGCTGAATGACGGAATTGATGCAGCTCCAGCATGGGGTTGGCGCCATGGGCCCGGCAGAGTAGCCATCAGATCCCAGAGCTCGCCAGCACCATGCGGGAGTTTTTCCTAAATGTCACCCGCTATCCCCGCTATCTGATCGCCTTCACCCTCGGCGTGATGAACTCGGTTGCGGAACCGCTTGCCCGCAGGCGCAGCAACCCGGTAACTGCCGTCGCCTTGATCGGTGCTCTGATCAGCGGCTTGATCAGCCTCAGCCTCGTGCTGCGTGCCATGGTGCAATCAGCACCAGTGGCGTGACGGACCGATGGCTCAGGGGCGTCGTGTGGAACGGGTGGCGGCCCTGATCCGCAAAGAAACAAGCGAATTACTGATGAATGGCATTCGTGATGAGCGGGTGCATCAGGGCATGGTGAGCATCACGGATGTGGAAGTGTCCGGCGATCTGCAGCACTGCAAGATCTTCGTGAGCGTGTTCGGGGAACAGAACGACCGCAACGAGGTGCTCGAAGGGTTGAAGGCGGCGAGCGGCTACCTGCGTGGTGAACTGGGCCGACGCCTGCAGATGCGCCGGGCACCGGAGGTGGTGTTCCAGCTCGACAAAGGCATCGAGAAGGGAACCTCTGTGCTGGGCCTGCTCAACCGCCTGGAAGATGAACGACAGGAGCGTGGCGAGATCCCCCCAGGCAGCGATGAGCTCCAACCCGATTGATCCTCTGCGGCGTCAGATCGCCGAACTGATCGTGGTGAGGGCCAGTGGTCATCTGGATGATCAGCAGCGCCGTTACCCCCGCTGGGAACTGCCCAACTCCGCATTGCGGCGGCTGCTCCACAACGGTGTCGGCGGCGTGATTCTGCTGGGGGGAAGCGCCACCGAGCTGCAGCAACGAACCCGCCAGCTGCAGAGCTGGGCCTCACAACCTCTCCTGTTCTGCGCCGATGTGGAGGAGGGCGTGGGCCAACGCTTCGAGGGCGCCAGCTGGTTGGTGCCGCCCCTCGCCCTCGGCCGCCTCCACCGCAGCGAACCCGCACGTGCCCTGGCCCTGGCGGAGCGCTATGGACGCTGCACCGGCGAACAGGCCCGTCGCTGCGGCCTCAACTGGGTGCTGGGCCCCGTCTGCGATGTGAACAACAACCCCGCCAACCCGGTGATCAATGTTCGGGCCTGGGGTGAAGATCCAGGAACCGCTGGAGCCCTGGCCGCCGCCTTCCAGCACGGCCTCAACCAGGTTGGCGTGCTGGGTTGCGCCAAACATTTCCCGGGCCATGGCGACACCGCCAGCGATTCCCATCTGGACCTGCCGGTTCTGCCCCACGATCGACAGCGTCTTGATCAGATCGAGCTACCGCCGTTTCAGCAGTTGATCGAGGCCGGAATCGACAGCGTGATGACGGCTCACCTGCTGCTGCCGAATCTGGACCCGGAACGCCCGGCCACACTGTCGCCCACGGTGCTGACGGACCTGCTGCGCCGGCAGATGGGGTTCAGGGGACTGGTGGTGACCGATGCGCTGGTGATGGAAGCGATCGCTGCCCGCCATGGTCCCCAGGAGGCGGCCGTGCTCGCCTTCGAGGCCGGGGCAGATTTAATCCTGATGCCGGCTGATGCCGACGCCGCGATCGACGGACTTCAGGCGGCCTTCAGCGATGGCCGCCTGCCGATGGAGCGTCTTGAGGAGGCCCTGCAGCGGCGGCGCCAGGCCCTTGCCAAGGTGGCCACAACAACAACCGCGGCGATCGCCAGCGAGGACGATCGCGAGCTCGAACGGGAACTGGTCGCTGCCTGCAGCACCATCCAGTGCGCTGCCGGGATCAGCGCCAGCAGCGGTGTGAATCTGATCCGTGTGGATGGCGTCTTCCCCTGTCCCGCCTTGAGTGGCGCTGCTCCGGCTCTGCAGCTGCCGCAACGTTTGGGGTTGGCCAGCGTGGTGATCCATGGCCAGGGGGTTTCCCCTTGGCAGAACAATGCAGACGCTCCGCTGGCCCTGGAGCGAATCGGGTCAGGACCCGTTTTGCTGCAGTTGTTTGTGCGCGGCAACCCGTTCCGAGGCCACAGGGATGGTCGGGAACCCTGGCTGGCGGCCGTCAGGCAGCTGCAGCGGCTCGATCGTCTGGCGGGACTTGTGGTTTACGGCAGCCCCTATCTCTGGGAGCAGCTCAAAGCCGGTCTCGATCCAGAGATTCCTGCGGCCTACTGCCCCGGCCAGATGCCCGAAGCCCAGCGCCATGTGCTGACGACTCTGCTGAGACCAGCTGAAGCATCAGCCCACAACGGCGAATTCACCGACTGAGCGACCTATCGTCGGCCGACTTCACGGCGCCGCTGATGCTCAGCCTCTCGATGATCGTGCGAAACGAGGAGGCACGCCTTGCTGCCTGCCTCGCCTCCGTGAAAGGTCTGGCGGACGAGCTGGTGGTGGTGGACACCGGCTCCACCGATGGCACGATCGCCGTTGCCGAAGCCGCCGGCGCTCGCGTGGAGCGGATCGAATGGCCGGGGGATTTTGCCCCCGCTCGCAACCATGCCATGGACTTTCTCAGCGGCGATTGGGTGCTGGTGCTGGATGCCGATGAACAGTTACGGCCGGAAGTGATTCCCAGCCTCAAGGCCCTGATGGCCCAGCCCGATGTGCTCGTGATCAATCTGTTGCGCTACGAGCTGGGAGCAGCTATGGCGCCCTACTCGAATGTGAGCCGCCTGTTCCGTCGCCACCCCGGCATTCGCTGGAGCAAGCCGTATCACTCGATGATCGATGACAGCGTCCAGGTTCTGCTGGAGCAGGAAACCCACTGGCGCATTGCTGACTGCCGCGAGCCAGCCATCCTCCACGACGGATACAGACCTGAGCTGCTGGCTGGCACCGACAAGGCGGAGCGGCTGCGTCAGGCGATGCAAAGCGAACTGGAGCGCCATCCCGGTGATCCCTACGCCAGCGCAAAACTGGGCGGTCTGCTGATCAGCGATGGGCAGCATCAGGAGGCCGTCGCGCTGTTACGCAGGGCGCTTGATCAGGACTCGATGCAGGACGGTGAGCGCTATGAACTGCTGCTCCACCTGGCGCTGGCTGTCACCCCATCCGAGCCGGGCGAAGCGATTGCGCTTTATCGAAAGGCTCTGGAGATCTCCCTGGACACCCGCATCACCCTCGGGGCCCGGCTCAACCTGGCCGCCCGGCTGATGGAACAAGGAGACCTTGAGGAAGCCATCAACCTGACCCGGATTGCGACCCAACGGGCACCGGAAGTGGCCCTCGGCTGGTACAACCTCGGGCTGATGCATCGCCGTCGTGGCGACATCAGTGCAGCTCTGCAGGCTTATGAGCAGGCCTTGCAGCTTGACCCCGACAACGCTGCATGCCATCAGAACCATGCCGTGGCATTGCTGATGGGGGGTGACATCGAAGGGGCACGCCAGGGGTTCCGCAACGCCATCGCCCGACTGGACCATCAGGGGCGGACGGATGAAGCCCAAAACCTGCGGCAGACAGCAGGGCAGATCGTGAAACTTGATGTGGAGCCGATCGCTTGAGTGATGCGTTGAACGGGCGCACCGTGGTGGTCACCCGTGCTGCCGAACAGCAGGGTGAAGGGCGACGACTGCTCGAATCACTTGGGGCACATGTGCTGGATCTGCCGGCTCTGGTGATCGGACCACCCGATCAGTGGGGACCTCTGGATGACGCCCTGGCGGATCTGGAGAATTTCCACTGGCTGGTGTTCTCCAGTGCCAACGGTGTTGAAGCGGTGGAACAGCGTCTGCGGACCATGGGGAGCAACCTGGCCCGCCGCCCCCGCAGCCTCAAGATCGCAGCCGTGGGTCGCAAGACGGCGCGCCTGCTGGAGGATGTCGGCGCCACAGCCGACTTCGTTCCGCCTCGATTCGTTGCCGACAGCCTGATCGAGCATTTCCCTGTGTCAGGTTTTGGGCTGCGCATGTTGCTGCCCCGTGTGCAGAGCGGCGGCCGAACTCTGCTGGCGGATGCCTTTGCAGAGGCGGGCGTGCGCGTTGTGGAAGTGGCTGCCTATGAATCGCGCTGTCCGCAGGCGATGCCTGAAGCGACAGCGTCGGCTCTGGAGGCCGGCGCCGTGGATGCCATCACCTTCAGCAGCGGCAAAACCGCTGACCACACCGCTCTGCTGCTGAAGCAACGCTTCGGTGATCACTGGCTGGAGCAGCTCGCTGACGTGAAAGTGGTGTCGATCGGGCCGCAAACCTCACGCAGCTGCCTGGCCCAGTTCGGACGGGTGGATGGGGAGGCCGATCCCCATGATCTCGATGGACTGGTGTCCGCCTGTGCTCAGCTGATGCAGAGCGGATCCTGAGCTGTGCCGTTCTGGGCCAAACGCACGCAACCGCTCGGCACATCGATGGCCAGAACGGACCATCCCGGAGGCAGCAGAGGGGCACTGTCTCCTGAGCAACGCCCATCAGCACTCACACAGAGCACGCCACTCAACTCCGCATTGCTGGCCAGCGCCCGACTCTGACCAGCCACCAGAAGCACCCCCGTGACCTTGATGCCGGAGCCAGGATCGACAGCCGGATCAGCCCCTGGCTCCTGATCTGGATCAGCGTCGGGATTCGTCTCCAATTCAGGTGCACTCGGCTGCAGTGGAGCGAAGGGATCAAGCCGACCTCCAGGAGCAGCGTCTCGCACCTGTTCGACCGTTGGCAGAGGCGTCAGCCCCAGTTCCGGCGGCGCAATCCTGTCAGCCGCAGACTGCTGCTCCTCCTCTGAAGGCGGGGTTGTCGAGGCGGGGGGGCTTACCGCTGGCTCCGATGTTGTGGACTCGCCTCCACATGCGAACAGGCCGAGAGCACAGCAGCCGATCGCGATCGACGCCATGGACCTGCAGGCCCGCTCAGCCGTCTTCTTCCACGAGGTCCCGGAAACGATCAAGATTGGCTTGGAGCTCCCTGGTCACAATCCCCCCCAGGATGCTGGGCTCCATCAAGGGTGCCAAGACCCCCGGTAATTCGTAGGTGACAGTCAGCTTCACCGCCGTCCGATCTGGCGCTTCCGGGTAAAAGCGCACCGCACCACGGGTGGGCAAGCCACCGACCGACTCCCAATGCAGCTGCTGCTGATCCACACGCTGGGTGATGCGGGCCTTCCAATGGAAACGAAAACCCTGAGCCGCGAGCGTCCAATCCGTGAGATCGGGGTCATCAAGGGTTTTGACCGACTCGATCCAGCGCATCCAGCGAGGCATGGCCTCCAGGTCGCTCCAGACGGCCCAGACGCGTTCCGCAGAGGCCTGAACCTCAGTGGTGACTGAATGTTCCAACCAACGTCCCATCGTCAGGCCACCGCAGCATTGGTTGCCAGTTGCGCCGGCTGCTCAAGGATTGCTGCCGCCGCCAGGTGGCCGCTCATGGTCGCCCCCTCCATCGAATCGATGTAGTCCTGTCGCGTGTAGCTGCCCGCCAGGAAAAAGTTGCGTACCGGAGTGCGTTGTTCAGGGCGATAGGGCTCCATACCCGGTGCTTCCCGATAAAGGGACTGGGCCAGCTTCACCACATTGCTCCAGGTGAGTTTGAGATGTTTGGCCGAGGGGAAGAGATCGCGAACTTGCTGATCTGTGTGGGCGACGATCGCATCGACCGATTTGGGAATCCAGGGATCCCCGGGAGTGAGCACACACTGGAGCAGGGAGCCCTCTCCTTCCTTGCGATAGTCCTCAGGACTGGCAAGGGCCAGATCTGCAAAACAGCTGAAGTCCGCATCAGCGGTATAGAGAAGATTGTTGAGTCCTGTTGGCGTCGCCACATCCCGACGCTGGGCCTCATGGTCCTCTGCCAGCTCCGTCACCCAGCCGTCATAACGCAACTGGACCGTGGCCACCGGGACCGCCTCGAGCTGATGAATCGCCTCGAACTGAGGGAAGCGTCGCCAGTCCTCGGGAAGAAGTTTCTGGATGCCGGGGACATCACAGGCGGCGAGATATGCGTCAGCCTCGGCAGTCACTTCGCCATCGGGAGTGCCTAACAGCAGCCCGGTAACTTCAGGGATTTCAGAATCGCTGAAGTGCACCTGCTTGACCCGATGACGCAAATGGAGCTGGCCGCCACGCTCCTCGATGTATTTGAGGATGGGACCGGTCAACCATCGATGCGGGGATCCCTTGAGGAGATTGAGCTTGGAGGCTTCGGTTTTAGCTGCAAACATCATGAAGATCGTGAGCATGCAGCGGGCTGAGATCGCCTCGCAATCGATGAAGCCCAGGGCGTAGGCGATTGGATTCCACATGCGGCGGATGCTTTCCGGGCTGCCGCCATGGCCGACGAACCAATCCTGGAAACTGACGGAATCGAGAGCACGGATGGTGCGCATCGCACCCTCGTAATCAACGAGACCCCGAACGATCGGTGAGGTCCCCAGCGCCAGGGCATTGCGCAGCTTGTCGATCCAGCTCAGCTGCGGTGTGGTGAAAAAGGCTTTGAGGCCATTGAAGGGAGCCCCAATGGGAAATCGAAAGTCGAGCTCCCGCAGATCGCCGCCCTTGTTCACAAACAAATGGGTGTGCTGCTTGGGCAACAGGTTTTCAATCGCCCCGACTTTGCGCATCAGGGCAAAGAGGTTGGCGTAATTGAAGAAAAAGACATGCAGACCCATCTCGATATGGTTTCCGCCTTCATCCACCCAGCTACCCACCTTGCCGCCCATGAAGGGCCTGGCTTCGTAGAGATCAACGGAGTGACCGGCATCAACCAAATCCACCGCTGCAGAGAGGCCGGCGAGCCCGGAACCGACAATCGCGACCCGCACCTGTGATGTGCAACTGGACAGGACTCTATTTATCAGACTCCATAGAGTGAGGCTCTACTGCGTGGCGTCGATGACCAGCACCACCACGAATCCAGCCACCCACACCGCTCGCGACGGCAAAGGGATCCTGATCACGGCACCGGCCATGCAGCAGTTGGCGAAGCTCTGCGGCGAACAGGGAAACAATCAGGTTCTGCGTGTCGGCGTGCGGTCGGGAGGCTGCAGCGGCATGAGCTACACGATGGACTTCGTTCCGGCCTCCGAAACCCTTGATGACGACGAGACCTACGACTACGAAACTCCAGAAGGGAACCAGTTCCGCGTGATCTGCGACCCCAAGAGCCTGCTGTACATCTACGGAATGCAGCTGGACTTCAGCACCGCACTGATCGGTGGTGGTTTCAACTTCACTAATCCCAACGCCACGCAGACCTGTGGCTGCGGCAGCTCCTTCGCGGTCTGACCAGCGGATTGGATCGCGTGGGTGTGGCGCCCATGGGAATCTGAACAGGACCCCCACGCGTCTCCCCTTCGATGGAGTCCAGTCAGGAGAATCTGTTTGATCAGGCGATGTCCACTTATCAGGCCGGTGCCGATGCTGCGGAGATCCTGCCGCTGTTTATCCAGATCACCGAAGCAGCGCCACGTCAATCCGCCGGCTGGACCTGTCTGGCCTGGCTGCAATTGCTCTGTGAGCAACCGGAGGAGGCCCTGCGCTCCGCTCGATTCGCCGTGAAACTCAATCCTCAGGATCCCCAGGCGCGCATCAACCTGTCCCTGGCGCTGCTGGAAACCGATTCAAAGGGTGTGCGCGACCACATCCAGGTTGTGCAGCAGGTTCTCACCATGGCCCCGGAGGTGTCCGATGATCTCAAAGGAGCCCTGGAGGACGGCATGCAACGTCGGCCGGGCTGGAAAGCACTCGAGAAGGTGAAAACCTGGCTCAACCTCTGAGAGACGCAGCAACGATCGCGATGAGAGCCTCCAGGCACCGGTCGACCGCGCCCATCCTGCTGCTGAGCAACGGTCATGGGGAGGATCTCTCAGGAGCATTGCTGGGCCGATCACTCAGGGAGCTTGGCCATCCGGTGGAGGCCCTGCCACTCGTTGGCCGAGGTGAGGCTTACCGCAGGGCGGGCATCCCATTGCTTGGACGCACCAGGGAATTCAGCACCGGTGGGATCGGTTACACCAGTCTGAAAGGACGTCTGACGGAACTGATCCAGGGACAGGTGTTCTATCTGCTCCGGCAGCTGCTCCGCCTGCTGCGGCAATCCCAGCGATTTGAGCTGATTGTGGTGGTGGGCGATGTGATCCCGGTGATCGCCGCCTGGCTGGCCCATCGACCTGTGGCGACGTATCTGGTGGCGTATTCGAGCTATTACGAAGGGCGCCTCAGACTTCCCTGGCCCTGCGCTGAACTGCTCGCCAGCCATCGATTTCGGTTGGTGTTCAGCCGCGATCAACTCACCGCTGACGATCTCAGCCAGCAGCTGAAGCGCTCGGTGGACTTCGTCGGCAACCCGTTCATGGACCCCGTCCTCAGCGCAACGGAAAGAATTGCCGCCACCGAGCCACGGATCGGTCTGTTGCCCGGCAGCCGCAGACCGGAGCTTGAGGACAACCTGCGACTGCTGCTGAAGCTGGTGGAGAACCTAAACAGCAGTTGGGAGCTGGGCCTTGATCTGGCACTGGTGCCATCCCTCGGTGACGCCGATCTGATGGCACTGGCCGAAGGGGTTGGCTGGCGGCTGGAGGCTGAGAGCCTCATGCATGGCAGCGGTCTCAGAATCCAGGTGCGACGCGACGCTTTTCAAACGGTGCTCCAGCAAAGCGATCTCCTGATCTGCATGGCAGGCACGGCTGCAGAGCAAGCGGTGGGCCTAGCCAAGCCGGTGCTGCAGCTGCCAGGCCATGGCCCCCAGTTCACGGAGGCGTTTGCCGAAGCGCAACGGCGTCTGCTCGGCCCGACGGTGTTCTGCGCCGGCGGAAAGGTGGGCAGCAACAGCAATCTGAAGGCCTCAGCCAGCCTGGCGATGGCCTTGGTGGAACGCAGCCGCAGCGATGCAACCTTGCAACGGCAATGCCGTGAAGAGGCCGAACGGCGGCTCGGATGCGCCGGTGGTGGACGGAGAATGGCGGGGCTGATCAGTGCCGTCGCACTGCCGCAACCCTGATGGCTGCTCCTGAAGAACCGATCTGGAAGCTCTGGCTCGATCGGCTGCTGATGCTCAATGTGCTGCTGGTGTTCGCAGGGGCCGGGTTTTTTGGGGTGGCTGTGGTGGCACAGACCCAGGGACAAGCCAAACCGATGGACTGGTTTCAGCAGCTCTGGCAGCCCCTGTTCACCCCTGCCATCAGCCTGCTGATCATGGCGGCGCTGATCAGTGGAATTCTCAGCTGGTGGCAGCGACGAGGGCCGATGGCAGATCGGGATAGCGGAAGCTGAAGCCCAGATCCTGCAAGCGTTCCGAGGCCACCTGCTGCCCTTCCAGAACCACCTTGGCGCCATCGCCAAGCAACACCTGGAGCACGGCAGCCGGCACGGGCAAGAGGCTGGGACGTCCCAGGCTGCGACCCAGTTCCTTGGAAAAGGCTGCCATGGTCACGGGTTGAGGGGCCACACCATTCACCACCCCGCTCCAGCTGCCATCTGTGAGGGCCTGAAGGATGAGGGCGCAAAGATCACGGCGATGAATCCAGCTCATCCATTGCCGGCCATCGCCGATCGGTCCACCAAAACCAGCTCGGAACACCGGCAGCATCTTGCCCAGAGCGCCTCCGTCCGGAGCCAGAACGATCCCGATGCGGACCGTCAGCTGCCGTGTGCTCGATGGAACCGCCGCTGCGGCGGCCTCCCAGCGGGCGCAGAGCGAGGCCAGGAAATCGTCTCCAGGAGCACTGGACTCCTGGAATTGGGCGCTGGTACTGGAGCCGTAAAAACCGATCGCCGAAGCACTTACTAAAACCGACGGTGGCGTGGAGCTTGCCTTGATCGCTTCCACCAGAAGCCGTGTGGTGTCCAGACGACTGCTTTCCAGAAGCTGGCGATGGGGCGGTGTCCAGCGTTTTTCCGCGATGGGCTCTCCGGCGAGATTCACCACGCCATCGGCCTGATCCAGTGCCTCTTTCAACTCAGGCACCTGCCAGGACTGGGGCCTGGAAGGATCGAGCTGCAACCACTCCAGCCGGCCATCAGCTCGCTCGGCCTCAAACCCACGGGGTAAACGACGACTCACCAGGCTGAGCTGATGACCCTCCGCCAGCAGCAGAGGCACCAGCTCCCGGCCGACAAAACCGGTGCAACCGAGAAGCAGCAGGCGCATCAAGCTGTTGTGAACGTGCCCGCGAGGCTAAGAGGGCTCGGCCATCTCTGGTTTTGAAACCACGCCAAGGCGATGGGCAATCGGCACCAGCGCAAAACCCTGAATCAACAGCCCAAGCAACACCACCGACAGGGCCAGCGGAGGCATCAATTTTCCCCAGCTGGCTGATGAAGCCCAGGCCTGGATGGCCATGGCGATCGGCACAGCGCCTCGCAATCCCGTCCAGCAGATAAAACTTCGTTCACTCCACTGGAAGTCACTACGCAGCAATAGGGCCTGCACCATCAGCCACCGCACCACCTGCATGGCCACAAACAGCAGCAGGGCCCAGGCTCCAGCCCGCACAACGTCCTGAGGGGCAACGACCAGGCCGAGGCAGAGGAACAGCATCAGCTCGGCCATTTTGGCGAAGCTCGAATGGGCTTCCTCCAAAACGTCCTGATCGGCCGCATGGCCATTGCCGAGCACCAATCCCGCCACGTAGGCCGCCAACAGCGGACTCCCTCCCAGAACCGTGGTTCCACCGGAGAGCACCAGCAAGAGCGCCAGGCTGACGACCGGAAGCATCGAGCCCCTCGTCAGGGAGGTGCTGCCCAGCAACAGCTGGGAGATCACACTGCCGCCAATGAATCCCAGCAGGCCACCAAGCAGAAACTGACGCACCACATCCGTGACCAGATCAGCGGTGGCCACCCCCTCGCCTCCAGCGAGGGCGAGAGCCAGACCCGCCAACACCACAGCCATCGGGTCGTTGATGGTGGATTCCATCTCGATTAGATCGAGAACCTTTTCCGGCATGCGGCCGGCAAGAGGACGCAACAGGGAGAGAGCGGCTGAGGCGTCGGTGCTGCTGAACATCGCACCGACAAACAGCACCTGAGCCATCAACGCCGGCTTCCAGCCGCCCTCCAGAACAAGGATTCCAATACCGATCAAGGTCAACAGAGCTGCAGTGATCAGAACTCCCACCGTGGCAAGCAGCGCCGATGGCTTAACCACCGCCTTCATCCGACTCCAGTTGGTGGTGAGTCCCCCAAAGAACAGCACCAAGACCAGGGCGGCCTGGGTGATGTTGTTGGCGCGGGTGAGCGACAGCAATGGCTCACCGGCAGCACGCATGTCGTTGTCGACCAGCAATCCCAGAGCCAGCACCAGAAGAATGCCCGGCAACTTGACGCGGTCGGCGAGATCATCCAGCAGGACCGCCGCCAGCAACAGCCCTCCAAAAGCCATCAGGTAGAGGGCAACCGGCTCCTGCACAACGCCTCAGGGCGACACATCTGCAGGTTCTAGCCTGCAGGACCCTGCTCGACCCGTGATGGCCGAAACCGACGCAGCTCCAGCCGCGAAGGCCAAACCGGCGGTTCTCAAAAAAGGTGCTCTCGTGCGCGTCAACCGGGAGGCTTATCAGAACAGCCTGGAAGCGTCTGCCAGTGATCCCGTGGAACCTGCCTACATCTTTGAAGGCCCCGGGGAACTGCTGGTTGTCAAAGGCGATTACGGCCAGGTGCGCTGGAACCGTCCAGTACCCGACGTCTGGTTGCGCATGGATCAGCTGGAAGCTTGCTCCTGATCGTCTGCCTGCAGAGCCTCCTCCACCTGCTCCACCGCCAGGGGCAGTGACTCGAAGGCGGAAGGAAGCCGCCAGAGCGCTCCACCGAGCACACCACTGAGATCAGCAAGGGCGAGGAGAAGAGGATTCGGCGTGCTGGCATGCGCTGCATCCGCCACAGCAGCAGCCTTCCATGGATTCCAGCCAGCCAGGGTGACCACACTGCGATAAGCCGCGGGCCAGGGGTTCTCGGGCAGCAAGGTCTGCAGAGATCCGAAATGGCGAGCCGCTTCAGCCGGACGGTTGGCGAGAACAGCCAGCAGAGCCAGAGTCCAGTGAGGGCCGGGATCCTGAGGGGATTGCTGCAACTGCCGTTCGGCCGCGCGGCGGACCTCCTCGCGATAACCGAAGTGGCCATCGATCATGTGCTCCTGGCCCACCGCTTCAAAGACGGGATCCAGGCCTGCCGGACCAGCGGCCAATCCCGACGCCAGGCTGGGGAACGCCGCGGCGAAGCCAGCCAGCACCGGCTGATCATTCTGGCGTCGCCAAAGCGAGTAACTGCCGCCTTTGGGACGGGGGAAACGCTCCACCTGTTCAAACACCCCGCTCTCACGCACAGCCCGATCCAGGCGCCTGGCTGACTTGCGCACCGATCCCTGATCCCCTTCCGCCAGGACCACCCACTCCGCACGCTGCAGGGTTGGCTCGCGATCGGCTCGGCTGCTGCCCAGTTGCCGCCCCACCAGCTGCCCCCCCTGGCGACGCCCGTAGAAGCTGACGTTGTGCTGATTGAGATCCGAGGTACTGGACACCACGATCAAGGTGCGGGGGGATCGGCCGGGCTGGCCACCTCCAGCGGCGCGGACAAGCTGCTCGAGGGGGCCCCTTGGTCGGTCCTCAAAACGTTCAAGCTGCGCTGTCCAACCCGCGGGCAGACAGGCCATCAGCCCGGAGATCAGGGCAACCGGCGCCAGCCAGGCCGCCCGTTGACGCAACCAGCCACCCCACTGCCACCAGCCTCGGGCCAAGAGCAGCAACAGCGTGGGCAGCAGCGGTGTGATGTAGCGATCGCTCTTGTTGGGGCTGAGGCTGGTCAACAACCAGGCCGCCAGCAGATTGATCAACAGCCAGCGCCAGTGCCAGGGGTCATCCCGCGTGTGCTGATCAACGGAATCGCGATCTCGCTGAACCCACCAGAGCAGCAATCCGGAACAACCGATCAGCAGCAGAACGGGACCCAACTGTTCCGGCAGCAAGCGCAGATACCAGGTCCAGCTCTCCAGGCTGAGAACACCAGGATCCCCCTCCCTGGCTGCGGATTCGAAGACGGCCCGATTCGTTCCGCCCAAACTGGTGATCCAGTTGTGACGCAACCAGGGGCCGATCAAGAGCCCCGTCATCAGGGGCAGCAGCAGGGCCTGGCGCCACCATGAACGACCTCGCCGGAACGCGATCACTGCGGCCCAGAGCCCAGCCGGCGTCAACATCAGCAAGGCGCTCTGCTTCACCAGCACCGCCGCCAAAGCCAAGCCGGTGGCGAGAAGCACCTGCCCCAATCGCCCCCCACGCTGGGGATCGCACCAGCAGCCCAGACGCCAGAGCGCCAGGGTTCCAACAGCCGCCAGAGGCATCTCCAGCACATAGTCGGTGCGCAGATCGAGCAGGGCGGGCGCCAGGGCGGTGAGCACGCAGGCCAGCAGTGCCAGGCCCTGACCGTGCAGCTGGCGACCCCATGCCGCAACGGCCAGCAGCAGCAGGCCATGCCAGAGGCTCAGGCTCCAGGCAGCTGCAGCCGGATCATCACCGCTGACGGCCATCACCGTGCCGTTCACAAGAGACGCAAGCGGCGGAATCTTGGGGGACAGATCCAACAGGGCATCCCAGCCCTGCCACTGGCCTCCCGGCAGGACTCCCAGGGCGCGACCGTGATCCAGCGCGCTGTTGAGATAGTCCGCCTGATCCCAGGCCGGCAGACCGGTCTGCAGCTCCCACCAGAGACGATCCACAAGCGTGGACAGCAGCCAGATCAGCAGAACAACGCCCCAGAAACGCCAGCGCACCCTCATCAGATCTCCAGGCGACGCCGCTCATCCTGAAGGCGCTGTCGACGCTGCTTGGCTTCCCTCAGCATCTCTCGACCGTCGTGCAGGTAGTTGTCCACGTAGCCCATGGTGTAACGCTCCAGTTCATGCAGGGCGTCCTCCAGCTCTGAAAAGCAGTGGTAGACACTGAGCCCGAAACCACGGGCTGTCGCTGGAGTTGGCAGCGACTGAAACAGCTGTTTGACGCGATCCAGCTTCTGCAGGCTCTTCTCCAGGTAGGTGCAGAAGTCCTCCATCAACGCGTCGTCATATGGATCGGCTGAAAGCGCTTTGAACTGGGCGGGAAAGGGATTGATCACCTCCCCGATCAGGCGATCGATCGGGGCATACACCTGCTTCAGCCATTCGGCCAAGGCCACATCGGCAGCGGCTCCGCGACCGCGAGCCGAACCGGCTCGACGCACTTTTGGATCACTCGATTCGTGCGGCTGGGAAGCTGGTGTGTGCTGGCGATCAAAGGCGCGCCGCCGATCCGCATCGCCCAGAACTTCCCAGGCAGCGTTGAGGGCAAGGATCCGCTGGTCATCCCCGCCCGCATCGGGATGGTGCTGCTTAACCAGCCGGCGGTAGGCCGCCTTGATCTCGGCTGCACTGGCACTGCTCGACACCCCCAGCGTGGCGTAGGGATTGTTCATTGACGGGGGTGGCTCCCCCCATGGTCACAGCTGTCCATCTCTGCGTGCGGGCAGGGTGGAAGCAGCGCTGAACATGGGGGTGGAGAGATAGCGCTCGCCATAGCTGGCGAGCACCACCACCAGACGCCGCCCGTCCATCTCCGGCCGCTGCCCCACGCGTAAAGCAGCAGCGACGGCCGCACCGCTGCTGACCCCACAGAGCAATCCCTCCTCTCTGGCCAGGCGCCGCCCGATCTCCATGGCGTCGTCATCGTCGATGGGAACGATCTCGTCTACGACCCCCCTATCGAAGACGGCGGGAACAAAGCCGGCACCGATCCCCTGGATGCGGTGGGCACCTGGCGAACCACCGGACAGCACGGCACTGGCCGAGGGTTCCACCGCAATCACCTGAAGCTGCGGCTGACGCTGCTTGAGCAAACGGGCACAACCGGTGATCGTTCCGCCGGTCCCAACTCCCGCGACAAAAGCATCGATCTGACCTGCCGTATCGCGCCAGATCTCCTCGGCCGTGGTGCGTTCATGCACGGCTGGATTGGCTGGATTGTCGAACTGCTGCAGCAGATACGCCTCGGGGATCTCCGCCACCAGCTCTCTAGCCAGTGCAATGGCGCCATTCATCCCCAGGGCACCGTCGGTGAGCTGCAGCTCGGCGCCATAGGCCCGCAACATTGCTCGCCGCTCGGTGCTCATCGAATCCGGCATGGTGAGAATCAGCCGGTAGCCCCGAGCTGCCGCCACCATCGCCAAGGCAATCCCCGTGTTGCCGCTGGTGGGTTCCACCAGAACGGTGCGGCCGGGGCTGATCGTGCCGGCCAGCTCCGCCTCCAGCACCATGGCGCTGGCGATACGGTCCTTCACCGACGCCGATGGATTGAAACTTTCCAATTTGGCCAGGATCTCGGCACGGCAGCCGCAGGCTTGGGGCAGGCGATTCAGCCGCACCAATGGCGTGCCGCCGATTAAGGCGGTGATGTCCGGAGCGATGGGCATAACCCCAGCTTGACGGGGGAAGCCCGCA
>MDTB01220498.1_pt1 | contig 17372 bp, 14 predicted proteins | sample 811161 | NCBI WGS metagenome assembly MDTB01 (sample SAMN05326650, study PRJNA326480) | marine metagenome | isolation source: seawater | place: Mediterranean Sea | collected 2009
CTCTCATGATCAATTACTCAAACAAAAGGGCCATTATTTAAGATTATGGACAATTCAGGCTGAGGCAAAAGATATATAATTGAATAATTTATTTGAAATATTTTTTGATAATTTTTCTTAACAAAACTCTTTGGATTTTATAAAAATAGAAAGTTAATATGAATCTTGATGAATTTAATTCAGACCCCATTGCCTTTTTAAAAGAATCATTTCGTCAAGCAGTGAAAACTGCTGATCCAATAGAGATTGTTCCCTCATACTTGCCTAAATTACCCAACGGAAAAATAATGGTAGTGGGTGCTGGAAAAGCTGCTGCAAGTATGGCATTTGCTGTTGAAAAAGAATGGAGAAATAAGATTCAGCTAGAGGGGTTGGTTGTTACCAGATATGCGCATGGATTACCGTTAAAAAAAATTCGTTGTATAGAAGCTGGTCATCCTGTTCCAGATTTGGCTGGAGAAACTGCTGCTCAGGAAATATATCAAGCAGTAAAAAAACTCACGGCGGACGATTTGCTTTTGGTTTTAATTTCTGGAGGTGGATCGAGTTTGCTCTCATTACCAGTTGAAGGAGTATCCAATCATGATTTAAAACAAGTTACAAAAGAATTATTGAATAGTGGTGCACCAATTACCGATATCAATATTGTTAGAAAGCATTTATCACGTATTCAGGGTGGCAAGCTATCTTTGTTAAGTAAAGCTCCAGTAACTGCACTAATCATTTCAGATGTTGTGGGTGATGATCCAACTGATATTGCCTCTGGTCCATGTGTTGCAGACCCATCTACTTATAGGGATGCGTTGGACGTGATAAATAGGTGGAGTGTAGATGCTCCGACTTCTGTTAGTTCACATTTAGAAAAAGGTTTGAAAGGCATGGTTGAGGAAACACCAAAACCCGGTGATCCACGACTGAAACACAGTAGTAATTATGTAATTTCCACCGCAAGAGAGAGTTTACTGGCTGCGTCGAATTTAGCTAAAAAAATTGGATTAACAACAATTTCTTTGGGGGATGCTATCACAGGAGAGGCAAGAGATGTTGGAGAGGTAATGGCTGGATGGACAAGGGAGTTAGTCTTAAATCCCGATCCTATGTTTCAACTTCCTCTTTTGTTGTTGTCAGGAGGAGAATGTACCGTTACAGTTAAAGGTAACGGTCGAGGAGGACGTTGTGCTGAGTTTCTACTGAGTACTGCATTGAGAGTCGAGGCATTAGGAATTCATAAGAGAGTTTACGGTTTAGCTGCTGACACTGACGGAATAGATGGTGTAAGTCCACATGCTGGAGTTTATTTTGACCCCAAGTCAATTTTGACTATTCGTTCTCAAGGTATAGACCCTAGGGCACTTTTGGATAACAATGACGCTCTTGGTGTTTTTGAACCCCTAAAAAATATCATTACAACTGGACCAACACGAACAAATGTTAATGATTTCAGAGCTTTATTGGTCATTTGAAATTGACAGATACAAATCTAATTATTACTAGACCGGATGATTGGCATGTTCATCTTAGAGACGACTCGTTGATGCAAGCGGTTATTGAAGATACTGCTATAAACTTTGCTAGAGCAGTAGTCATGCCCAATTTGAATCCTCCCATTTTAAATGTTCAAGATGCATTGTCTTACAGAGATAGATTGGTTAATGCCATTGGGTTATTAATAAATAAAAAAAGAAATCTAACAGGCCCAAAAAATAATGTAAAGATTCTCAAAAGATTTCAACCATTAATGACCATCTACTTGAGTGAGGATATATCCCATGAAGAGTTAGAAAAAGTTTCTGAAACGGAAGAAATTATAGCTCTGAAATATTATCCTTCTGGGGCAACCACAAATTCACAATTTGGGGTTAAAGACTTAAAAAATTGCTATGGTATTTTTGAGATTATGACTCGAATGGGCATTGTGTTGTGTATTCACGGAGAAGTTTTAGGCCCAAATATAGATGTATTTGATAGAGAGAAAAAATTTATAGATCAACATCTTGTTCCTTTGAGAAAAGAATTTCCTGAATTAAAAATTGTATTCGAACATATTTCGTCGAGAGAGGCAGTCCAATTTATTTTGGATACTTCAAATAATTTAGTATCTACGATTACTCCGCAACATTTAATATTTAATAGAAATGATTTGTTTGCAGGTGGAATTAGGCCTCATAGATATTGTGCACCAATACTGAAAACCGAAAAAGATAGGCTTTCACTTGTTAAGGCAGCGACTTCGGGTGATCCTAGATTTATTATTGGCACTGACTCGGCTCCGCATTTGATCGGAGAAAAAGAATCAAACTGTGGATGTCCTGGTTGTTATTCTGCACCTCATGCAATTCCTCTTTACTTAGAGGTTTTCGAGAGCGAAAACAAGCTGAGTGAGTTTGAGAAATTTGCTAGTTTTAATGGTCCATCTTTTTATGGACTCCCTGTCAATTCAGAAAAAATAGAAATTATAAAAACTTCCTGGACTCCAGATACGTTAATCGAAAAATCAAAAACTGAGAAAGTTGCTCCGTTAGCATATGGAAGAAACTTAACTTGGAAAGTCAAAAATTAAATCTTTAATTTAAGTGTGATGCCTACTTCTCCTTTTATACCGTTTCATTTTTACCCAGATCCACCAAAACCATAAAATTAGTGCATAAGTGGTAATGCTTCCAACAACAGCGAATATAGCTAACCCCAGTGCAAGAGGTTTGCTCACACTTAATATCTTTTGAAGAGAAGAATTTTTTTCTATGATCTCTATTTCAAGTGTTTCTTGAGGAGTGACGCCTTTTGCAACTTGTTCTAATGATTTAGGGTCAAGTTTTTTACCAAGAAGTTTGTTACCAAGTTTGTAAGCAATTACATATATTGGAGCAAAAGTAACAGGATTTGTAACAAGAGTGCTTGCAATAGCGGTTGGTACATTAGCCCTTAACAATGTAGCTGATACAGCAGCAACAGGAATTTGAGCAAGCGGGATTAGAAAACCAAAGAAAATTCCTAATCCAACTCCGAGTGCAACTCCCCTCCTGCTAAAATGCCAAAGTTGTGGATGCAGTAAAGTAGGACCCATCCATTTTAGAAACCTGTTGGATGAGATGGAATCTTTCTTGGGAAGTATTCTTTTTAAATTCTTGAACATAAGTTTTATTTTCTCATGGAAAGTGAATAGTTATAAAAAAACAAAAACTTTCATCGAAAATTAATTTTTTTTTTCTAAACAAGTTATTATTAGTTTGTGAAGTGAGCTGGGCGGCCGCTGTACTTTATCTGCAGAGGAAGGTCCGGACTCCATGGGCAAGGGTGACGGCTAACGGCCGTACGCAGCAAGTCTTTATAAGACCCAAGGCGAGGAATAGGGCCACAGAGACGAGTAAAATACCATTTAGTAGTGGTGATGACGTGAAACGAGGCAACCTCCACCCGGAGCAACACCAAATAGGCATACGCGCAGTTTTGCTGCTGGTTGCCCAACCAAGTATGTGGGTAGGTGGCTAGAGTTTAATAGTAATGTTAAACCAAGATAGATGGCCGCACAAAACCTCTATTTTTTTCGGAGGTTTGGACAGAATCCGGCCTATAGGCTCACTTCGCTTCTTTTAGTTCCAAAGCATCAATTCGAATAGAGGCAGGTGGATGAGAATCAAAGAACATCGAAAACCAACTGTCAGTAGTCACCGGGGAGGCATTGTCTCTGTAAAGTTTAACTAGAGCTGAAATTAAATCTTCTGACTGAGAATTATCAGCAGCGTATTTATCAGCTTCGAATTCATGTTTCCTTGATAGCATTGAGGTTAAGGGTTGAAAAGGAAATAGGACCAAAGGTAATACAGAGAAAAAAATAATTAAAAAAGCTGTATCAAGAAATATAGTACTAGAACTTAAAGCCTGATTGCTGACTCCTAGACCCTGATAAAACAGGTCATAGTCGATAAGAAATCCAAAAGATGCAAACATTAAAAAACTAAATATAAGTTGTGTAATGATGTTTAATGGAACATGACCACATTTATAATGCCCCAGTTCATGCGCTAAAACAGCTTCAATTTCATCATCTGATAGCCTTTCTACTAAAGTGTCAAACAAAACAATTCTTCTAGCATTTCCAAGTCCAGCGAAAAACGCATTACCATGACTACTTCTTTTACTTCCATCCATTAAAAAAAGCCCACCAGAGCTAAAATTACACCTTTTCAATAGTGACTCTAATTTTAATTTTAAGCTCCCTGGCTCTAAAGGGGAAAACTTATTAAATATAGGAGCTATAAAAATTGGATACAACACTTGAACCCCTAAGGAAAACAATGCGACTATCCCCCACAAAAGAACCCACCAAAATTCACCTATTAAAGTACGATTTGAGGTGAGCCAAAGAATTGCAAGTAGAAAAGGTACGCCTATGGTTAATGCTATTAATAATGTTTTCAATAAATCAGAAAAAAAAGTATTGATAGACATTTTGTTGAAACCAAATTTCTCCTCTACAACAAATTGTTTGTAAAAAGAAAATGGAGTATCAACGATTAGGTTAATAAAGCCAATGGAAGCGATTATTATCATTGCTCCAAAAAAGGGTGACAAATCATAACTTTCAGTAAAAGTTGTTGCTTTGACCACCAGAAAAGATATGAAACCCCCAATAGTAAAGAAATAAAGAAGCAAATAATCAATGAGAGTCGTAGTGATCTTCAACTTAACTTTTTCAAAAAAATAATCTATTGCTTTTTTATGTTGCTGGAGTGAAATTATATTTTGAAATCTGGAAGGTACTTTATTTTTATTTTTTTTAAGATGTCTGATTTGTCGAAAATATAAAAGCAACTGAGTGAAAAGTGAAAGGGTAAGAAATACCAATAGCAAGAACGTAATTTGTTTAGAGTCCATCATTATTAAATAAATTATTAAGTAGTGAGTATTAAGTGTAGGTTATTTACACACTAATTTGCAATTTAGCATAAAAAACAATATGTTTAACTAGTCACTTTAAATTTTGATTATAAATATCTATATTCATTATACATATTACTTAATCACCACGATTAATAAGCCTTTTTTGGCTGATTTAACCTTCTTCTTACAACGATACATCTTGACCACATTTTAGCTTTCTTCTAAAGTGGGTTTTAGTGTAGAAAAGTGGTTAAATGTGGAAAATACTCTTTTATCTCAGTTGTTTTGCATCAAAAGCTAATTTTTTAATTTATCAAGTTTCTTTAATTAAATTAATAGATTCCGTAAGAAAAAACTAAATTTATGAAAAATTAATATGTTTTATGGAGTAACAGCTCTTAATTTAGACGTAAAAGGACGAATGACTATTCCAATTCGTTATAGAGATTTTTTATCCAAAGACAATAAAAGCAATTATTTAGCTCTGGTTGAGAGTGACGTGGGTTGTTTGCTTTTAATGCAATACGCGATTTGGTCAAAAAAAGTCGAGGGTTTGAAAAAAAATGGTACAAATGCTCAAAAGCGATTTTGGCTTGGACTTAGTGATACTCCTGAACTTGATAGATCGGGAAGAGTATTAATCAATTCCGTTTTAAGAGAGGGAGCTGCAATTCAAAAAGAAATTGTTTTGTTGGGTGTTGGTGACTATTTAGAAATATGGGATTCTTTGAGATTAAAAGAGCATAAATCCTTAGTTAGGGAAATCAAATTTAGTAGTGAGGATAATGCACAGTGAATTCTCACATTCCTGTCCTGATGAAAGAAGCTGTAGATGGCCTAAAAATTATTCCAAATGGAACCTATGTGGATGCCACATTTGGAAGAGGTGGGCATACCAAAGAGATTTTAAACAGACTTGGACCCTCAGGGCATTTGGTAGCCATAGACCGGGATCCTGATGCTATAAAACATGCTTCGAATATTAATGACTCAAGACTTCAAGTACATCATGCTAAATTTTCATCTCTTCCTTCACTCTTGAAAGAGAAAAGCATTCCAAAAATTAACGGTTTATTGATTGATTTGGGAGTTTCATCACCTCAAGTAGAAGACAAAAATAGAGGTTTTTCCTTTTTGAAAAACGGCCCACTCGACATGAGAATGGACCCTACGACTGGAGAATCTTTGTTATCGTGGTTAAAAAAAGCGAACTCATCTGAAATTCAAAACGTACTTAGTGTTTTTGGAGAAGAGCGTTTTTCTAAGTCCATAGCCAATGAAATTTGTAAGGTAATAAAAAATAATAATGCTAACGGTAAAAATAAACTTAAGACCACAGCAGATTTGGCAGAATTAATAACTAAAATTTACAGATTAAAAGGAAAAAATAATCAAAATTTAAAGCATCCAGCAACCAAAAGTTTTCAGGCATTTAGGATTTACATAAACAATGAAATTGATGAATTAATTTTCTTGTTAGAAAAAATTCCCGAAATTGTTGTTACGCATGGAAGGGTTAGCATCATCAGTTTTCACTCAATTGAAGATAGGATTGTTAAAAAAAAAATGAATCCTTCAAATAAATCAGTTTCTAGGTCTGATCGAATGACTTCAAAGCAATACGCTTTTATTTCAGATATTAAATATATTAAAGAGCCTTTGCTTCCAAAAATTAAACAAATAAAACGGGTTCTTCCTTCCCATGAGGAAATAAAAGTTAATAGAAGAGCAAGAAGTGCAGTATTGAGAGTGGGAGAATTAGCAAGAGATTTTGAATATTTAGAAAACTCAAAAAAACAGAAGAATAAATGAAACTAGTAACAGCAACGATTTTATTTGTCATTTCCTCTCTGGCTTTAGTGGATGCTAGATATAACGGTCGTGTTCTTCATACTAAAAAAGAAAACATTTCAAAGGAGCATGAGAGGGTGAAATCGGAAATTTCATCATTTCAAGTTCTTCTTACCGAGCTCGAGGATTCATCCAGAATCAAGGCAGTTGCTGAAAGTGATTTAAAAATGAGAGTAATTAAACCTTCAGATATAGTTCTCTATCCTATGAAAAAAAATGAAGAATAAGGTGAGAATGCATAATTCGTATACAAGTTCTCGGGTAAGAAGACGAAGAGATTTATCACATTCTAGTTCTAACTCTATTTTGATTTGGCAATCTACTGTGTGGCGTTCCCGCATAATTATATTGTTGCTTCTGATGGGCTTTCTTGCGGTATTCATAAGAGCATTTTATTTGCAACATTTAGATGTTGACACTTGGAAAAAAAGAGCAATTACAAGATACACGGAAACGCAACCTATACCTGCTGCAAGAGGTAAAATTTTAGATCGAAATGGAGAGATATTGGCCGTCAGTACACTAGAGTTTAAGGTTGGCATTGTTCCCAATCGGTTCAGCCCTAATAGTAAACAAATAAATAATTTTGCAAAATTAATTGGGAAAAGCCCTGAAGATATAATAAAAAAGCATCAAAATTCAAAAAAATATTTTTATATTTCCTCTGGTGTGAACCCAAACATTAAGAATCAAATTAAAAATCTTGGAGTTAGTGGCATTGAATTTGAACAGATTTACCAAAGAAATTATCCATATAAAGACGCATTTTCAACACTTCTTGGGCTCACTAGTGAGACAGACAAGGGTCAAGATGGGGTGGAGTTTGCGTTTGATGATCAATTAAGGGGGGTACAGGGATTAAGGTTTATTCATGTTGAAAGAGGAAATATTGCTTTTGATGAAAAAATCTTAAAAGAACCTGCCCCTGGAAATGATGTGCATTTATCAATTGATGCTTCTATGCAATCAATGGTTTATAAAAATGCCCTTATTGCAAAGCATAAGCACAACGCAAAATCGGTTTCTGTAGTTGTTGTGGACTCTAGATCAGGCGATATATTAGCAATGGTTAATGCGCCCGCATTTGATCCTGGAAAAAGAAAAAACCTGTCACTCGATGATATTAGAAATAGGTCAGTAACTGATAGTTTCGAACCAGGATCGACATTCAAACCATTTACTATCGCTGCAGCCTTAGATAAGGGTTTAGTTGAGCCGTTAACTATTATTGATACCTCCCCGGGTTATATAAAATTAAACGGAGAAATACTTAGGGATTTCAAACCATTTGGCATTCTTAGTGTTTCGGATGTTTTGGCTAAATCAAGCAATGTTGGAACCGTAAGAGTCGCATTGAAATTAAATCCTAGTCATATGTATGATTATTATCAGACGTTAGGTTTTGGTAAATCACCAAATCTACCTTTGGGTGGGCTTGCAAAGGGTAGACTATCTCCTTGGCAAAGTTGGGATAAAGTAACTCGTGCAACCATATCATATGGTCATGGTGTCTCCGTTTCATTAGCTCAATTAGCTCAGGCATATACAGTCTTTGCGAGATCAGGTGATTTGATTCCAATTAGTTTATTGAAGTCGAATTTCAAAAGAAGGGGTATACAAGTTTTTTCAAATGAATCAATAATGTCGGTAAGGTTCATGCTTGAGCGAGCTTCCAGCTCGTTTGGGACAGGAGTAAAAGCCCAAGTTGATGGATTTAGAATTGCAGGAAAAACAGGAACTGCACAGAAGGCTGAAAATGGCGGGTATTCAAAAAACAGGTATATAGCCTCATTTGTAGGAATTGCTCCCTTAGATAATCCTAGATTTGTTATAGCAGTTATGGTTGATGAACCAAAAGGTGTAAGAACCGGCGGTCAGGTTGCCGCTCCAATATTTTCGAAAATAGCTAGTGATGCTTTAACAAGACTACAAATGTCACCTAATCAGCCAAAACAAGTATTACCAAAGACAGCTTTTTTAAAATCCTCATCACGTTGAATACTAAAAGCACAAATTCCAACTTTAATTTGAGTCAATCTTTTTCATGGTTGCCACCCTTAAATGAAAATGCAACAGATTTGGGAACACTTCTAAGAAAAAAATATACTACTGCTCAAATGAGTGATGATACAAACAAATTAAGAAAGGGAGATATTTATATATTAAATTCAGGATGCAATTATGGCCCTAAAGCTCTATTAGCATTAGCAAAGACAAAAAACCCCATTGCCATTGTTGCTGATACTGCAGACAAAAAAATTGTAGAGGAATGGTGTTATGAAAATGAAAAAAATCATACTTCAAGCTGGCATAAAACATACTTCATCAATTCACTAAGAACCTTGGCTGGTTTTTTAGCGTCTTCATTTTATTCAAATCCTTCTAAGAAAATAAAAATTTCAGCAGTGACTGGAACCAACGGAAAAACTACAGTCGTCAATGCCGCAGCCAAAGCATTTGCGACTTGTGAAGGTTCTTGCGCGTCAATAGGCACTTTGGGTTTAATAATCTACAAAAAAACATTCAATGGCATTGAAGAAAAAAAAGTTTTAGAATTCGGGCTGACCACTCCTAGTGCTGTTTTTTTACAAAGATGTATAAATCATTTATTCACTCAAGATATAAATAGATTAATCATTGAGGCTTCCTCTATCGGACTGGTCCAAGGAAGATTGCTTGGCTGCAAAATTAGACATGCCATTTTGACAAACATAAGCCATGATCATCTTGATTTTCATGGAAGTCTTGAAGAGTTGGAAGCTTCTAAAGCTCTTCTTTTTCAGGCTCCTAATTTGGAAACAATGATTTTTGTAAAAAGCAATGAAACAAGTTTTAGTACTTATAAAAACATAAAGAAAAAAATTGACAATTTAAATAATATCTTTTTTGTCTCTGCCACAAACGAAAATATTGAATCAGATATTAATTTAAAAACAAATCATATTTCTATTTCCGAAACAAATATTTCTTTTATATATAAATCTAAATTAATCGAAAGTTTTTCTATTCCGACAATTGGTAATCACAATATGGAAAACGCTGCGGCTGTTGCAGGGCTCATGGTTGCAGAGGGAAAACATTTATCAGAAGTAATTACCTCATTAAAAAGTTTTGCAACGCCTGAAGGGCGAATGAATTTTTTCGTGGATATAAACTCTCCATTAGTATGTATTGACTATGCTCATACCCCAGACGCATTCAAGCAAACTCTATCAACTCTTAAGTTATTATCCAATAAAAAAAAGGGAAAATTATTATGCGTTTTTGGATGTGGAGGAGACAAAGACAAAATTAAAAGATCAGTCATGGGGGAAATAGCCGCTGAATTTTGTGATTGGGGTTGCATAACTTCGGATAACCCAAGGTCTGAAAATATAAAAAATATTAATAGACAGATCCTTTTGGGGATAAAAAAAAATTTGAGATCAAAGTGGTTATTGCTAGAAAGTAGGCGAAAAGGGATAAGAGAGACTATCTTAAAGGCAAATGAGGATGACGTTATTCTAATCGCAGGTAAGGGCCACGAAAATTATCAAATTATTAATACAAGAAAAATATTCTTCAATGACGCTATAGAAGTAAAATCTGCATTTCAGGAGCGTAATAAAGTGTTGGGTAATGTCAAACGATGATAGAAAAAATGTCAGCAAAAGTTGCCAGATTTGAGATACCACTTTTATTGCTAAAAAAATGGATTCCCAATTCTTTTTTTCTGGATAGGTTTCCTAACAAAAACAGAATAGTTAAAGGACTTTCTATAGACAGCAGAGCAGTTGAGAAAAATTTTATTTACCTTTCTATCAAAGGAAAAACTTATGATGGTCATTTATTTTTAAAAGAGGTAAAAAAAAATAAAGCTATTGCGGCTATTGTTGAAAAAAACAAGATCAATAAAGAATTACTAGAAATGATTGATCACGATTTTTTCTTGCTCTCAGTTGACAATGTTATAGAGGCTTTTGGAAAACTTGCAGAGAGAGTTAGAAAAGCCTGGGAGGGTAAATTAATTACCGTTACCGGATCGAATGGTAAAACAACTGCCAAAGAAATAATTTCAGCAATTTTAAAAATAGAAGTTGGAGCAAAATCACAATTCTCCTCCTACGGTAATCAAAATAATCATATCGGTGTTCCTTTGAATTTAATGAGGTTGAATGTTCAGAATAAATTTGCAGTTATCGAAATGGGCATGAATCAAATAGGTGAAATAAAAAAACTTTCTTCGATGGCTCAACCTAATTTTTCTCTCATTGTTAATGCCCATAGAGAACACCAGGAATTTCTCGGATCTATCAGAGCTACAGCCGAAGAAAATGGCTCAGTAATCTCGCATTTAATTGAAAACAACATTGTAATTTTCCCAAAAGATAAAAAAAATGAGGATGTTTGGTGGAAACTTGCAAATAAAAACAAGAGCGCAGTATTTAGGTTCAGTATGTTTGATGATGAGTCTGAATTTGCTGATATGGATGACGTAAAAGAAGTTACTTGCAAAATTCTTGGAAATAATCCCTTGTTCATTGAACTGGCCTTGAATGGAGATTCGATCGGACGTGTCCAACTTAATGGATTGGGAGAGCATTTCGCTAGAACTGTAACAGGAGCTGTAGCAACATCGATTGCTTTAGGTCTCTCTCATGAGTCAATTTTACAGGGGTTAAAAACTTTTACACCAATAAAAGGCAGAGGTCTTTTTCACCATTTAAGAAACGGAGCGGTAGTGGTTGACGATAGTTATAATGCAAATCCAGACTCTGTCCATGCTGCAATAACAACTATGGCAAATATCACAGGCCGGAAAGCAATGGTTTTGGGGGATATGGCTGAAATTGGAGAAAACTCAGAATCAATTCATCGTGAAATTTTAGTTTTGGCCTTAGAACATCTAGATGAAGTTTTTCTTATTGGAAAATATTTTTCTATGGCTAGTAAAAGTTTAAAACAAGGTAAGTCATACTCATCAGAGAAAAAATTAGAGGAAGATGTTAGATCTTGGTTAAATTTAACTTCTTCTCAAAAAAGTTCTTCATTACTTTGGATTAAAGGCTCTAGAGCTTCTAATCTTGATTTGATTGTCAATTGTTTAGTTAGCCCATAGGAATTTTTGAATGTTATTAGCATTTTTTGATTGGTTAGGAAGTTTTATAAATTATTTTTCAGTTTTTCATTACCTGACTCTTAGAGCCGTTATGGCGACACTCACTTCACTGGCAATTGGACTGTTTTTGGGCCCTTGGGTAATAAAGTTTTTGGCAAGTATGAATGTCGAACAGTCAGTTAGAAATGATGGCCCCCAAACTCATCTGATCAAACAGGGGACACCTACAATGGGAGGTTCACTTATTTTAATTTCCCTTACTATAACTACAATTCTTTGGGCTGACCTTACCAATAGATTTGTTTGGGCAGCGTTAACAGTAACAATGGGTTTGGGATGTGTTGGGTGGATTGATGATTATTTAAAAGTTTCTAAAAAAAATTCGGAGGGTTTATCAGGCAAATGGAAATTTTTTTGGCAGTCATTTATTGGATTAGTAGCCTCAGTTTATTTGGTTTTCTCAGTTTCTGCATCAAGTAATAATGAGGCTTGGATGTTATTTCTGAAGTGGATAGACAGTGGCTTGGTCATGTCTTTACCACTACAGGCAGATTTAATTATTCCTTTTTTTAAAGATTATTCATTTCCATTAGGTGTATTTGGTTTTCTAGTGCTTTCATACTTTGTTCTTGTGGGTTCAAGTAATGCAGTCAATTTGACTGACGGCTTAGATGGATTAGCAATCATGCCTACCGTTTTAGTTGCCGCTGGATTGGGTGTTTTTGCTTACGTTGCCGGGCATTCAGTATTTTCTAAGTATTTGCTACTTCCTTACATTCCAGGAGCAGGGGAGCTTACAGTTTTTTGTGCTGCAATAGTTGGTTCTGGTCTTGCTTTTTTGTGGTTTAACGCATACCCCGCACAGGTTTTTATGGGAGATGTTGGAGCTCTTGCATTAGGGGGTGCGATAGGCGTAGTAGCAATAGTAGCGAGGCAAGAAATAGTTTTATTTATTATGGGAGGGGTTTTTGTTGTAGAGACTTTATCTGTAATGCTCCAAGTTGGTTATTTTAAATATACAAAAAAAAGATTTGGTGTCGGAAAAAGGATATTAAAAATGGCTCCACTTCATCATCATTTCGAAGAGAGTGGCTGGAAGGAGACACAAGTTGTAGTTAGATTTTGGATTATAACAATGATGCTTGTTTTGGTAGGTTTGGCAACTTTAAAAATACGATAGAAAAAATGAATCAGCATATTCATCGTCCATTTAACTTTGACCTCATATTAGATGATATGTACAAAACATCTAGTAAAGTAATGGTAATTGGTGGAGGAATATCTGGACAAGCATGCGCTAGGTGGATGGAGAAAGATGGAAAGATAGTTGAAGTTCTAGACTCCAGAAAACTGAAAAATAAAAAAATCAGTAACTCAAATATTCTTATAAAAACAGGAATTAAATTTCCTTTGAAAGATAGTTGTTTTGATCAAATTGATTTGTTGGTTGTGTCGCCAGGTTTAAGCCCTCATATTTCTAAAAAAAGTGACTTAGCTCCAATGCTTGAGGTTGCAAAAAAAAGGAACATACCTGTAGTAACTGAGGTAGATTTATTTGGTGTTGCAAATAATCGCCGCATAGAGAAATTGAAAATTGCTGCTTTTTCAAATATGGGTAGAAAATCTAGAATTCCAATTATTGCGATAACCGGAACTAACGGAAAAACTTCCGTAGTAAGACTAATTACTAAATTACTTAAATCAGTTGGAATTGATGCACAACATGCAGGAAATATAGGCCCATCTTTGCTAGAGGCTTTTCTGGAAAGAGAAACAACAAATAAAATGCCTGATTTTTGGGTTTTAGAGTTATCCAGTTTCCAACTTGCTCTTTCAAGTCAGTTTTCCCCAACATTTGCCACCATTTTAAACTTTAGTGAGGATCACCTTGATTGGCATTTGAGTATTGAAGAATATTTTTCTTCAAAATTAAAAGTTTTTGGTATTCCAAAACCCACTGCAAAAGCGTTTATTTGTCGAGATGACAAATTGCTCTTAGATAGAGTTTATAATTATTTTAAATCTGATCAAATTGACATAAACAATATTACATTTGGTACTGACTTACCAAAAAATCATAATTGTTTTGGAATAAATAAATCTGGAACTTTTTGCTTTAAAAATTCGAAAAAGAAAAATAGTTTTTTTGAATTTCCTTTAAGCACTAAGGATATTAATTTAAAGGGTGATCACAACTTTTCTAACATAAGTTGTTGTTTGGCTATTGTTAACGAGGTTTCAACTAATATATATAAAATTGCTAAAGTTTTGAAAAATCACATTGGGGAAGCACACAGGTTAGAAGTTATTTTTTCTAAGGATGGAATTAACTTCATAAATGATAGTAAAGCGACAAACATTGCAGCAACAATTTCAGCTGTTAGGTCCTTTGAAGAGCCTTTGATTCTTCTTATTGGGGGACTAACTAAAGATCAAAACTTTAATTTGCTATCTCAGGCATTAGATTTACGTCCAATAAATCTAATTGTTTTTGGTAAAGATGTTGCTTCAATTTGTGAGAGTCTTAAAAGTTACAATTTAACTTATGAAAAAGTAAATAGCTTGAAAGAAGCAGTCGATTTAGCAAATAAGACTGCAAAAAAAATGATCAAATCTTCAAAGATAAGGAATATGCAAATAAATATCCTACTTTCACCGGCTTGTTCAAGCTTAGATATGTATCAGAGTTACCAACACCGTGGCGATGAATTTAAAAAACTGGTGTTATGTGATTTTAATGGAGAAAAAATTTGTTAGAGAGATTAGAGGAATTTTTTCCTGCATCAGTCGATCATTCCTTGTTATTTGTAATATCTTGTCTTTTAATGCTGGGGCTAATTATGGTCTATTCGGCAAGCCTACCCTTGCCAAGTGATAACGAGAGGCACTTGTTCTGGAATCAAATGAGAGGACATCCTTTACACCTTTTAATTGGGGTCATTGTTTTGGGTTTATTTTTATTGATCCCGACTGATGTATTAAAAAGTTTTTCTGGTCTTTTATTTACATTTGGCCTGGCGCTTTTATTTTGTGTTGGACTTTTGAAATTTTTTGGCGGGCAAGAATATATTAGAGACGGTGCAGTGAGATCGATTCCTATAGGTTCAATTACAGTACAACCAGCTGAGTTGGTCAAATTTTTTTCCATTTTGTTTGCTTCAGCCTACGCGATCAGGCGAAACGATAGAATTAGAGGATCTTTGATTCAAGGGATTGCCCCAATTGGATTTTTGATGGTGATTTTAATTACACTTTTGCTCTACCAACCAGACTTAGGTTCAACAATAGTAATTACCCTCACGGTAGGAGCAATATTGTTTCTAGGTGGAATGAATTTAAAAGTTTTCATGCCACTATTTTTTGGCTTATGTTCTTTTTTTGTATTAATGATTGTTAATACACCTTGGAGGTTAGGTCGACTTGTATCTTTTGTTACTCCATGCGATCAAGAATTTAGTGCAACGTCTGGCTACCAATTATGTGCTGCTCTGGTTGCTTTCGGCAATGGTGGTCTCTCAGGTACTGGCTTGGGAACAGGGGTTGCAAAGTTGGACTATTTGCCACTTCCACATACTGATTTTATCTTCGCTGTTATTGGAGAGGAGTTGGGTTTTGTTGGAGTCTCAATCGTACTGATAGGGTTTTATTATTTAATTAAGCGTTCAATAGAAATTGGAAGAACAGCAATGTCACTGGACAGGGTGTTTGCGGGATTAGTTGCTCAAGGAATTGGATTTTGGATAGGTGTTCAGGCATTCATCCATGCAGGGGTGAATACAGGAATTTTGCCTACAAAAGGTTTAACTCTTCCTTTCATCAGTCATGGGGGTAGTTCAATGATTGTTGTGTGTGCAGCTATGGGAGTTTTATTGAGGATTGATATGGAAAATAAATTCTATTCAAAAAGTGAACCAACATACATTAATAAAAATTCAAATGGGTAATGCGATTAACAATCATGTTTTGATCGTCGCTGGTGGCACTGGTGGACATATATTTCCTGCTCTTGCTGTCGCTCAGGAACTTAAAAAAAGAGGTGTCAAGTTGTCTTGGATTGGAACATCAAGAGGCCTTGAGAATAAAGTAGTGGCAGCTGCTGGAATACCACTGTTTCTATCTAATTTCAAGGGAGTTAGGGGAAAGGGCCAATGGTCATTGTTTCTAATGCCTTGGAGATTGTTACTCTCTGTTTTTGAAATGGTTAAACTGCTAAAAAGGCTAAAGCCTGATTTCGTTGCATGTTTTGGTGGATACGTCACTGTTCCTGTGGGTTTTTCATCGTTTATTCTAAAGATTCCATTTTTGGTTCATGAACAAAATGCAATTATGGGCACTGCAAATAGATTACTTGCGAGATTAACGAGGAAAATATTGTTAAGTTTTAAACTAACCAAACATGCACCAAATTTTGCAAAGTTTGCAGGAAATCCATTAAGAGATGTTTTTGGCAGTATTAAACCTCCCAAAGAAAGATGGTTGGATAGAAATGGTCCGCTAAGAATTTTAGTTTTGGGGGGCAGTTTAGGAGCTTCCTTTCTTAATATAGAGATTCCTAAAATTTTGGCAAAAGTTTCCAAGTTATATGAACTTGATTTTTTTATCGTTCATCAAAGTGGAGAAAGAGACTGTCTTGACGTCCGATCCGGCTATCAAAATCTTGGATTAAGAGCAGAGGTTAGTAGCTTTCTCGAAAACGTCGATGAAAACTATGTTTGGGCAGATTTGGTTATTTGTAGATCAGGGGCGGGAACAGTTAGTGAAATTGCTGCTGTCGGTGTTGGATCAATACTTATCCCTCTGCCAAACGCAATTGACAATCATCAAATGTTAAATGCTCGATTTTTAAGTGAATCTGGAGCTGCTATTATTGTGGAAGAAAAGGATATAACTGGAAAACAAATAATGTCATTTTTTAGCAATTTCACCAGGTTAGGCCTTTTATCGTTTGCTGTAAAAGCTAGAAAATGCGGTTCTACAACTTCAGCATCAATGGTTGCTAATGAAGTATTAAAAAGCATGGTTAAAGAATGAGAAGTAAAATCCGTATAGTCCATTTTGTTGGTATTGGTGGTTCTGGAATGTCCGGAATCGCAGAAGTTTTATTAACTCAAGGCTTTAGTGTTCAAGGTTCGGATATTGAAGAGACCTCATCCACCATAAGGCTTAAAGGGTTAGGGGCAAAAATATTTTTTGAACATTCAGAGAAAAATATATTCGGCGCTGATGTTTGTGTCGTTTCGAGCGCAATTCAATCTAATAACCCAGAGTTGATAGCAGCAAGACGAGTTAAAATACCGGTGGTTCCAAGGGCACTAATGCTAGCAGAATTGATGAGGTTTAAAAAAGGAGTTGCAATTGCTGGTAGCCATGGAAAAACTACCACAACTAGTTTAGTGGCTAATATCCTTGCTTCATCAAATTTAGATCCTACATATGTCATTGGCGGTAAGTTGAGCGGTGTCGGACTTGGAGCTAGACTTGGCTGTGGAGAATTTTTAGTGGCTGAGGCAGATGAATCTGACGGATCTTTTCTTAACTTATC
>MDTB01122670.1_pt1 | contig 17371 bp, 12 predicted proteins | sample 811161 | NCBI WGS metagenome assembly MDTB01 (sample SAMN05326650, study PRJNA326480) | marine metagenome | isolation source: seawater | place: Mediterranean Sea | collected 2009
AATGTTATGAAACAAGAGCCTAAAATATGTAATTATTTGGATATTCCCTTACAGCATGCCTCTAATAAAATATTGAAATCTATGAGAAGAGGTACTACTGAAGAAAAAATGACTGATCTGATTCTTTCTATTAGATCTATTCTGCCAGAAATAGTAATTAGATCTACTTTCATTCTCGGTTACCCTGGTGAAACAAATAAAGACTTTGAGATATTAAAAAATTGGGTTAAAAAAATGCGCTTTGAAAGGTTAGGCTGTTTTACCTATAGCCATGAAGAAAACACTCACTCTTATAATCTTAGCGACGATGTCCCTCAAGAGATAAAACAGAAAAGGGCAAATGAAATAATGAATATTCAGGCTCAAATTTCATGGGAGCTTAATCAGCAGAAAATAAATGACGTTTATAAATGTATAATAGACAGGAAGAGAGGAGATCATTTTATTGCTAGAACCTCATTTGATTCTCCAGATGTTGATAATGAAGTTCTTATTAATGCAAATAAATATTATTTAAAAATAGGTGAATTTCTACCCGTAAAAATTGTTAAAGCATATGATTTTGATCTTCATGGTGTTCCCGTATCTTTGTAAAAAAAGATAATTTTGAAAAAGTTTGGCATTTCATATTCTAAGACTGGATACTTCTCCAATATAGTTTGTGATTATATTGATAATAAAAAATCTTTAAATTATTTTTTTAACTCATCGCCATCTTATAAAAATATATGTGATCAGACTGCTTTAAAAGGGAAAGATTTTCCAATTGAATTCCGTAAAACTTTAGTTAACTCAATTAAAAATCAATATTTAGGTATTGATTTAAGTAAGGAAGTCAAAACTAATCTGGATTTATTATCGAGCAAATCAACCTTTACCATAACCACAGGACATCAATTAAACATAATGACAGGGCCACTTTATTTTGTTTATAAGATTATAACTGCTGTAAAACTTTCAATGGAGTTAAATAAAAAATATAGTAAAGTAAAATTTGTTCCTGTTTATTGGATGGCAAGTGAAGATCATGATTTTGAAGAGATTAGTTGTTTTACTCATAAAGGAAAAAACTTTAAATGGGGGAAAAAAAACGATTCTTCACCGGTAGGAAATATTGTAACAGATGATTTAAATAAAATGTTGAATTTATTTGAAAAGGAATTGGGAGATAGTCCTAACGCCAAACAACTAAAGAAATTGATAAAACTTAGTTATAGATCTGGAAAAAATTTATCTCAGGCAACTAGAGCTTTTGTAAATTATCTTTTTGGAAGATTTGGCCTTATAGTTTTAGATGGAAATGATAAAAATTTGAAAAAAAAATTTGTTCCACATTTTCAAGAAGAAATAGTTAAAAAAACTTGCTATAAATATGTTAAGAAACAGATTAAAAAAATTAAGGAAAAATATGATTCCAAATATAAACCTCAAATTAATCCTAGAGAGATAAATTTGTTTCATATTGCAAATGGTAAAAGGTTAAGGATAGTAGACGATAATTCTCAAAGTAATGGGGATAAAGTTATTTTTTACACTGATGATCTTATTAATGAAATAAATAAATTTCCAGAAAGGTTATCCCCTAATGCATTAATGCGGCCTCTTTATCAGGAAGTAATTTTACCAAATGTTGCATATGTTGGGGGACAGGCAGAATTGGCATATTGGTTTCAATTAAAAGCATTGTTTGATTTTAAAAATGTCCTTTTCCCTATACTTTGTTTAAGAAATTCTTCAGTTTTAATTGATAAGAACAGTTTAATCAAGGCGAAAAAATTAGGTCTAGAAAATGAAGACTTCTTTTTAAAAAAGGAAGTTTTAGCTGAGAAAAAAGTTTTTCTAAATAGCAAAATTAATTTAGACTTATCATTTTTGAAAAAACAACTGATTGATCAATTTATTACTTTAGAAAAGATTGCATCAAAAACTCACCCTTCTTTTTTAGGAGCCGTATCTGCTCAAAAGAAAAAACAATTAAACGGAATTGAAAAATTAGAGAAAAGATTGATAAAAGCTGAGAAAAGAAAATTTGCTGATGAATTGAAACGAATATATATTCTGCGCGAGAGTTTTTTTCCTGATTCAAATTTGCAAGAAAGAATCGAAAATTTCACTTCATTTTATTTAGAATTAGGAGATGATTTTTTTGACTTACTTTTAAATTCTTTTGAACCAATTAATCATAAGTTTACTTTCATAGAAGTTTAGTTCCCTAAAATTAATTTTAAGTATCTATATAGACACTTGAATTAATTGTATTTTTGAAAAATGAAAAGCAAGGTCTTGATTTTGGATTTTGGCTCACAATACACTCAACTTATTGCAAGAAGAGTTCGTGAGCTTTTTATTTATTGTGAAATATATCCCTACAATAATTTACCAAAAAATCTAGATGAATTTAATGCTGTCATATTATCTGGTTCTCCTTTTTCAGTTAGATCAAAAATGGCTCCTCATCCAAATTTAGAAAAAATAAAGGGTACATTGCCACTTTTGTCAATTTGCTATGGAGCACAATATTTGGCTCATTTTTACGGAGGCAATGTTAAGTCTTCGAATACTAGAGAATATGGCAGAGCTAATTTATCCAATATAAATTCGGAAGATCCTTTTTTTAAAAATGTCCCTCTAAATACTCAAGTATGGATGAGTCATGGAGACACAATTGAAAAATTGCCTGAAAATTCAGTTTTATTAGCCAGTACTCAAAATATTGAAAATGCTGCTTTTAGAATCAAAGATGAAATAACATATGGAATTCAGTTCCACCCCGAAGTATATCATTCTAAACATGGCAAGAAAATTTTAGAGAATTTTTTGGTCGATATCTCTCAACTAACTCAAGACTGGACCCCTGATTCTTTTGTTCAAATGACTGTAAATAATCTAAGAAACAAAATTGGAAAAGAAAAAGTTGTTTTAGGTTTGTCAGGAGGAGTTGATTCGACTGTTGCCGCATTTTTGTTAGATAAAGCTATTGGAAAAAATTTAACTTGTCTTTTCATAAACAATGGACTTTTAAGAAAGGATGAATATCCAGAAGTTTTAAATCAGTATAAGGGAATGGGGCTAAATGTTAAAGGAATAGATGCCTCAGGTAAGTTCATTTCTGCACTCAGTAATGTTTCAGACCCTGAGGAAAAGCGAAAAATAATTGGCAAAATTTTCATTGATGTTTTTGACGATGAGGCAAAGTCTTTAGATAAAGTAAAGTGGCTTGCTCAAGGAACGATTTATCCAGATGTAATAGAATCAATTTCAGTTAGCGGTCCATCAGTAACTATAAAGTCTCATCATAATGTGGGCGGATTACCAGATTTCATGAGACTTAAACTTGTTGAGCCTTTAAATATGTTGTTCAAAGATGAAGTTAGAAGAGTTGGATCTGCTTTGGGTATTAATTCTAATATTTTAAAAAGGCATCCATTTCCTGGTCCAGGTTTAGCAATAAGAATTTTAGGAGAGATAACTACAGAAAAAATTGAAATGTTGCAAAAGGCTGATCATATTTATATTAATGGACTAAAATCGTGGAATCTATATGATAAAGTATGGCAAGCTGCAACAATTTTACTTCCAATAAATAGTGTGGGAGTGATGGGAGATGAAAGAACTTATGAAAAATGTATAGTACTTCGCGCAGTTCAATCAACTGATGGAATGACAGCAGATTGGGTAGATTTGCCAAATAAATTTTTACAAGAAATTTCAAATGAAATAATTAATAAAGTTAAAGGCATTAATAGAGTAGTTTATGATATTAGCTCCAAACCACCTTCAACTATTGAATGGGAATAAAATAAATAGTATCAAAAACTAAGTACTGCATATTATGAAATGGTTTTTTATTTATTTAATAATTTTTTCTTTTGGATTTCCTGAGAGGATCAAATTAAATATAGAAATTAATGGAATAAAAAAATCTGGTAAGTTATTCCTTGCAGTTTATGATGATCCATTAGCTTTCGAATCAAATAAATCTAAAGAATTTAAAAATAAAACAAATGTAATAGCTGAATTAATTGAAGATACAAAAATTGGTATTTATAGAAAATCAATTTATTTGCCAGTTGGAGTTTATGCAGTAAGTTTTTATATCGATAGCAATAATAATCAAAAATTAGACTTTAATTTTTTTGGTGTTCCTATAGAGCAGTATGGTTTTTCAAATAATGCTATGGGTTTTTTTGGATCACCAAGTTTTGATCAAGCTTCATTTAGAATTGACAAAGAAATTAAAATAACTATAAAGGCCAGATAGATATTTATTAATTTAGATTCATTCAAAAAATTATGAGATTTTTTTTAATTTTTTTTACTTTTTTAATTGCGTCGTTGTCCTTTCTTTCATCACAAGAAAAAAATCAACCTGAAACCTTCATTTCTCATAAGGTTAAAAAGAAAGAAACTTTATATTCAATTTCCAGGTTATATGATTTGAATATAGAACAAGTCATGGAATATAATCCTATTCTTTCAAGAAGAGGTCTTAGAAAAAGAATGATTTTAAAAATTCCAGTTTTTAAAAAAAAGGAATTGGTATCAGAAGAAATTCCTGATCATAATATTATAATATACAAGGTTAAGCCAAAAGACACAAAATGGCGAATAGCTTATAATAACAATATTTCAATTCAGGAACTAGAAAAAATGAATCCAGTTATAAAGAAAGGTCTTAAAATTAATCAGAAAATTAAAATTCCAAAATCTGATAAAATGAATGTATCAAATTTGATAGACAGTAATTTTAATTACTATACGGTTAAACAGGGGGAGGGATATTTTAGAATTCAAAAAAAATTAGGGGTTAGTAAAAAAATTTTAGATTCTCTTAATCCTATTCTTTTGGAACAGGGATTATTAAACGGGATGGTTTTAAAATTACCCCTTGCATATACTGGTGATTTAAAAATCAAGAATGATCTCCTTGTAGAAAAAACATCTTTAATTGATTCTATAAATGGAAATAGTGAAATAAATATATCTGTTTTACTTCCATTTAGAGCTTCAGAAATAGAGTTTGATTCTATTGATGAGACACGTAAAATTTTGTCTGAAAGAAATTTACATACTATTTCTAGTGATTTTTATTCTGGAATTATTTTAGCTTCAGAAGATTTAAGCAAATACGGTATTTCAAGCAAGTTATCTATATATGATACTGAAAATAAGAAATCAAAAATTGATAAAATTTTAAATGAAATCAACCCCGATAGTTGTCAAATTATTATTGGCCCCTTAATTCCTGACAATTTTAATCACATTTCCTCAAAAGAAAAATTTTTTGATTTACCTAAAGTAGCTCCTCTATCAACAAGGGATGTTGTAATAAGAAATTCTGTTTATCAGTCAGTTACCCCTAAAGAGCTCTTGAGAAACAAGATGATTGATTATTTAGATAAGAATCTAGATCAAGATGATAATATTGTAATTGTTGCTGATTCTATTAATCGTGACATTGAGTACATCTTAAAAGATATTTTTCCTTCATCTATTATTTTACGTCCTGAAAAAAATGGTTATTTATTACCCGAACTTGTTGATTCATTGCTTGTTGATTCTCTTCCAAATAAAATAATCTTAGAAAGTGATAATTTTTCATTAATATCAAGTGTTAGTGCACAAATGAGTGCTCAGATTTCTGATTTGAGAAAGGTCCAACTTTTTACTACATATCGCGGAAATGTTTATGAAAATGAAAATTTATCAAGAAAACATCTAGGAGACCTTGGTTTTACATTTACTTCGGGGCACCATCCCTTAAGCAAATTTGAATTTAATACTTTTCAAGAAAGGTATATCAAGTTTTTTGGAAAACCACCAAATAGAGAAGCAATTAGAGCATATGATTTAACTTTAGATCTTGTTTTGAGGATTGTTTATGCAGGTAAATTAAATAGTTCCACTGAAAATATTGAGGAAACTGAATATCAAGAAAATAGATTTTGGTATAAAAAAATAGAAAAAAACGGTTTTGTAAATACAGCGTTTTATTTGCTTAGACACAAACAATATGATATATACGAAATAAAGAAATAAATAAAAACTCGTTTAATTTAGTTAAGATTTTGTAAATTTGAGTCCGGTCATTAAATTCATATCTGCCGGATGTCAAGCGTTAAATATATCTTTGTTACAGGTGGTGTTGCTTCTTCTCTTGGGAAGGGAATAGTTTCAGCATCTCTTGCTAAGCTTCTACAGTCTCAAGATTTTAGAGTAACAATTCAAAAGTTTGACCCATATATTAATGTTGATCCTGGTACATTAAATCCATATGAGCATGGTGAATGTTTTGTAACTGATGATGGCGCTGAAACAGATTTAGATCTTGGTCACTATGAAAGATTTTTAAATGTTAAAACCTCACAAGCAAATAATGTTACAACGGGACGAATCTATCAAACTGTAATTGAAAAAGAAAGAAAAGGAGATTTTTTAGGAAAAACAGTTCAAGTTATACCTCATATCACAAATGAGATAAAAGAGCGTATGCAAATACTTGGGGGAACAGGAGATTATGATATAATAATTACTGAGATAGGAGGTACTGTTGGAGATATAGAATCACTTCCTTATATTGAGTCTGTTCGACAAATAGTATATGAACTTGGAGATAATAATTCCATGGTAATTCATCTTACTCTAATCCCATTTCTTTCGGCTACTGGAGAACTTAAGACAAAACCAACTCAGCATTCAGTTAAAACTTTAATGGAGAGCGGGATCAAAGCAGATGTTATTGTCTGTAGAACTGAAAATGATCTTTCAAATGATTTGAAAGATAAAATTGCACTTTTTTGTAATGTAAGGAGAGAAGCTGTAATTCAATCTATCGATGTAGATACAATTTATGATGTCCCTATAAAAATGTTAGAGGAAGGATTAAATAAGGTTGTAATTAAGAAATTGAATTTAAAACCTGATTGTGAGCCGAATTTAGAACAGTGGAAATCATTTTTAAAAAAATATAAAAACCCTAAAAAATCTATTGATATAGCTCTAGTTGGGAAGTATGTTGAACTCCAAGATTCTTACAAGTCAATATTAGAGTCTTTAATTCATGCTGGAGCACAAAATGAGGTAGAAGTTAAAGTTAAAAGTGTACATTCAGAACATTTAGAAAAAGAAAAAAGTATTGACTTACTTGATGGTTTCAATGGAATAATTGTTGCACCTGGTTTTGGAGAAAGAGGAATAGAAGGCAAAATAAAAGCAATAACATTTGCTCGTGAAAAAAATATTCCTTTTTTTGGAATTTGTTTAGGAATGCAAATGGCTGTTATTGAATATGCCAGGAATGTATTGAATTTTAGAGAGGCTAATTCCACTGAAATTAATCAAAAAAGTAAATACCCAGTTATTGATTTGATGGAAGATCAAAAACGATTAAAGATAAAGGGGGGAACGATGCGTTTAGGTGCTTGGGATTGCAAATTAGAAAAAGGTAGTATGGTAAGGGGAATCTATAAAAAAGAAATTATTTCTGAAAGACATCGTCATAGGTTTGAGTTTAATAATTCTTATAAAAATAAAATCCTTGATGGTGATTTAAAGTCTGTAGGTGTTAATCCAGAAACTGGTCTAGTTGAAATAATTGAAAAATTAAACCATCCGTGGTTTATTGGAGTGCAGTTTCATCCCGAATATAAGAGTACAGTTTCTAATCCACATCCTCTATTTGTTTCTTTTATTAAAGCATCGATGAACATTACAAAAACTAAATAAAATTTTTTAATGGAAGAAAAAAAATTTGATCCTTATCAATTCACAGGTGTTTTTTTGATAGCATTAATTTTAACTTGGATGCTTTTCAATAATGATAACACTCAAGAAACATCTGAAAGTAAGCAGATGTCAAATAATACCTCTGAAGCTTCTAATCCTGAAACTTTACCCTTAAATAGTAGTGAAGATTCTGTTTTAAATCTTGATAACGATCAGCTTTTTGGTGTTTTTGGTAGGCTTATGGAAGATAAGAAATCAGAAGTTCAGATTTTAGAAAATGAAAATCTACACATAGAAATAGACCCAAAAGGAGGGCTATTAAAAAGAGTTTGGTTAAAAGGTTTTAAAAATTATCTTGATGAACCCTTAAATTTAATTTATGAAAACAATAATTTTTTCAACCTGAGTTTTTCCACATTAGATGGCAGAATTCTTAACAGTAAAGATTTTTACTTTAGTACAAGCTTCAATTCTATTAATGACAAACAAATACTTTCGTTAAAATCTAAAATTTCGGATCAAGAATTTATTGAGTTTATTTATTCTATTGACCCTAAAACTTATTTAATTGACTTTTCTATAAGATCAAAAGGCATGTCTTCTTTTATAGACTCCAAGGAAAATCCACTAATTGAAATTAAAAATAGAGTTTATAGAAATTCAAAAAGTATCAATTATGAAAATATGTATACTGAGTTAACTTATGGATATGAAGAGGATAAGATTGACTATTTATCAGCCACAGGAGAAGATGAAGAAGTTGAAAATCAAGTCAGGTGGATTTCTTTTAGACAACATTTTTTTAGTGCAATTTTAATTCCTAAAAAAAAGATATCTGAAGTAAGTTTTTCTTCCAATAATTTAGCTGACAATGATGATTTGGGTCAGCGCTTTACTAAAGATTTTTCAATTTCATTTCCAATTAAATACTCTTCTGGTAATTTTGACTCTCAGTTTGAATATTATTTTGGGCCTAGTGATCACCAAATCTTAAAATCTTATGACAGAGACCTAGAATCATCAGTTTCTCTTGGCTGGGGAATTTTTGGATGGATTAACAAGTTTATTTTTTTACCACTTTTTGGTTTTTTGTCTTCCTTTTTACCTTATGGAATATCAATTATAGTAATGACAATCATTGCCCGTTTAGCAATGTCTCCTGTTACATATAAGTCCTATGTTTCTCAGGTAAAGATGAAAATTCTTCGTCCGGAGATTGAAGAAATAAACAAGAAATTTAAAGATGATGCCATTAAACGTCAACAAGAAACAATGAGTCTTTACAGTCAAGCCGGCGCAAATCCCATGTCAGGATGTATCCCTGCTTTAATTCAGCTTCCTGTTTTTTACTCTTTATTTGTTTTTTTTCCAATAGCATTCGAACTTCGTCAAAAAAGTTTTCTTTGGGCGGATGATCTTTCATCTTATGATGTAATAGTTGAATTACCATTTTATTTCCCTCTCTATGGAGATCATATTAGTTTATTTCCAATTCTTGCATCGGTTGCTATTTTTATATACACAAAAATGACTATGGGTCAGCAAACAATGCCTCAACAACCTGGGATGCCTAATATGAAAATCATTATGTATTTAATGCCATTAATGATGCTTTTCTTTTTCAATAATTATTCAAGTGGCCTGAGCCTATATTATTTTGTTTCAAATTTATTGACTATTCTCTTAATGCTAGTCATCAAGAATTATATTATTAATAATGATAAAATACATGCTCAAATAGAGGAAAACAAAAAAAGACCAAAGAAAAAATCTGGATTTGCTGCGAGGCTTCAGAAAGCTATGGAAGAAGCAGAAAAGCAAAAGAAATCAAGAAACAAAAGATTTTAATACTCTCTTTAATAAACTATTATGAGTAAAAAGAAAGTTGTTGTGGCTCTTTCAGGAGGAGTAGACTCAAGTGTCTCAGCCTATTTGCTTAAAAAAAAAGGATATGATGTGATTGGTTTATTTATGAAGAATTGGCATGATGAATCAGTTACAATTTCAAATGAATGTCCTTGGCTTCAAGACAGCAATGATGCAATGCTAATTGCACAAAAATTAAAGATTCCTTTTCAAACAATTGATCTAAGCGATGAATATAAAAATAGAATAGTAGACTACATGTTTGCTGAATATAAAAAGGGAAGAACTCCTAACCCTGATATTATATGCAACAGAGAGATCAAATTTGATGTTTTTCTAAAAATAGCTTTGTCTATGAATGCTGACTATGTTGCGACTGGACATTATTGTCAAAAAGAATCTTTTAAAAATTCTAATGGAGAGCATGTAAATAGATTACTTAGTGGGGTTGATAAAACAAAAGATCAATCATATTTTTTATGCCAAATTAATCAGTTTCAGCTTCAAAAAGTAATATTTCCAATAGGAGGTCTCAAGAAAAATGAGGTCAGGAAAATTGCTAAAGATGTAGGATTGGTTACTGCTGATAAAAGAGATTCCCAAGGGCTTTGTTTTATAGGGAAAATAAGTCTTCCAGAATTTTTAAGCCAAAAATTAAAACCAAAAGAAGGTAAAATCATTCAAATCAAAGATGAATTGAATAAGTTAACTAAGGATTCGTATAGTAAAAACCTTGATTTAAAATCACTTAATGAAGTATCAAATAGAAGAAGGTACAAAATAATTGAAGGCGAATTAATAGGAACTCATAAAGGGGCTCATTTCTTTACTATTGGTCAAAGGAAAGGGCTTTCTGTTGGAGGTCATTCTCAACCACTTTTTGTTATTGATACTGATATTAAAAATAATATAATCTATGTTGGCGAAGGGAAAAATCATAAAGGTTTGTATAGAAAAGCCTTAAAGATTGAAACAGGTAGTGAGAAATGGATTCGTTCTGATTTAAAAATAGATTTTGATCAGAGAATGGATGTTTTGGTTAGAATAAGATATCGTCAACCTCTTCAAGAAGCAATTATTTATAATAAAAAAGAAGGTTTTTTTATTGTTTTTAAAAATTATCAATCTTCTATAACTTCAGGACAATTTGCCGCTTGGTATCTTGGTGAAGAGCTTATTGGATCTGGAGTAATAAATTAGCTATTGTTTTTATCGGGAAATTCTATTTTTATTTGGTTTCTTAAGAGATCTTTGAAGGTTTCCCTTTTTCGAATTAGATAAGATTTATCCTCTATTATTAATACTTCGGCAGGGCGATATCTTGAATTATAATTGCTTGACATATTGAAACAATAAGCGCCTGAGTTTTTAAATAACAGATAATCATCTTCAGAGATCTCAGATATTTTTCTATTATTACCAAATGTATCCGTCTCACATATATAACCTACGATTGAATAAAATCTTTTTTTTCCTTTTGGGTTTGAGATGTTTTCAATCTCATGATGTGATCCATATAGCATAGGTCGTATCAAATGATTGAAACCACTATCGATATGAGCAAAAACAGTCGAAGTGGTTTGCTTTATAGCATTAACTTTAGCAATAAAGTAGCCTGCTTGGCTAACTAAAAATTTTCCTGGCTCAAAAACCAGTTCAATTTCTTGGCCATATTCCTTACAAAATGATTTAAATTTTTTAGTTAATTTTAAACCTAGCTCTTCAATATTTGTCTCAACATCTCCCTCGAAATAGGGGACTTTAAATCCGCTTCCAAAGTCAATAAACTCAAGATTTTTAAAATTTTTAGCAGTTTCAAACAAAATTTCAGAGGCATTTAAAAAAACGTCTATATCCAAAATATCACTTCCTGTATGCATATGAATGCCATTTATCTTCATTTTAGTGTTTTTTATAATTCTTAGAATATGAGGGATTTGATGAACTGATATTCCGAATTTTGAATCAATATGGCCAACTGATATTTTATTATTTCCTCCAGCCATTATGTGAGGATTTATTCTTATGCAAACTGGTTTTTTTGGATGTTTAGCTCCAAATTGTTCCAACAAAGAAAGATTGTCAATATTTACCCTGACACCCATGGACGAAACCTCTTCTATTTCTTCTAGTGAAACACCATTTGGAGTATAAATTATCATATCTGGATCAAACCCTGCCTTTATGCCTAATTTTACTTCTTGAACTGATACAGTATCAAGACCGGCTCCAAGTGATTGGATGTAGCTTAAAACAGAAATATTTGATAGAGCTTTTGCAGCATAGCAGATCCTAAGAGATTTTATTTTTGAAAATGATGAGACTAGTCTTTTGTATTGACTAGAAATTATATTTGCATCATAAATGTATATTGGAGAACCGTATTTATTTGCGATATTGATTAAAAAATTTTCTTTCAACTTCGTAGCTATTTTGGGTGTAAATTTAATATTTAAAGACGATCTTAAAGTAAATTAATGCTATTTTTAATAAAATAAAACAATTTGTTACAAATGACACAAATATAGCTTTCCATTCATATGTTTTTTTGTGATGATTTATTACTTTTGAGAAGAAACTATCTTTTATGAATGTACATGAATATCAAGCAAAGGAAATTTTAGCTAAGTCAGGAGTTTCTGTTCAAAGAGGCATAACAGCTTCTGATAAAGATCAAGCTGTGAATGCTGCTATTAAATTAACTGAAGAAACAGGAACAAAAATTCACGTTATAAAGGCTCAAGTTCATGCAGGAGGAAGGGGCAAAGGAGGTGGAATTAAATTAGCTAAAAGTATAGAAGAAGTAAAATCTATTTCAGATAAAATAATTGGAATGAATCTTGTAACCCCTCAAACTCCTCCAGAGGGAAAAAAAGTTAATTTAGTTTTAATTGCAGAGGATGTTTATTATCCTGGAGATAGTGATACTGAGGAATTTTATGTTTCGGTCTTGTTGAATCGATCAACTGGAAAAAATATGATCATGTATTCGCCTGAGGGAGGTATGGATATTGAAACAGTTGCTGAAAAAACACCTCATCTTATCTATACTGAGGAAATAGGCCCTAATTATGGCTTGCTTCCTTTTCAAAGTAGAAATATTGCTTTTAATCTTGGGCTTTCTGGGATTGCTTTTAAAGAGATGACTAAATTCATTATTTCTCTTTATAATTCATACGTAAAATCCGATGCTACTCTTTTTGAAATTAACCCTGTTTTAAAAACATCTGATGAGAAGATAATTGCGGTTGACGCAAAGATGACATTAGATGATAATGCTTTATTTCGTCATAAAGAATATGAGGCCTTAAGAGATTTAAATGAAGAAAATCCGATTGAAATTGAAGCTAAAGAAGTTGGTTTGAACTATGTTGATTTGGATGGAAATGTTGGCTGTATGGTTAATGGAGCAGGCTTAGCAATGGCCACAATGGATCTTATTAAGCAATCCGGGGGGTCACCTGCAAATTTTTTAGATGTTGGTGGAACAGCAGATGCTGAAAGAGTTGAAACCGGTTTTAGGTTAATCCTAAAAGATCCAGCTGTTAAGGCTATTTTAGTTAATATCTTTGGAGGAATTGTAAGGTGTGACAGGGTTGCGAACGGGATAATAGAAGCGTATAAAAACATGGGAGATGAAATAAAAGTTCCAATCATTGTTAGGTTACAAGGAACTAATTCTGACCTTGCTAAAGATCTAATTGAAAAATCTAACCTTAACGTCATTGCTGCAATTGCATTTAGTGAGGCTGCTGAAAAAGTTCAAAACGTCTTAGAATAAGACAAGTTGTCATACATTTTCTAGAATTTAGCGACTTTTTGTCATTTAATTATAACTGGTACTGGTTTTGATTATTATTTAGTAAAAGTTTAATTTAAAATTTTTATTATGAATTTAATTGAAAGAAAAACATCGTTATTTCCATCCATTTTGGATGATTTTTTTGGAATAAATAATTTTGACATTTTTAATGCAAATAATTTGGTTCCCGCTGTAAATATCAATGAGAGAGAAACTTCGTATGAATTAAATATGGCAATTCCAGGAAAAACAAAAAAAGATTTTATAATTGAATTTGAGAATGATATTTTATCGATCTCAGGTGGAAATACTGAAAAGAACAAGTCTAAAAACATTCAGTCTTTTCCTTTGCATGAATTTAATTATAATGAATTTAAGCGTTCCTTTAAAATTCCTAAAATTGTTGAAATTGATAAGATTTCTGCAAAATATTTGAATGGAGTTTTGCAAATATTTTTACCTAAACTAAAGGAAGCTGCTACGCCCTCTAAAAAAATAATTAAAATTAGTTAAGTCTAGAAATATTAAAAAATGGTGCTTTTTAGGCACCATTTTTTTTTCTTTTTATCAATTCTGACAACAAATCTCTAAGATTCGCAGCTTCAATAAAATCAAGATCTAATGCTGCATTTTCCATTTTTTTTCTAACATTTTTAATTTGCCTCTCAACCTCTTCTTTATTTAAGTCTTTAATTTTAGATTTTAGATTATCATCTAAGTCAATCCGATTTTTATAATCATTATTCAAGTTTTTTTCTAATGCATTTTTTATCGATTTTTTTATTGCTTTTGGGGTAATATTATTTATATAATTATAATTTATTTGTTTTTCTCTTCTGAAGTTAGTCTCATCAATAGTTTTTTTCATACTATTTGTAATTTTATCAGCATACATTATTGCTTTTCCATTTATATTTCTTGCAGCTCTTCCTATTGTTTGTGTTAAAGATCTGTTACTTCTAAGAAAACCTTCTTTATCTGCATCTAATATAGCAACAAGAGAAACTTCGGGTAAATCTAATCCCTCTCTTAATAGATTAATGCCAATCAGAACATCTACTACACCTTTTCTTAATTCTTGCATAATTTCAACCCTCTCCATTGTGTCAATATCACTATGAATATATCTACATCTAATTGATATATTAAGAAGATATTTTGCTAACTCTTCAGCCATTCTTTTTGTCAAAGTAGTGATTAATACACGTTCATTTTTTTCTGTTCTAAGTTGAATTTCTTCAATTAGGTCATCAATTTGATTTTTTGATGGACGAACTTCAATTTCTGGATCAAGCAACCCAGTTGGTCTAATGATTTGTTCTACTAAAAAACCTTCTGTTTTTTTTAACTCATAATCTGCAGGGGTTGCACTGACATATAGAACTCTTTGCTGCAATCTTTCAAATTCTTCAAATTTAAGTGGTCTATTATCAAGAGCAGATGGTAAACGAAATCCATATTCAACAAGATTTTCTTTACGACTTCTATCTCCTCCATACATAGCATGAACTTGAGGAATACTGACATGACTTTCATCAATGATCATCATATAATCATCTGGGAAATAATCGATTAAGCAAAAAGGACGACTTCCAGGTTTTCTTCCATCAAGATATCTAGAGTAATTTTCAATGCCTGAACAATAACCAAGCTCTTTGATCATTTCAATATCATATTCGGTTCTTTCTTTTATTCTATTTGCTTCCAAAGCGGATCCAATTTTTTCAAAATAATTGATTTGATCAAATAGATCATCTTGAATCTTATTTATTGCACTCTTGATAATATTTGGAGAAGTAACAAAAATTTCAGCAGGATAGATATCGAGGTTATCAAATCCCTCTATTTTTTTATCGTTTAATGGATCAAAAGAGTTTATTTTTTCAACTTGATTATCATAAAACTCAATTTTATAATATATATCTGAATATGTAGGAAAAACATCAACTATGTCTCCTTTGACTCTAAAATTACCTCTATCTAAATTACTTTCTACCCGAGAGTATAGAGCTTGTACTAGATATTTTAAAAAAGTACTTCTTGATAGCAGCTCAGATTTAGAAATTTTCACTACATTATTTTTGAACTCACTTGGATTTCCTATACCATATAAGCATGAAACAGATGCTATTACAATGACATCTTTTCTTCCTGAAAGTAGAGATGATACAGTACTTAGTCTTAGTTTTTCAATTTCTTCATTGATTGATAGGTCTTTTTCAATATAGATTCCTGTTGTTGGCAAATAAGCCTCTGGTTGATAATAATCATAATATGAAACAAAATATTCAACACAGTTGCCAGGAAAGAAATGTTTAAATTCAGAGTATAATTGTGCAGCTAAAGTTTTATTATGAGCTAATATTAGCGTTGGGCACTGAAGTTGTTCAATTATATTTGCTACTGTGAAAGTTTTTCCTGAACCAGTTACTCCTTGAAGAACAATATTTTTTTCACCATTAGAAAAGCTTTTAACAATTTTATTTATTGCATCAGGTTGATCACCGGTAGGTGAAAATTTTGATTTAACTATAAACTGCATTTAACTAAAATATAATTTTTATGTAAAAGGTAGTATTTTTAAAAAAAAAATCTATGAATGAAAGGTTAATATCAAAAAAGAAACCATTTTATCCAATCTCCATTGAATTATCAAAATATCTTAGAGATTTTAATAGATGGATTGACGGATCAATCTTCTACGAGGATCTGTTAAGATTTTCTGGATCGGTTTCAGTTCTTGATAAAAATGATAATGATACGCTTTGGGTTAGAGTTTTTTATAATGATAATGAACAGAAAGAGTTAGATTTTAATCTTAAAAAAATATATACAACACTTCATTCAGACGGGAATGATTCTTCAATTCCATATCTAAATGTAGACAGTATAGATTATTGTACATTTGGAAATTCAAAACCCTTTAGGATAAAAATAAGGAATGTACTTAATGATAATTTTACATATTTCTATATCAAAAGAACTGATTCTTCAAGAATTTACGGATTAGAATTGGAACATATGTTATCTCCTTACAATCTAAATTTTTTAGTTAATAATAATTTCTTAATCGAAGAACATATTTCTGGGATTCCTGGAGATATATTTATAAAGGAAAATTTAAAGAGTTGTAGTGACCTAGAAAAAACTCAAATCGCAAAAGAATATGTAAAATTCAATGAAAGAACTATGGTAAGATTATTAGGTGACATGAGAGCATATAATTATGTTGTTATTCCCATTCATGATTTTGATCAAGTTATTTACAAAATAAGAGCAATTGATTTTGATCAGCAATGTTTTGAGGGTAGTTTTTCAGTTTATAGGCCTCAATTTTTTAAAGAAAATTTTCCAATAATGGAAATTGTAAGAGAAAAATTAAATAGGAGTTCAATAGTTCAATACAAGATTGAGGAAAGATCAATTATAGCAAAGAGACTAATTAGTTTTAACAAAAGAATTAATCATCTTATTTCTATAATGAAGACGCAAAAGCTTTCTCTTCCAGAGAATCTTGAAAAGTTAAAAATTGAAATTTTTAATTATACAAAAGATTCAAATTTTAAAAAAAGTAAATCAATGGGAGATTTAATGGAAGCAACTTTTAATTTTTTAGTTAGCAACTATGAAAATGTTAGTTTGAGTAAACTTTTTTAAAAATTATTTATAACTCTTTGTTAAACCTTGATTTAGGTATGTTCCCATGCGCAAAAATTAATTTCGGATAATTTTGAGTATCTATGATTTGTGCCTCTTCAATAACTTGAATGTAAAAAGTCCATAATGTAAGAAAATCATAAACGTATATAAGTTGTTTTAAATCATTTGAAACAATTTCACTTATTAACATTTCTGCTTTTGACTGATTTTCCTCATTTAAATCTGTCAATGGAAGTTCTTCACCTTGTTCCCATTTTGAATTTGATTTATAAAAGGAAGCTAATTCACTTCCATCAAAACCAAATGATTTGTTGATAA
>MDTB01015317.1_pt1 | contig 17369 bp, 16 predicted proteins | sample 811161 | NCBI WGS metagenome assembly MDTB01 (sample SAMN05326650, study PRJNA326480) | marine metagenome | isolation source: seawater | place: Mediterranean Sea | collected 2009
GACTTATTCTTTATGAAAGTAGGTCAATACCAAATATTGGACAAGTATTTAAATTCTTTGGGTACAAATTTGAAATTCTAGATAGAAAAAACAATCAGATTACTCTTGTTAAAATTGCAAAAATTTAAAAAATACTAAAAAAAAATCAAAAAAAGTAATATAATACCTATTAAGTTTCTGCAATGGGGAGGTAGATTCATTGATTATTAAAGATCTTATAGAGAAAATAATTGGTATTCAAAAATTATATTTTATAGAACAAGACAAAAGTGCATATGATGCAGCTGTTTTAATGCTTAAATTTAGATGTGGAGCACTACTAGTTTGTAAAAATAAAAATGACAAGTCACTTACAGGAATAATTACCGAAAGGGATTTGGCATTTAGAGTTATTCCGAAAAATCTTCACCCATCAAAAACAAAAATTTCTTCAATTATGACAAAAAAAGTTAATACAATATCAGAAAATAAAACAACACTTGATGCGATAAAAGTTATGAATACTAATGGTTTTAGACACTTGCCAGTCTTATCTAAAAAAGAAGTAACAGGCATTCTTTCTATGAGAGATTTATATGCAGTAGCAAATGACCAGCTTCAAGACTCTCTTAAACAACACCAAGAATTTCTTTTTGGAACAGGATATGGCGGTTGAAATCCTAATACAAAATTTTTATTCTTAATGCATGAATTTCATTAGACATTTCTTCACTTAATACATCATATATCATTCTCTGACCATTAACCTTAGAAACGTTAGATAATTTTTGAGATTTTATTTTAACAAAAAAATGTGAGTTTCCACTATTAGGACTTTGAGAGTGACCTTTGTGGAGTTCAGATTCGTTTTCAACTTCTAAAATTGAAGGATCAAAAAAAGATTTTAGTTTGTGGTAAATTTTAATTTTCATTATTATCTAATTATAAGAATTTATAAAAAAAAACAATGAAGAAGAAAAAAATTACTCTCAATTTTCCATGGGATGAGAAAAAATTAAATATAAAAAAGTGTGATCAAATTAATTGTAACAATCAAGGAGATTACAAAGCACCTAAATCTATTAATTCAAATGAAGTTTATAATTTTTGTCTAGAACATGTTAAAATATATAATAAAAGATGGAATTTCTTTGCTGGAAAATCTCAAAAGCAAATTTATCAATTTTTAAAAGAAGAAACCTATATCAATAAACCTACAAGACCTATGTCAGAAAGAATCTCATCAAAAATAAATTTTGACTTTTCATTCGATGCTGACTTTAATTCATTCTTTGAAAAAAAACCAAAAAAAGAAACTATGAGTTCCAAGCTAACTGAAATAGATAAAGCATTAAATTTATTTAACTTAAGTATACCCTTTACCTCTCTTGAATTAAAAAAAATATACAATAACTTAGTAAAAAGAAATCATCCAGATCTCCATGATGGAAATAAAAAAAAAGAAACATTATTAAAAAAGATAAATATTTATTATAAATTGCTTAAAAAAGTTGCGAGGTAATAAAAATGTTAAAAAAAAATGAAGATCTTAAAAACTCAATTCCAGATTCTAAATGTTATTCTGATGATGTTTTTAAGATAAAAAAAAGAATAGAAATCCCATGTTTCTCAAAAAAAAATTCTTTAGTTCCTTGCATTGATAAAGATTATGTATTTGATGAAAAAACAACTATTTCCATCCTTCAAGGTCTAATAAATAATAAAAAGGTTTTAATACAAGGCTTACATGGCACTGGAAAATCAACTCATATTGAACAAATAGCTGCAAGATTAAATTGGCCATGTGTAAGAATAAATTTAGATAGTCATATCAGTAGAATAGATTTATTGGGTAAAGATGCAATTATTATAAAAGATAACAAACAAATAACTACTTTTAAGGAAGGAATTTTGCCTTGGTCTATCCAACATCCAGTTATACTTGTCTTTGACGAGTATGATGCAGGTAGACCTGATGTTATGTTTGTGATTCAGAGAGTATTAGAATCAAAGGGAAAATTAACACTTTTAGATCAAAACAAAGTACTTACTCCAAATCTTTATTCAAGAATTTTTGCGACATCCAATACAATAGGATTAGGTGATACATCAGGAATTTATCATGGAACTCAACAAATCAATCAAGGTCAACTGGATAGATGGAATATTATTACAACACTAAATTATTTAAAACCAGAGATAGAAGAGAAAATTGTCACCAAAAAAGTAAAAAATTTTTCTAAAAAAAATAAACATATAATTAGCTCAATGGTAAAACTTGCAAATCTAACAAGAGATGGATTCAAAAACTCAGATATTTCAATTCTAATGTCTCCAAGAACAACAATAAATTGGGCCGAGAACTCTCATATTTTCAATGATATAGATTTTGCTTTCTTAGTATCTTTTCTTAATAAATGTGAGGAAACTGATAAACTAATAATTAATGAATACTATCAAAGATGTTTTGGAAGAGAAATAATTGATCATGAAGGAGTATAAAAATCTTGATTTATTAACAAATCTATCAAATGCTACAGCCAGAACTTTAGCTAAAGATAGAAAAACAAACGTTGAATTTAACAAAACAAATAATCCAAAATCAAAAGATTCCCAGATAAGTATAAATCTTAAAAATCACAAGAAAAAAGGATCTATTAGAGGTAATATAGATTTTCATTGTTTTAATAAAAGGTTTTTGAACAAAAAAATATACAATCAATTTTTACCTAAATTAAAGTTGGAAAAAGAATTGTATGAGATTATTCATATTGCAAGATCCTCTTCATTAGGAATGATAAATTATGAAGGTTCTTTTTTAAATATCAGAGATTTTTTCAATTTACATGATTTAGACTCAAAATATGAAAATATAATAATTAATCACAAACCAATTCTCTTTTTTTTAATAGATTTTTTTTGTAAAAAAAAAATAATTGAGATTTCTAAAAATAGATATCTGCCTACAAATCAAGAAAATGAAATAATTTCTAGATTAAAAAAATTTATAAAAAAACATATTTTTTTTTCAAAACTAGCAAAAGAACTTTCTCAAAAAATTTCTTCCACAGAAAACAAAGAAAAGGAATTACAAAATGATAGCAATCAAATTAATGAAAATAAAAATGAAAATACACCAAATACAACCAATAATGAACAACAACACAGCAAATACTTAGTCCAAAAATATGATATTAAAACTTCTGATGCTAAAATTAGATCCGATAATGAAGACAAGAAAAATAATTATGAAGGACTTAATAATAAAAAAAATAAAACTAACATGGATAAAAGTCGATATAAGGTTTTTACCCAAAGGCATGACCTGATTGCGAATGCTTCAAAATTAGCAGAAAAAAGTGAATTAAATTTATTGAAGAAAAAACTCGACAAAGAATCTCCAAAATTTGATAGTTTAATTAGACAACTTGCAAATAGACTTGAAAGAAAGTTAATGGCCAATCAATTAAGAGCATGGGAATTTGATATTGAAGAGGGAATTCTTGATTCTTCAAAATTAACTCGAATTGTGCTTAACCCTAATAATAATCTAACATTTAAGAAAGAAACTAATTCTAATTCAAAAAATACAATAGTTTGTCTTCTCTTAGACAACTCAGGATCTATGAGAGGTAGGCCTATTATGATAGCTGCAAATGCAGTTGAAGTTTTAACTAAAACGTTGGAAAGATGTGGTGTAAAAGTTGAAATACTTGGTTTTACAACAAAAGAATGGAAAGGAGGAAAATCAAAAATTGATTGGGTTAATCAAGGTAAAATAGAAAAACCAGGAAGACTCAACGATATATTACATATAATTTATAAAGATTCTGAAACGAATTGGAAAAATTGTAATAAAAATTTAGGGCTTGTACTTAAAGAAGGATTATTGAAAGAAAATATAGATGGTGAAGCTTTAATCTGGGCAAATAAAAGACTTCTTCAAAAAGAACAAAAAAAAAAAATTCTGATCGTTATATCAGATGGTGCTCCAGTTGACGACTCAACTCTATCTTCTAATAATTCAAATCTATTAGAAAGCCATTTAATAGAAACAGTCAATCATATAGAACAAGCTAAAAAAATTGATTTGATGGCTATAGGTATAGGGCATGATGTTTCTAAATATTATAAAAAAGCATTCACCATTGATGATGTTAGTAAACTTGCTGAAGTAATGTTAGGGAAATTGACAGAGCTTTTTGAAAGAAAAAAAACTATTATTTAACTGATAATAAATTTTTTTTTATTATTAAAGTTTCTGGAGTGTGATCTTTTGCTCTTAAACTAAGTATATAATTATCAATTCCACCATTATGTTCTACAGATTTAATTCCTCTTACTGAAACTTTCAATTTTATTTTTTTTCCCAGTTTTTCAGAAAAAAATGATATATTTTGAAGATTAGGAAGAAATTTTCTTTTTGTCTTATTTATAGCTTTACTGACATTGTTACCAGATAAAGGTTTTTTTTTTGTTATAGCACATTTTTTAGACATTATTTTTTCCTAATATTTACTTATTTCTATTTATTATTTTAATAAAATCAAGTGTCATTTAAAATTTTTAAGATATGAGTCTAAAATTAAATTGGCTGCTTGATTTGAATTTATTGAACGTTTCTTTATTTTGCTTGTAATTTCATCAATTAAATCACTACTCTGAAGTTTATTTTTTAAATATGAGCTTAATTTATTCTCTGTTAAATCCCACATCCAACTTACATCTTGAAAGGATCTATTTTTCATATAATTTCCATTTTTTTTTCGAATTTTATGAAATTCTTTTATATCATTCCATACAGGACTCATCCCTTCAGAATTAATTGATGAACATTTTAGGACTTTTGGTGTCCAATCATCTCTATTTTTCTGTATAATAGTTAAAGCATTCCTATAATCGTTTACAGTTACTTCAGCAGAGGATAACAAATTGTTATCAGCTTTATTTACAATTAATAGATCTGCTATTTCAATAATACCCTTTTTAATTCCTTGTAAATCATCACCACCTGAGGGTAATAATAAAACTAAAAAAATATCTACCATATTATAAACGTTAGTTTCTGCTTGTCCCACTCCCATTGTTTCGATAAATATAATATCGTAACCAGCAGCTTCTAAACATAATATTGATTCTCTAGTTGTTTTGGTAACTCCTCCTAAATGACCAGAACTAGGACTAGGTCTAATAAATGCATTATTTTTAACAGATAATTTTTGCATTCTAGTTTTATCACCTAAAATTGAACCTCCGGTTTTTTTAGACGATGGATCAATTGCTAAAACGCCTACGTTCAAACCTTTTTCAATTAAAAATAAACCAAATGATTCTATAAATGTTGATTTACCTACACCTGGAACTCCGGTAATTCCAATCCTAATAGTTTCATTATTTTGAGGTAAATTTACGATAAGCTCTTCAGCTTTTTCTTGATCTAAAGAATTTGATGATTCAATAAGTGTAATTGCTTTTGCCAAGTGTTTTATTGAACCTTTCTTTATTTTTTTAACCATTTCTTTAATACTTAAATGATCATATTTATTAATTTTCCCCTCATCCTGATCTTCATAATAAAAATCATTTGCTGTAACAAAACCATTAGTTAAAACTGAGATTTTATTTAAAATCTTTCTGTCTGGAATTCTTACTTTATTTATATATCTAGATATTGATACTTCTGAAATATCCAATCTTTCAGCAAATTTCTTCGAGGAAATCTTATTAATTTTAAGATATTTTTTTAAATGCATATATTTTAACCATTATGGTTAATATATCATAATATTTTTATGATTTCAATAGCTGCCTTTGGTATACTAGTTCCAGGGCCGAAAATTTTAGTTACTCCTATTTTAGTCAAAAAATCATAATCCTTTGGTGGAATAACTCCTCCACAAATTACTTTAATTGAATCTGCTTCTTGCTTTTTTAACTCTTTCATTAAAATAGGAACAAGTGTTTTATGCCCAGCTGCAAGTGTTGAAACTCCTATTAAATGAACATCATTTTCAATTGCCTGTTTAGCTGCTTCTTCAGGGGTCTGAAATAAAGGCCCTACATCTACATCAAAACCTAAATCTGCAAAAGCTGTAGCAATTAACTTAGAGCCCCTATCGTGACCATCTTGACCTAATTTTACAACTAAAATTCTTGGTCTTCTGCCTGTATTTTTTGTAAATACATCTATTTCTTCTTTAATCTCTTCAAACACTATATTAGGCTTACTTGAATTTGCATAAACCCCTGAAATCATTTTAGATGAAGGCACATGTCTACTATAAATTTTTTCTAATGATGAGGTTATTTCACCAATTGTACACCTATTATGTGCAGCTTCAATTGAAAGTTCTAATAAATTAAGAGCATTTGATTTTGCCGCATCTTCTAATTTTTTTAGTGAATTAAAAACTTTATTCTTATCCCTATTCAATTTAATTTTTTTTAATCTTTTTATTTGGTCTTTCCTTGCTTGCTCATTATCAATTGAGAGTACATTTATCTTCTGCTTTTCAAAAGGTTTATATTTATTAACACCAACTATAGTCTCTTCTTCTGAATCAACTCTAGCCTGTCTTTTAGCTGAGCTTTCCTCAATCCGCATTTTTGGGATTCCCATTTCTATTGCCTTAACCATACCTCCAGCTTTATCTACTTCAGTTAATAAAACCTTTGCTTCTTTTATCATATTAGAAGTAAGATTTTCTATATAATAAGAACCAGCGAGAGGATCAATTACATTCGTTATACCTGTTTCTTCAGCTAAAATTAGTTGAGTATTTCTGGCAATTCTTGCTGAAAAAGAAGTAGGAAGCGCTAGAGCTTCATCAAAACTATTAGTATGTAAAGATTGTGTTCCGCCAAAAACTGCAGCCATAGCTTCAACTGTAGTTCTTATTACATTATTATAAGCATCCTGTTCTGTAAGCGAAACACCGGAAGTCTGACAATGAGTTCTGAGTGCTAAACTTTTAATATTTTTGGGATTAAATTTACTTATCATCTCAGACCACATAAACCTTGCTGCTCTCATTTTAGCAATTTCCATAAAAAAATTCATACCTATAGACCAAAAAAAAGATAACCTTGGCGCAAAGTCATCTATTTTTAAACCTCTTTCTAGTGCAACTTTTACATACTCTAAACCATCAGCAAGAGTATACGCTAATTCCTGAACTTGATTAGCACCTGCTTCCTGCATATGATAACCACTAATTGAAATAGAGTTGAATTTAGGCATTTTTTTGGAGGTATATTCAATTATATCTGCTACAATCCTCATACTTGGCTTTGGGGGATATATATAGGTATTTCGGACCATAAATTCTTTTAAAATATCATTTTGAATAGTCCCTGTTAGTTCTTCTTGTTTGCAACCTTGTTCCTCACCTGCTGCAATAAAACAAGCTAAAATTGGAAGAACAGCCCCATTCATTGTCATTGAAACACTCATCTTATTAAGAGGTATACCATCAAATAAAATTTTCATATCTTCAATTGAATCAATTGCTACACCTGCATTTCCTACATCAGCAACTACTCTCGGATGATCAGAGTCATACCCCCTGTGTGTAGCTAAATCAAATGCAACAGATAGACCCATAACTCCATTATTTAAACCTTCTTTATAAAATTTATTGGATTCTTCAGCCGTAGAAAATCCTGCATATTGTCTTATAGTCCAAGGTCTATTGGCATACATAGTTGCCCTTGGACCTCTTGTAAATGGAGGAAGACCAGGAAAACCATTTGTATGCTCAAGATTTTCTATATCTTTTGATGTATACAAAGGCTTTAAATTTATACCCTCAGGAGTTAACGTATTTAGTTTACTACTTTCCTTTCCTTTTAGTTCCTTAATCGCTAATTTCTGCCAATCCTCAAATGTATATTTTTTAGACAAATTTATTCCCCATTAATTAATAGTTTTTTTACCAGATGAGTTTTGAGATTGCAAAACTAGGAAAAATTTTTTTTTTTTCCATTAAATCATTTAATTTTTTAATATCAATAAAGTTATCTTTATTAACCTCTCTGTGAATTCCGCTTGTAACAAGAAGACTATCCAATTTTTCATTTATTGCTCCTTGTATATCATTTGATAATGAATCACCTATAACTAAAATTTTTTCTTTTACTTTTTTTTTACCTATTACACTAAAACATTTCTCATAAATTTCACTATGAGGTTTACCAAAATATTCAACTTTGCCACCCTGATTCTCATAAAACTCTGCAAGTAATCCAGCACATATCATTGAGTTATTTCCTCTGATTACTGTTTTATCTGGGTTGGAGCATATCATCGGAATATCTAATTGAGACAAAGCACACAATATTTTGGTATAATTTTCTAATTTATCATTATCACCCCATGGTCCAGTATTAAGCACGAAATCAGCTTTATTCGGATTCTTTGTAATAATTAATTTTAAATCCTTTGTTAAATGATCGTCTCTTGGTGGACCAATATGAAAACAGTGTAGTTTATTCTTTTTAGCTGAAATTTTTTTTTTCATGTTTAACCATGATACTTCTCCTGAAGATATAATATCTTTATATAATGATTCAAAAATACCAAACTCTTTTAGCTGTTCCTTAATAATATAATTTCTCCTTGGAGCATTTGTTATAAATAAAACATCTTTATTATTATTTTTTAAATTATTTAAGACATTTAAAACTCCTGGAAACACCTCTATACCATTATGAATTACTCCCCATAAATCAATGAAAAAACTATCATAGTTTTTTTGAATATCTGATAGATTTGAGATTTTTTTTTTAAAATTCATATTAGCATTCATAAGACTTTATGACCAATTGCTGCTTTAATATTTGAAAAACCCTTTGATATCAGAATTTCGTTAACACCTTTTAGGATTTTTAATACTACTGCAGGTCCTTCGTAAATCAATGCTGTATATATCTGTATCAAACTTGCTCCAAGGCTAATTTTTTCAAATGCATCTTCCGCTGTTAAAATTCCACCAACACCAATTATTGGAATTTTCCCATTAGTTAGCTTGTAAGTTTCTCTTAAAATTAGATTTGACTGTTCAAAAAGAGGAGGACCAGATAGACCCCCTTCTTCTCTTATCTTCCATGAATTTAACAAAGGTTTATTTTTTAATGATTTTCTCGAAATTGTTGTATTAGAAACAATTAGTCCGTTAATCCATTGTTCATTTAATGATACCTGGCATATATTTTGAAGATCTTCTTTATTAATGTCTGGAGAAATTTTTACTAACAATGGTATAGAATACTTATTTTTATCACTTAATATTTTTAATAAGCTATTTAATTTATCTTTTTTTTGAATTTCTCTTAACCCGGCAGTATTCGGAGATGAGACGTTAACAACAATATAATCAAAATAATTAGAACAGTTTTCAACTAAAGAAACATAATCTGAAATATAATTTTCTGTATCTTTATTCTTTCCTATATTGATACCAACTAAACCTTTTCCTCCAGACTTTCTATATTGTAAGACATTAATCAAAAAATTTTCAATTCCTTTGTTATTAAAACCTAGCCTTTGAATAACAGCAGAATGTTCTGGAATTTTAAAAACTCTTGGTTTTGGATTTCCATTCTGAGGCCTAGGTGTAACTGTGCCAACTTCAACAAATCCAAAACCCATTTTGAGACAACCGTTTATTACTTCTGCATTCTTATCAAAACCAGCAGCCAAGCCAATAGGGTTTTCAAATTTTTTTCCCCATAACTCAATTTTTAATGAATCATCTTTAAATTTATTATTATAAAACTCATACTTTAAAAAATTTAAGAACATTGAATGAGCAATTTCCGGAGGAAGTAAATTACTTGCTTTAGATATATATTTAAACATTTTCAAACTCACAAATCTTTATATTTGTTATCTCTTTAATTTTTAAATATTTAAAATCATTAATTTGATCAAAAATTAAAGCTCCATAATAATGAGGAAAAAGTTCACCATTTCGAGATTTTTCCCACTTTAAATTAGTTTTTAGAACATCAGAAAAAAATCTAAGTAAAACTATTTCATTTTTATTATTAAAATATAATTTAATTGTACTATAAACTTGCGATTCATTACATAAATGAATAAATCTGGACTTTTTATCAAGTTTACTGCCTAAAAAAAGATTTTTTTTTTAAAGTCCTGCCATTCACTTTTGATAAGAATTTTATATACATAATCATTCATAATTCTATTTTTGTGAATTTAAAGTAATAGCTTTTTGAAACAACTTTAAAGTTTCATTTATTCCATAAAATTTAATAAAAGATCCAATTCTAGGTCCTTGACTTTGTCCAAGAATGACTTCGTAAAATGCTGAAAACCATTCTTTTAAATTTTCAAAGTCTAGCTTCATCCCAATATCGTATATTTTTGTTTGAATATCTTCACTATTTTCATTTCCATTTAATTTTTTTAACATTTCGATCATCATTTTGAAACCTAATATCTCTTTTGTTGATGGCAATCTATAACATTTATTTGGGAGAATGAATTTTTTATAGTAATTAACTCCAAACTCTAATAATTTATTTAGAAATAAATGGTCTTTTCTTACAAGATTTGGATAATAATTTTCTATAAATCCCCATAAGATATCAATATTCTCAGCATTACATACACTAGCAAGATTGAGTATCATATTAAATGATATACCTTCAGGAACTTTTTCTGAATCTAATAAATTAAGAAACCAAACAGGGTTTTGATATTTTTCCTCTTTTTTTTGAGTTAAAAATTTATTTTTATATTTTATAAATTCATCCGTTGTCTTTGGAATAACATCAAAAAATAATCTTTTAGCTTTCCTTGGTGACTGAAACATAAATAGTTCTAAACTTTCTTGAGGAGCGAAATTTAACCACTCATCAACAGAAATACCATTCCCAATTGATTTTGATATTTTCTCACCATTTTCATCTAGAAACAATTCATATGTGAGATTAACTGGAGGGTTCCCTCCAATAATACGATTAATTTTACTTGATAATTGAAAGGACTCTATTAGGTCTTTACCATTCATTTCGTAATCTATTTTAAGAACTTTCCACCTCATTGCCCAATCTACTTTCCATTGCAACTTACAATTGCCATCTAGAATAGATATTTCAGTATCTTTTTTTGAATAAGGATTTAAATATAAAATTTTTTTATTTTTTTTATCAATTTCATTTATTTTAACCTGCAAAACTTTTCCTGTAATATTACAAATAGGAAGGAAAGGTGAATAGTTCTCTCTTCTTTCTTTTCCTAATGTTGGCAATATAACATTTCGAACTTTTTCATAATTTTCTAAAACATCTATTAAACCATTATTGAAAAACCCAGACTTATATAATTCCGTAGAAGATTTAAATTCGTAATTAAAACTGAATTTATCTAAAAATTCTTTTAGTTTTTGATTATTATAATTTGCAAAACTATCAAATTTACCAAATGGGTCCGGTATCGAGGTCAATGGTTTTTCTAAGTTTTCTCTGATTAATTCTTTATTAGGTATATTTTCAGGAACCTTGCGAAGACCATCCATATCATCAGAAAAAACGATTAATCTAACAGGGTACTCAGTATCAGTTATAATTTTTTCTTTAAAAGCCCTTATAACCATTGAAGTCCTTAGAACTTCACCAAATGTTCCGATATGAGGTAGACCAGAAGGTCCATATCCAGTCTGAAAATTACAAGTCGTTAAGTTATTTTTCTTATACCCTAACCTTTTATCGAGTTTTCTAGCTTCATCAAAGGGCCATAATTTAAGTTGATTTTTATACATATTGGTCAAATTATCATATTAAAAGAAAAATTCAGCACTTAAAAAACTTTTATAAAATTATATTACATATTTTTATTGTAATATAATTAAAACAACATTATTTTTTAGTATATTATAATTAAATGTTTTTTTTATACTTAAATAATGATAATGTTTTGGAAATTTACGAGTGGGATTGTGGCCAAAAAATTAAAAGGTGAATATTTCATTTTTTCAGCTAACAGGTTAAAAGATGGTAAAGTGGTCTTTTACTCTGAAGAGAAAAATTGGGTAACTGATTCAAATTTTGCTAAAAAAATTTTTTTAAACGAAATCTCCAAATTTGAAGAATTCGTTTCATTGGATGAAAAAAAATGTTTGATAGTTAGTCCTTATTTAATTGAAGTTAATGAAGAGGGAAAAATAAAAAAATTAAGAGAGAAGATACGGTCTAAAGGTCTTAATGATTTTTTAAAAAAAAATGTACAGATATAACAGTATAGATAGTCAAATAATTAAATCCAGAGTTAAGGAATTCAGAGAACAAGTAATCAGAAGATTAAATGGTAAATTAACTGAAGAAGAATTTAAGCCACTGAGACTAATGAATGGTTTGTATCTTCAACTACATGCTTATATGCTCAGAATTGCAATTCCATATGGTGAGTTATCACATATACAATTAAATAAAATTGGTCAAATAGCTAAAAAGTATGATAGAGGTTATGGTCATTTCACTACTCGACAAAACATTCAACTAAATTGGCCTAAATTAATTGATGTGCCAGAAATACTTGATGAACTTGCAGAAGTTGAAATGCATGCAATTCAAACCTCTGGTAATTGTATTAGAAATATTTCAGCAGATCATCTGGCTGGTCTAACGAAAGAGGAAGTTGAAGATCCAAGACCATGGTGTGAAATAATAAGAAAATGGTCAACATTCCATCCCGAGTTCTCCTTCTTGCCTAGAAAATTTAAAATAGCTGTAACAGGATGTAAACTTGATAGAGCAGCAATTAAAGTTCATGATATTGGCCTAAGACTAATAAAAATAAATAAAAAGATTGGCTTTGAAGTATTTGTTGGTGGTGGACAAGGCAGATCTCCTTTTATAGCAAAAAAAATAAAGAGCTTTTTACCAAAAGAACAAATCTTGAACTACCTTGAAGCAATTTTAAGGACCTACAATGAGCTTGGTAGGAGGGATAATATCTATAAAGCTAGAATTAAAATTTTAGTGCATGAACTCGGAATAAAAGAATTTAAAAGAAAAGTTGAGATGGAATGGAAACTACTCAAAAATAGTCCTATGATTATAACTGAAAAAGAAATTAAGAAAATTAAGAATTTTTTTAAATTACCTAATTTACGCCCATGTAATTCAAAGATACCTGAAGTTTTAAACAGTGATTTTAATTATTGGTTAGGTCAAAATACAATTCCTCATAAAATTGAAGGATATTCTATTGGTTTAGTTTCATTAAAACCCAATAAAATGCCTCCAGGTGATATGACATCATCACAAATGTCAACCCTTTCAAAAATTTCAAAGAAATTTTCTTTTGGTGAGTTAAGAGTTACACATGAACAAAACATCGTTCTTCCACATATTAAAAACAAATCTTTATTTGAAGTATGGAGATCCCTTAAAGATATTAATCTAGCAACTTCAAATATAAACCTTATTACTGATACAATTTGTTGTCCAGGTATGGATTATTGTGCCCTAGCAACAGCAAGGTCAATTCCGATTGCACAAAGAATTAGTGAGCATTTTAATGATTATTTAAAACAAAAGATTATTGGAAAATTAAAAATTAAAATATCTGGGTGTATTAATGCATGTGGACATCATCACGTTGGGAATATTGGTATACTTGGATTAGATAGAAACGGAGAAGAGTACTACCAAATTACTTTGGGCGGGTCAGCAACTGAAAACTCAAAAATTGGTGAAATAATTGGGCCTTCATTTTCCTCAGATGAAATAATTAATGCAATTGAAAATATTATAAACGTTTATCTTAAAAATAGATTAAATGAAAACCAAACATTTCTTGAAACATATAATAAAATTGGTCTAAATCCATTTAAAGAAGTTTTATATGATAATAATAAATAAAGAAAAAATTTTAACTGATCAGTTTATACCAATCAATAAATTAGATGACATAAATAATTATAATTTTTTTTTTTTTGATCTAAACTTTTGGATAGAAAACAAAAGTCTACTAAAATCATCAAATAAAAATTTTGGAATTGAAATAAATTCAGACGATTCTTTAGACCAAATTAAATGTGATTTACCTTTTTTTAAGTTAATTATAATTAACTTTAAAACATTCAAAGATGGAAGACCTTTTTCAATGGCTCGAAAACTAAGGTCATCTTTAAAATTTAAATCTGAAATAAGAGCTGCTGGTCATATTCTTCCTGACCAATATATATTTTTATTAAGATGTGGTTTTAATTCAGTAAAAATAAAAAAAGAAGAAAAAGATATATGGTTAAAAATACTGAAAAACAACTTAGGAGTTTACTATCAGCCTAAAATTTAAAAACCCACTGAAAAACTTCTAATGGGTTTTTAATAATAAAACGTTACTATTACTTCTTAACTAGAAGTCCATGCCGCCCATGCCGCCCATGCCGCCCATGCCGCCCATGCCGCCCATGCCGCCGCCGCCAGGCATTGGAGGCATTGGCTCCTTAGGCTCTGGTAAATCAGCTACCATTGCTTCAGTTGTTAAAAGTAAGCTTGCAATTGATGCAGCATTTTCTAATGCAGTCCTAACAACTTTTACTGGATCTATTATTCCAGCTTTAACTAGATCAGTATAAGTTTCTGTTTGAGCATCAAATCCATAATTTGTATCTGTACTTTCAAGAAGTTTACCGATAACAATGGAACCTTCAACTCCAGCATTTTCTACGATTTGTCGAGTTGGACCCTCAAGCGATTTTCTAATAATGTCAATGCCTGCATTTTGGTCTGCATTTTTTCCTTTTAATCCCTCTAGAGATTTAATGGAATAAAGAAGTGCAGTTCCTCCTCCAGGAACTATACCTTCTTCAACTGCCGCTCTTGTAGCATTCAAAGCATCATCAACACGGTCTTTTCTTTCTTTTACTTCAACCTCTGTTGAACCACCTACATTGATAACAGCAACTCCACCTGATAGTTTAGCAAGTCTTTCTTGAAGTTTTTCTTTATCATAATCTGAAGTAGTAGACTCTATTTGGGTTTTAATTTGTTCACACCTTGCATTAAGATCGGAAACATTTCCAGCTCCACTTACCACAGTAGTATCTTCTTTATCGATTCTGACTTTTTTGCATGAACCAAGATCCGTGATTTGGACATTTTCTAATTTAATTCCAAGCTCTTCACTTATTACTTGACCACCGGTTAATATTGCTAAATCCTCAAGCATTGATTTTCTTCTATCACCAAAACCAGGGGCTTTAACAGCCGCAACTTTTAATCCTCCTCTAAGTTTGTTAACAACCAGGGTTGCAAGTGCTTCACCTTCGACATCCTCAGCAATGACTAATAATGGTTTACCTGATTTAACTACTGCTTCAAGTAATGGTAGTAAATCCTGTAAATTTGATAGTTTTCCTTCGTTCAAAAGTATATATGGATCTTCAAATTCACAGATCATTTTTTCAGCATCTGTTATGAAATATGGAGATAAATAACCTCTATCAAATTGCATTCCTTCAGTTGTTTCAAGTGTAGTATCACGAGTCTTTGACTCTTCCACAGTGATAACTCCATCTCTTCCAACTTTATCCATTGCTTCTGCTATTTTTTTTCCGATTTCTTCTTCACCATTGGCTGATATAGTTCCAACTTGTCCTATTTCAGCAGATGAACCCAGTTGCTTACTTTTAGATTTTAGTTCCAAAAGTACTTTATCTACAGCTAAATCAATTCCTCTTTTTAAATCCATAGGATTCATACCAGCGGTAACTGCTTTTGCTCCTTGCCTTACAATAGCTTGCGCCAATACAGTGGCTGTAGTCGTGCCATCTCCTGCTGCATCAGAGCTTTTACTGGCTACTTCTTTGACCATTTGAGCACCCATGTTTTCAAATTTATCTTTTAATTCTATTTCTTTGGCCACAGAAACTCCATCCTTAGTGACTCTTGGTGCACCAAAAGATTTGTCCAAGACAACATTTCGTCCTTTTGGACCTAAGGTTACTTTAACTGCATTAGCTAAAGCATCCACTCCTGCAATCATACTTGTTCTAGCATCTGCTCCAAATGTAATTATTTTTGCTGACATATTTTAACTCCTTATTCTACGATTCCCATTATATCTGACTCTTTCATTATCAACAGATCTTCACCATCTATTTTAACTTCAGTTCCAGACCATTTACCAAAAAGAACTTTGTCTCCTTGCTTTACTCCCATAGGCTTTAACTTTCCATCTTCTCCAGCTTCGCCAGGTCCAACAGACAATATTTCTCCTTCACTAGGTTTTTCTTTTGCAGTGTCTGGTATTATTATGCCACCAGATGATTTTTGATCGCTTTCAATGCGTCTAACTACAACACGATCATGTAGAGGTTTAAATTTCATAATGAATCTCCTTTTTAGACAATTCAGGTTAATAATTGCATCAAGCCTTATTAGCACTTGAAACTATTGAGTGCTAATTTAAATCTAAAATAATTATTGTCAACATTTAATTTTTGGAAATTCCAAATTCACTTACAACATAATTTTCTAATAATCCAACGCTATCATTTACGGTGTTTTCCTCAGTATCAAGAACTAAATCTGGGGACTCAGGTTTTTCATAAGGAGCACTAATTCCTGTAAAATTTTCAATCATACCCTTTTTAGCTTTAGCATATAAACCTTTTGTATCACGCTCAACACATTTTTCTAGGCTAGATTTAATATAAATTTCTCTAAAAATTTCAGGCCTAATTGACCTTGCTTTTTTCCTTTCAGAACGGTAAGGCGAAATAAGAGAAATAATAACTAAAAAACCTGCATGAGAAAATAAAGAAGCAACTTCTGCTGTTCTCCTAATATTTTCAGTCCTATCTTCAGGACTAAAAGAAAGATCTTTATTTAAACCTTGTCTTAAATTGTCACCATCTAAAACAAAAACATTATAACCCTTAAAAAAAAGACGTTTTTCGATTTCTCTAGCTATTGTACTCTTTCCTGAACCAGAAAGTCCAGTAAACCATATGATCCCTGGTCTATGTTCTAATCTAGAAGTTCTTTCAGTTTCAGTTATAGAAAAGTCAAAAGGAATAATATTTTCATTAGGTTTATTTAAGAAATTTCTTTGATTTGGATAATCTTTTAAATTTATAATCCCACCTCCAACAACCGAGTAGTTATCAACAATACTAAATCTCCCTAACTTTGGATTCAATGTAAAGTTATCAGCAGTAATTAAAGACGGAGAATTTATTACCACTTCCGCCACATCATTTTTTTTTACAATATTTTTTTCTTTTTTGTTTAAACTTTCTGTATCGATTACACTTATAATTTTTTTAAAAGTTATATTATGTTCTGAGGTAGTAAGTTTTAAAATATACTTTTTATTTAAATTAATTTTCTGTTCACTTAACCAAAAAATATTA
>MDTB01038299.1_pt1 | contig 17367 bp, 16 predicted proteins | sample 811161 | NCBI WGS metagenome assembly MDTB01 (sample SAMN05326650, study PRJNA326480) | marine metagenome | isolation source: seawater | place: Mediterranean Sea | collected 2009
CTATTATTAATTTGCTATCCGAGGTAGCTCAATTGGCAGAGCAGCGGACTGTTAATCCGTTGGTTGTGGGTTCAAGTCCCACCCTCGGAGCTTTTTTAAATGAGAAATAAAAGTATAATTAAATTGAATGGAGGAAAATGGACAATTTAGTTGAGATAATTACTCAAAATGCAGAAGGAAAAGACCTCAGTGTATTGGGTGGTACCGTAAAGTTAGTTGTTGATGATCAAATCGTATTTGTAACACCTGAGGGAGACATCTCGGGAAGTGATAATGATGCTGATTGCACAATGACTATAGACTCTGAAACCATGCAAGCAATCATGAATGGTGAGACTTCTGGTCAAGCAGCGTTTATGACTGGAAAATTAAAAGTTGCTGGAGATATGAGTATCGCTTTAAAGACCCAAGCATTTTTGGGTAACTAACGTTAAATTATTTTTAGGGCCTGTAGCTCAGTTGGTTAGAGCAACGGACTCATAATCCGTCGGTCGCAGGTTCGAGTCCTGCCGGGCCCACAATGAGTGGAAATGCAAATTTGATAAAAATAAAATCACGTTCTATTGGAACTTTATTTGCACTGACACTTTTAATACCATCAAATATTGGCGTAAACTTTTATGGAATTAACTTCGAAGACTTACCTTTAATATTTGTTTTTTTATATTTGATTGTTAATAAGATTCAAAATTTTGAAAATAAAAAATTTGACAAAGCGTTTTTTACTTTTATTTTTTTGTTTGTTAGTTATACGACTTTTTTAGTTGATGAGATTAAACTTTTTAACCAAACAAATCTGAGATTCTATTTCTACTTTACACTAACTTATTTATGTGTTGATTATCTCAAAACAAACAAGAATAAAATTTTAGAATTTTTAGAACCACTTTCAATTGTAATGATTGCAAATTTCATTTTGATAATATTTCAAATTCAACTTCCTGGACCTATAGATGGTTGGATTTCAAACAATACCAATAGTACAAATATTTTTGTTTCTGGTAGATTAGGAGGTTTTCAAGGCGGTGGTCCAAATGTAATCGGAATATTTTGCGCAGTATATTCATTGATTTGTATTTATAAACTATTAATAGCTGATGATTCAAAAAAATATTTAACCAAAAATAAAACTAATACATTCCTTCTTATTCTTTCATTGATAAATTTACTTTTCACTTTTTCAAGAGGCTCGTTCCTTGCATTAGCGATTGGCTTGTTTTCCTTATTAATATTTACTGAAAAATATAATAAAAGTTTTAAATACAAGATTGTTATAACAGCAACTATATTTGGGGTAATTACGATATATATATTTCCGTCCATTTTTTTGAAAGAATCAAATAGAACTTTTCTAAATAGTTTGGGTGTAGAAAATACTAAATTATTTACTGGTACTGGAGGAGGAAATTATATTAAAAGTGTTTATAAAGATTATTTAATTACCTTGGAAAAAGATGTTTTAAGTGACCAATTTAATATTTCTTATTCAGAAAGCGATTATGAATTGAAATCAAATGATAATAATATTTCTTCATCAATACCTGTTGAAGGGTATCTTAAGTTAAAATTTGATTATCGAGATAACTTTTTACCTAGGTCAATCATATCTTTTTTTTATTCTGATGATGGAGTTAATTGGAATCAGCTTGGTTCAAACCATACAAATGGTTTAATGATAGATCTTATTGAGAATGATTCATATTTTGAAGTTGGTGGATGGGGAGATGGTCAGTCACCTGGCGGTCAGCAATTAAGTGGATTTTTAAACAAAGTAATTATTCAGACTGATAAGTACAAGCGAGAATTTACTTTCTCAAAAAGCAACAGAGATAAAGATTATTATCTTCTTACACCTGAGTTAAGAAATGAATACGAAAATAATGTAGACTTTAAAAATAATTCAATACGCTTAGACCGCCCAAGAGACTACTGGGTTGCATTGCCGAATGAAGTTAATTTATCTGGAAGCGATTTTGAAATTATACTTTATTTGGATCTTGATTCTGTTCCAAAAGGCCATGAGACTCTTTTTAGTCAAAGTTCAATATTTAGATTAAACGAAGAATTTAACGACCAATCATGGAAGTGGTCAATAATTGATGGTCGTATGTACTTTTTTTGGATTGATGAAGTTATATCAGGTTATGCAAATTTTGTAGGCGGTCAAAGCTTGAGATCAGGAAAGCTTATCTCTACAGGTGGACAATTTGATTCCATTATTTCCAACTTTTCACTATCTCAATATGATGAAATTACAACCTCTCACAATGGATTTTTGACGATGGCAGTAGAGTACGGTTTACTCATAATATTATTAATTATTATTTTAATAATCTATTTAATTATTAGAAACTATAACAAAGAAAATGAATTAGAAGTTGCTATATTCTTAATGTTTTTAACTCAGAATATTACTAATGACCTTATTTATGCTCCAGATGTAGCAATATACTTTTGGATTGTTCCTTTTTATTTTTTGGCAAATATTCTTAAAGATTAAGAATTTTTCAATCCCTTAGATTCTGCATATTTTGTAAAATTTTCACTTATGATCAATACTTGTCTACCATCATCTAATTCATAAGGACTGACTGGAATTGATAATTTTTTGATATCAGATAAATCAGAGTCTCTAAAATTCCACAATATATTTACAGCACTATTTATTGATAAATTTTCGTCAATAACAAAAGCATCTTCTAATGTAGTTATAAAAGTATTTAGTTCGCCTAACGATCTAAAGTCTTTAATTTCACTTAAGAGTTGTAAGATTATATATTGTTGTCTGTCGTTTCTTGACAAATCGCTTACACCCTCCATTTTTTGCCATTCAGAAATGTCGTTTCCATTTTTATCAACAAGTTTTTCTCCAACTAGAACTTCTGTGTTTCTTGATACTATCCAATTAAGTGCAGTTGAACCCTGCACAGTTTGGCATCCTTTTTGCAACTCAAAGGAAAAGCCTTCGCGTTGAGTCTTGTCAACACAGATTTCGATACCACCAAAAGAATTGATTATGGCTTCAAATCCCTCAAAATTAAAACTAGCGAAATGATTAATAGTTAAGCCGGTTAATATCTGAATATTGGCAGCGAGATTTTCCGCACTATTTCCACAATCATTTCTAGAAAATGTTGAATTGATTCTTTCTATTGATTTAGTGCAGGAGCTTTTAACTAGTAAGTCCCGTGGAATTGAAAGAAGATATTGATCAGAATTTTCTTCGTCAATTATTCCTAGAATTATAACGTCAGCGCGTTGCCCGTCAATGTAGCCTCTTGAAGCTGATGAATTAGCAGTTCTTTCATCTGATCCAATAATTAAATATGTAGTAAAATTCTTTAATGAAGTATCTGCTACTGTAAATTTGATTAAATCTTGTGCAGTTTCTTCATCAACAATTTCAATTGGCTCTTCTATAGCTTCTTCATTGCTTACTTCTTGAGTATCATCATTATTATTTACCTCTGAAGTTGTAGAAGTTGTCGTTATTCCTTTTGATATATCTTCAATAACTTCAGGGTTAAAATCAGTAGTTTCAAAACTTGGTACTAAAATAGAGTAAGCCAATGCCCCTATAGCAAAAATCACTATAAATAGAAGTAAGTATCTTTTCTGATTATCCATATACAATCAAATTAAGAGTATAACCCTATATTATATAATTGTGACAAAAATCAAATGTGTAATTGCTGCTGGAGGTCTTGGAACACGGCTTCAAGGTTTTAGGCAAAATGATAAAACAAAAATCTTACTTGAAGTAAACGGCGTGCCAATGATCAATCGCCAGATTTATCAAATAAATCAATGGGGAATAGAAGATTTTATAATAATTACCAGTCCAGATTTTGATGAATTAATTAAAGAGGTTACAAGCAATGAATTTCCAAATTTAAATATTAATTACTCTATTCAAGAAACACCACAAGGGATTTCACATGCTTTTTCAAAAGCAGAAAGTTTTGTAAACAAAAACGATATTTTGCTTTTAGTGCTTGGAGATAACTTTTTTGGTGAGAACCCGATAAAAAACATTGACTTTGCAGATTTGGAAAAAAATAATGGAAGTATTATTTTTACCAAAGAAGTAGACAATCCCAGTGAATTTGGAGTTGCAGAGGTAGATAGCAAAGGCAAAGTTATGCACATTGAAGAAAAGCCTAAAAAGCCAAATAGTAATTTAGCAGTAGTTGGGGTGTATATATTTGACTATTTAGCTATGGACAACATAAAGCTTTTAAAACCATCAGAAAGAGGAGAGTATGAAATTACTGATTTGATAAATATTTATATAACTCAAGACAGTTGCTCCAATATAAAGCTATCGGATTGGTGGATTGATGCTGGAACTCCTGAAAGAATATTTGAACTTGAAAATAAGTTATCTTAAAATGTCAAGTTTTTTTATATAGTTAAACAAAAATAAAAACTGTACAAGATAAATCAAAAGAGAAATAATTGAAAAAGTACTGTTGAAGAAAACATATCCTAAAATAAGAGAAAAATTAAAAATACTATAAATTTTAAATATTAATAAAACACTTTTTTCAGACACACCTTTCGCAAGAAGCCTATGAGATATATGATCTGTTCCTCCAGTGGTAGGTGAGACACCCCTTTTAAATCTTCCTTCCAAAATAATTAATAAGTCTAGGAGAGGGATGGTGAAGAATAATATTAGTGGACTCAGTGTGTAGCTTAAAGTATATTGTTGACCACTATTCCACGTAAATAAAATACTAAGAAACCCTAAACAAAATCCAACAAATAAACTTCCTGAGTCTCCCAAATATAGTTTTGCAGGAGGGAAGTTATATATAAAAAACCCTAGTATCACAAAAAGCAGGACTACAGATACGTCCGTTAGCTTATTTTGATTTAGCAAATAAGTAAGAATTACTGATTGGTAGCAAATGCTACCAGTTACGACAACAGCAAGACCGTCCATATTGTCTATGAAATTTATAGAATTGATTATCAAGACTATCCACAATATCGACCCTAAATAATTTAAAACATTGTTAAGGTCTAAATTAAACAAAGTTTCAATGTTTAAGAATATACCTAAATTAAAAATTGGAATTGTTACAAACAAAATTTGAAAAAATAGTTTTATTCTCCATTCCAAATTAAAAAAATCATCTATGGCCCCTACTAAAGATAAAAGAATGGCAAATAATCCAATTAATGCAAAATTGTTATCGGATTCACCTAAGAAACTAACTCCAATAAAAAAAGCAATAGCTGTAGCCACTCCTCCAAGTGGCGGAATATTTTTATCAACTAGTCTTTCCTCATTTTTGTTTGAAAATTTTTGAAATTTAATTGATTTTGCTACATACAAAATAATCCAATTCAATAGGCCAGACAAAACAAAAGATAAGATTGCAGTATTGTAAATATTTAGTTGCATTTAATCTTCATTCTTTTTTATTGTAAATATTTGCAAATTCAGATGCTACTTTTTTAGTTGAATAGCTTTTTTCAATTTGCTTTCTATTTTTATTGCTTATAAATTTTTCTTCAGTTAAAAAGTTATTAATAGTTTCCATTAAATTATTTTGAGTTTTTGAATTTAACAAGATGGAATTTTCAAAATTATCAATATATTTTGTTCCGTTATTATCGTATGCTACAACAAACAATCCAACATACATTGCTTCAAGTAATACTCTAGAAAACCCTTCATGATCAGATAAAGAAAATAATAAGTCATAATTGTGCAACTCTTTTTGTAAGTCAATATACCCGAGATAATTTAAAGATGATTCTGCCTTTATGACTTCTAGTTCTTCTTGAGTCAGAGAATTTGGATTTCCTATGTCTAAATCTCCTGCTAAGAAGAAAGTCACGTTTCGTTTATTAAAGTTTTTAGATAATTTTAAATAGTCATCAATTCCTTTATCTTTTAACAATCTTCCAGCCAAAATTATTTTGATATTTTCATTAAACTCATCTTTCAAAAAATAGTCTGAGGTATTAATTCCAGAGCTTTCAATTAAATGCGAATTATTTTTGAATTTAGAATACTTGTTAAAAGAGATCTCATCGGATGTATTTTGATAGATTATGTTTTGAAAGGTTTTGTTAATCAGTGCTAAAAATATTGGGCGAAAAAGTATTTTTAATATTTTAGCTGACGTATTTTTACTAAAAAAATATCCTAAACCAGTCACTGACAAAGTTGATTTAAATTTTTTATCTAAGAATAAATTTGAAATCATAAACAAAAACCCTGTTTTTAATGTATAGATATGAAAAATGCTGCCATTGTCAGTACTTTGAAGTATTTTTCTTAATCTAAATACAGCAGAGAAATCAAAATACTTCTCTCGTGATATCTTCCAGTTTATGGATTCTGAATAGTGTTTTTTTAGCTCGGCATCATCAACTATTGGACATATTGATCTAAATTCATAATTATTTAATTCACTAACAATTTTGCTTCTTGACTGGATTAATATCCTATCCCAATGAGCAACATAATTTATCATTACTAATTATATTAAATCTATTAATTGTTAACATGGCATAATATGAACATTGTCATTGTAGGTACAGGCTATGTTGGATTGGTTACTGGTGTTGGTTTTGCAGAACAGGGTCATAAGGTATCCTTTATAGATCTTGATTCTTCCAAAGTTGAAAAGTTAAAAAATAAACAATTACCATTTTTTGAACCAGATTTAGAAACTTATTTTTCAAAAAAAGAAAACTTTAATCGAATGTCTTTTCATTCAAGTTATAACTCTCTCAACTGGGATGAATCCGAGATTGTATTTATATGCGTTCAAACTCCTAATAATATTGAAACAAACTCTGTTGATACAAAATTTTTAGAGTCTGCAATTAGTGAAATTTCAAAACTGAACAATAAAGAAATAGTTATTACCGTAAAATCAACAATTCCACCTTATGAAATAGAAAATGTTTGTAATAATGTTGGATATAATCAAGACCTTTTAACTTTCAATCCTGAATTTTTACGTGAGGGAAGCGCTGTTTACGATTTTTTCAATCCAGATCGAATTGTAATAGGTGGCTTAAATACTGAAAAAACAAATAAATTACAAAAACTTTATGAAGAATATGATTCAGAAATCATAGTTACAGACCCTATAAGTTCACAATTAATTAAATATCTTGCTAACACATATCTTCCAATGAGATTATCTTTTGTAAATGAGGCCACAAGGCTTTCAGATTATTCAGGTGCCAATCTGACAGACGTTTTAAAAGGTGTAGGGTTAGACAGTAGAATTGGCTCACATTATTTCAGGCCATCACCTTCCTGGGGTGGATCGTGTTTTCCAAAAGACTTAGTAGAGGTTAATAACTTTTATAAAAAAGATGAATTAAATTTACCTCTAATTTCTAATATTATTGAGTCAAATAACGTGCATTTAAATTGGACTGTAAATCAGCTTCTGTCTTTAAAAAATAATAATAATCTTGAAAAAATTGTGCTTGTTGGTGCTGCTTTTAAAGAAAATACAGATGACTTAAGGAATTCTCCAACTTTAGATATTTATAAAATATTAGATGATATGGGAGTGCAAGTTTCTATATTAGATACTGAAATTGAAGTTACTAATCATAATTATGTTTCATCAGTTGAAGATATTAATTTAAAGTCTTTGATAGCCATTATGTACCCCCTTAATGATGATTTAGACAAAGAATTATTAGATTATTCATCTCAAAATGAATGTATTATTTTCTACCCATGGACATAGGATGAATATATTAATTACAGGTGGTGCAGGGTTTGTATGTTCTCATTTAGCAGATAGATTGTATGAAAAAAAACATAATTTATTTTTACTTGATAATTTATTAACTGGAAACAAAAGTAATGTAAATCATTTATTAGAAAATGAGAATGTAAGGTTTATTGAACACGATGTTCAAAATCACATTGAAATTTCAGATGATATAGATTTTATATTTCATTTTGCAAGTGCAGCTTCACCAATAGCCTATCAAGAAAATCCTGTAAACACTCTAAAGGCTGGGAGTATTGGTACAATAAACACCCTTGGATTAGCAAAAGTCAAAAAAGCAGATTATCTTTTAGCTTCAACTTCAGAAATTTATGGTGATCCAGAAGTTTCTCCACAGAGTGAAGAATACTGGGGCAATGTCAATCCTAATGGAGAAAGAAGTATGTATGATGAAGCAAAGCGGTTTGCTGAAGCAGCAACTGCAACATATGCTAGAACATATAGTATTAACACAAAAGTTGTAAGAATATTCAATACTTATGGTCCAAGAATGCAGTTGAATGATGGTAGAGTTGTAACTAATTTTATAGTTCAAGCACTAAATAATGAAAATATAACCATATATGGGGATGGTTCACAGACCAGAAGTTTCTCTTATGTAGATGATACAGTAAATGGAATAATTGCTTTGATGGAATCAGGCCATAACGATGTGTTCAATATTGGTAATCCAAATGAAATAACTGTCAATGAACTTGCAACTAAAATTATTCAATTAACAAATTCAAAATCAAAACTAATCAATAAAGATTTGCCAGAAGACGATCCAAAACAAAGAAGACCTGACATTAACAAAGCAAAAAACTTACTTAATTGGGAGCCAGTTGTTGCGCTTGAAGAGGGTTTAACAAAAACTATCGAATGGGTTAGCTCTCAACTGTAGTTATAACTCTATCAAAAATTGTTTCAATAGATTCATTCGATGCATTTTTTTGACCAAGTTTAACAATCTCTAATAAAGTCTCTTCTTTTAAGTCATATACTGCGTTTAAATTATCAGTAAGTGATGAATTGTTTAATTTGAAATTTGTAAATTTTATCATGTTTTCACTAAAAAGTTTGTTATAGTCTGTATTAGAATAAAAGTTAAAAAGACCAGCTGAAAGCGTCTCTAGAACTGATTTATCATAAAAACCTGAAGCTGTCGCATTTATATGAAATGAGTAATTGCTCAAGACAGTCGGTAAGCCATTGTGAGGAACTTTTCCTTCAAAAATTACATTATCATTGTTTTTATATCTATTCTCTAAAAATTTTTTATACTCTTTATCTTGAGTAGTAACAGAATCGCCCACAACAGTTATTAAATTGTTTTTAAACTTACTATTTAAAAAGGAATCTAAAGCTAATTCAATATTTTTAGATTGAGATATTCTGCTCAAAATAATGAAATCTTTGTTTAAAAAATTATTTCTTTTACTTTCAAATAATTCATAATCAATTGCATGTCCTATAATATTTACTTTTTTTGATTTGTATGGAAATGAAGAATTAGAGGAGGTCACAACCTTATTGCTAAAAAATAAGCTTAGTAAAAGAATAGCTCTTTTAGAAAGCTCCTTTGGTTTGGGGTGTGTATACCAAAGTACTTTAGGAATATTCTTAGTTTTTGAATAGATTCTAGTAAGAACTATTAGAAGTGGTGACATATGTGAAAAACATAGGTCGTAGTTTGTTTCTGTTGTTAATTTTTGAATAATATTTTTAATTTGTTTATATTTGTTAAATTTTGTAGATTTATTATCTTTAGCAATTCCATAGATCTTAACATTTTGATATTCAATATTTTCAAGAGGTTTATTAAGAGTAATTATGTCAACGTTATCAAAGTTTTTTGAGAATTGATCTGTCCATGTCTTAGCAAAACCTAAAGAAACATCTTTTTCATCAACTGATAGATTTAAATATAAAAGATTTTTTCTATTCATTGTTTGTAATTAATTCCGTATAATTTTTTTATGGTTTCTTCTATATCAAAATTACTCTCAATCAACTTTTTACCTTCTATATATTTTTCTTCAGCATCATTTAGAGCTTGATAGATGGTATTTGCAATTTCCTCAACCTTAAAAGAATCAACAAGGTATCCGTATTTGTTATTTAGTAGTAATTCAGCATTCCCACCAAAGTTAGAAATAATTACAGTTAGTCCATAATTCATTGCTTCAAGAACTGAATGAGGCATTCCTTCATATGTTGATATTTGTAAAAAATAATTTGAAGTTTTATAAAAATGATTAAGTTCTTCGCCATGTTTTGGACCAACTAATTTCACATTTTTTATTAAATTTAGTTGTTCAATTAAACCGATTAAATTTTTGTATTCTGGACCTTCACCGACAATATTCAACTGAAAATCAATAGAGTATTTTTCTTTAACTAGTGACAATGATTTTAAAACTATGTCTATATTTTTTTGCCTAACCAATCTACTAACTATAAGAAATTCGTAAGAATCTTTATTTGTTCTTTTACTTTCAGTAATCTCAGTGCCATTGTTAATTTGCAACAAGCTACCCTTAAATCCTAGATTTTTTACAAAATCCATTAAATGTTTTGATGGAACTACTATTGTATTACTTGATTTCAATGTAAAGTTTCTTAAAAATTTCAACAGTTCGAATTTTAAAGTGTATTTTTTTTGCTGAAATTGATTAAAATTATCGTCAATCTTATATTGGGTATATAGCTTTTCCCAAACTGGATCGCCAACAATTTTTCTGATTGTCTTTTTTCTGAGAAATAAATTTGCAATATACACTTCAAGCCAAAGTCCATTAATAAATATGATATTTACATTTCGCCCTTTTCTAGTTATCAACAGCACAGTTTTTAGAAAACGAAAAATTTTATTCTGGTTTCTTTTTATTCTAAATATCCCGTAGTCAAATTCATCAACACTGTACGTTTCTTCACTTAATGTAATAACATTTAAAGAATGATTTTTTGAAAGGTTATCAGCTATGAGAGGAACAAATTTTGCTGGACCTCCAACATCTGGAGGAAATATTCCAGTTGTTATTAGAATATTCACTTTTTTATTTATTTTTTTTAAAATCGATTATATTTTCAATCATAAAGTCAATATTTTTTGTCGGCTTTATCCCAGTGAACTCGATAATTTTATTTATACCAGGTGTGCGTCTCTTGGGATCTTCAAATGCTTTTCCAAAAACATCTTCATGAGTTTTATATATTATTTGTGAATTAGAATTTGTTTTGGAAATTACAAGTTCAGCTAGGTCTTTAATTGTTATTTCTTCAGTCTGTCCTATATTGAAGATTTCTCCATACGGTTTTATCTCTGCAAGTTTTATAAGGTAATTAACAACATCATCAACCCAAGTAAATGATCTTGATTGTGACCCATCGCCGTGAATTGTGATATCTTCATTTTTAAGTGCTGCTTCAATAAATTTTGGGACAACCATTCCGAATTTTGATAATTGGTTAGGACCAATAATGTTAAATAATCTAACAATTATTGGTGAAATTTTTCCTTCTTCATAAAGCGATAATGCAATAAACTCATCAATCATTTTGGAAGCCGCGTATGACCATCGTAATTTAGTTGTTGGGCCAATCAAACTTTTAGTATCTTCAGTCCAAACATCATCCTCTGCAACACCGTAAACTTCGGATGTTGAAGTAAGTAATACTGGAATGTTGTTTGTTTGACACGATTCAAGAACTTTGTGAGTAGCTAAAATGTTCGTCAAAAGAGAGTCGCTTAAATTTTCCATAATGTACTGAACCCCAACACCAGCTGCTAGATGGTAGCAAAAGTCATATGAACTAAATAAATTATCAAGATTATCTACATCTTCTATTCTTGAGTTAATAAATTCTATTCTTTCATTATTAAGAACAGAAGAAATATTAGACTCGCTTCCAGTAGACAAATCATCAATTATCAAAATACTTTCAGCACCTTTTTCAAGCAATGCTTTCATTAGGGTGGAACCTATGAACCCTGCGCCTCCAGTTATAATAAATTTTTTCATTTTAATTAATATACGTAAAGTTTTTTATTTTATCCTGAAATGAAGAATACCAGTCTATTGTTGATTTAATTCCGTCTTCAATATTTGTTTTTGGTTCCCAATCAAGATCATTTTTAGATTTCGAGAGACTAGGTAGAACAACGTCGGGATCTCTGAATGCTCTAGGTTCATTAACTATTCTTGCTTGTTTGTCAGAAAAATTTTCAATTATTTTTATTACTTCATTTAATGAAGAGGTTTGGTTGTTTCCTACGTTGAATGTTTCGTCACTGTTACAATTCTGTACTTTAATTAAAAGATCAATCACATCATCAATATATGTAAATGATCTTCTTTGCTCTCCGTCACCAAAAATTTTCACTTCTTTATTTTCCATTATCCAATGAATAAATCTTAATATTGACATATCCGGTCTTCCATAAGGACCATAAACTGTAAAAAATCTTGTAATAATTAAATTAGTATTTTGAGATGACAGTATAGTTTTAGCTAATGTTTCTCCAGATAATTTTGTTGAAGCATATATAGATGGGGGATTAATTTTTTCATCGATACCCTCAACCATCTCTTTTTCACCACTGTTTCCGTATATTGATGAAGTTGATGCCAGAATCATTTTTGATATATCATTCTTTTTACAAAAATTAGCAACATTAGTGGTTGCGATTGTATTGTCTTTTATATAACTAAGTGGGTCATTGAAGCTTTGCCTTACACCAGCTCTTGCACCCATGTGATAAACAATATCAATATCCAATAATTCATTAAGCGAATCTTCATTTGATAAATCATTATTTGTAAAATGAAAATTAATCTCTGATTCTAAGTTTTGAAGTCTTAATTCCTTAAATTTTTTATCATAAGCGCTATTTAATGAATCAACTCCATAAACATTGTGATTTTCTTTGAGTAAAGTTTTTGATAAGTTAAAACCAATAAAACCAGCACAACCGGTAACGAGAACATTTTTTGTCATCTATATAATGCTAACAAAGAAAAAATCTATTAAACAAAAAAAATAAATACTAGGAATAAAATTAATAGGATGATATTTTATTTATAGGAGTTAAATATTAATTTAAAAAACATTTTTCCATCAATCTTATTTTTAATTCCTTTAATTCCGCATTTTGAGATTTACGGTCCTTATTTGCATACTGATGATTTGCCAATTTTAATTTTTATACCAATAGCCATTGCTTACATCATAAAACATAAAATGTTTGTCTTAGACATGACTGGAAAATATATTTTTTTATTTTTGATATTTTTAATTTTGCAAAACCTATACATAAACCAAAGCATTCTTTCTTCAGATATTTATAGGTTTGTATTTTATTTAATCTTGTATATTTATATGACTAATATTGAAGGACAATTTCACTATTTTTATTTCCCATTAATTCTTTTTATATACCTTGCAGTGTTTGCAATAACTGGATATATATTTGAGATAAATTTAGGTAATGATGACTATCAAACTTGGAATATAGGATTTAATCCAAGTGATCTTGATTATTTAAAAGGTAGAATGAATGGTTTCCAAGCGGGAGGCCCAAATAGTTTTGCCGATTTAATTACTATCACCGCTGTTTATAGTTTATTCAAATATAAAAATTCTTATGCATTGTTTATTGTTCCATTAGCCCTTATTGCAGTAATAGTTACTTACTCAAGATTTTCATTAATTGTTCTTATACTATTTACTTTTATAAAGTTCATAAAAGATAGATTGTATGCTCAACTAATTGTCTCAGTATTGGTATTGTCAATTGCTGTAATTCAATTAGGAGTTTACGAGAGATTTATAAACGATGATAATAATGGTATTAGTGATAGATTGTTAATGTTAGAAGCATCTACAGACTATTTTATTTCCAGCTCTCTAGAATTAAAGTTAATCGGTAATGGTTCAAATCAACTAATTTTCGAATCTAACAATATTTACCTTTATGATGAGTTTGAAAAAAATCCATATAGTTACGGCCCACACAACTCTTTCATTTTCTACCTCATAAACTATGGAATAGTTGGAGTTGCTTTATATATTTTAATTTTTATGACATTGTTTAAAAGAAAATTAGTATTCGATTTTAATTTAATTACTCTTACTGTATTTTTTATTCTCTCATTGTCGACTGATCTATTGCATAATCATTCCGTATCCTGGTTGTTATATATAGTTTATTTTTCCCATATAAAATCTGAAAAATAAAAAATTATAAATTACTTTTCATAGTCATATACTATTAAAAGCTATGGATATTTTAGTAGTAGGCGGTGCTGGCTACGTAGGTGGTGGCATTGTTGATTTACTTTCCAAAAAACATGACATTACAGTTTACGACTCTTTAATTTATGAAAACTCTTTTAGAAAAGATGTAAATTTTATATTTGGCGATATAAGAGATTATAAAAAACTAAATCCAATATTAAAAAATTATGATGCAGTGGTATGGTTGGCAGCTTTAGTTGGTGACGGTGCCTGTGCAATAAATCCAACCCTAACACATGAAATTAATGCGGAGACTGTAAGTAACCTAACTAAAAACTTTAATGGAAAGATAGTCTTTTTATCAACCTGTTCTGTCTACGGAGCTCAAGATGGAATATTAAATGAGGATTCCACAGTAAACCCCCTATCTGAATATGCATCTTCTAAATTAATTGCAGAAAAATATTTAGAAGACTCAGACGCAATAATTTTTAGATTGGGAACATTATTTGGTATAGGTGATCAATTTTCAAGAATAAGACTTGATTTAGTTGTAAATATTTTAACTACAAAGGCTCTCCAAGATAAAAAAATGAGTGTATTTGGCGGAGATCAGTGGAGACCATTGTTGCATGTTAAAGATGTTGCAAATGCAATTGACAGAACTCTTGAAAGGGATGTGAATGGTATTTTTAATTTACACCATAAAAACTATAAAATTATTGAGTTAGCTGAAAAAATAAAAGAAAAAATACCAGGTGTCGTAATTGAAACAACACCACTTCCTTTTCAGGATACGAGAAATTATCAAGTTTCTAGCGAAAAACTTAAAGTTGCAACAGGATTTGAAGCTTTAATAGAAATAGATCAAGGTATAAATGAAGTTTACGACTTAATTTCATCAAACAGAATAAAAGATATTAATGATCCTAGATATTCAAATCAATCATTTTTACAAACTTTTGGAGTATCTTAAGAAATGGAACCTATAATTTTTGAAAGTAAATCAAACTCAGATCATAGAGGGACAGTTTCATTTACAAACGACTTAAATCTGAACAAAGTTGTTAGAACATATAAAGTAATTAATAAAAAAGCTAGAACTGTTAGAGCATGGCACGGGCACAAAATAGAAGAAAAATGGATAAGTGTAGAAGATGGAGAGTTCTTAGTTTGTGCTGTAAAAGTTGAAGATTTTGAAAACCCTAGTAAAGATCAAGAAGTCTTTAAGTTCAATATGACACCTGATAGTGGGATATTATATATTCCAAAAAATTATGCTAATGGAGCTATGAATTTGACTGAAAATAATGCAGTTAGATATTATTCATCACTTACTTTAGAAGAATCTATTGATGATGACTATCGATTTGAATCTGATTTTTGGAACCCATGGGAAGAGTTCAATCCAAATCTTTATGAATAGAGTATTAATACTTGGTAAAGACGGCATGTTGGGAACTATGGTTTCTAGCTATTTAACATCTCTAAAAGACTATGAAATATATTTAACAAGCAGAAAAGATGAAGAAATAGATTTAGATGATAACATTCGAAAATTTGATGTAACAACTGATAGTTTAGAGGGCTTAGTCAATGATATAAATCCTGATTTTTTAATAAATTGTATTGGTGTTATCAAGCCTGAAATTGAAGAAGATAACAAAGAGTCAGTTGAGAAAGCTATAGATATCAATACTTATTTTCCTCTAGATATTTCTAAAATGGCTGAAAGTAATAGCTTTAAATATATTCAGATTGGAACTGATTGTGTATTTTCTGGTGAAGTAGGCGGGTATTTAGAGGACTCTTTTCAAGATGCCAAAGATATTTATGGTAAAACTAAAATTGGTGGCGAAGCTGAACACTCTGAAAAGTATCTATTAAGAGGTAGCATCGTAGGCCCAGAAAGAGGAGAAGGCAAATCACTGCTAAATTGGTTTCTTTCTCAAAATTCAAATAAAGTAAATGGTTTCATAGACCATATGTGGAACGGCATAACTACTCTTAATTTTGCAAAAATAGTTGATGGGATGATAAAAAATAATAACTTCAACACTTATACACAACATGTTCTTCCAAGAGACGAGGTTTCAAAATATGAGCTTTTACTTTATTTCAAAAATTATTTTAATGTTGATGTAGTAATTGAAGAATCTAATTCATCAAACTCGGTGAATAGAACTTTAAAGACTCAAAATCAAGATAACAATATAAAATTATGGAGAGATGCTGGCTATAAGTCTGTGCCAACAATAGAGGAAAATATTAAGGAATTGTCTGAAAGCGATTTAACTAAAGGTATTCTTAATAACATATGAAAGATATTGGATTAATTCTCGGAATAAGGCCTGACGTCATTAGAGCAAGCAAAATTATAAAGTTACTACACGAAAATAGTGATATAGATTTCGATTTTATTTGGTCTGGACAACATTACTCAGAAAATATGAAAGATGTTTTTTTTAATCAACTTAATGTACCAGTTCCAGATTATGAATTTAACATTGATATTAAAAATGATGCAACAACTGTCTCTTCTATAATTAATGAAACTTATACACATTTAGAAAATCATAAATACAAAGCAGTTATGTTTTTAGGAGATACCAATACAGTCATGGGCTCTATAGGTGTAGCTCAGCACAACATTCCAATAATTCATATTGAAGGTTGTATGAGATCATATGACTGGAGAATGCCAGAGGAAAAATATAGAAAAACAATAGATCATTTATCAGATAGAATATACTCATACCTTCCTTCATACAAAAAACAGGGTCTTAATGAAGGCATTTCAGAAAATATAATCAAAGTAACGGGTAATCCAATTGTAGATATTCTCGAAGAATTTAAAGATTTGTTTAGCTCTGGTGAAGAATATTTGGATGAAAATGTAAAGAAGTTTATAAATGATGAACCATTTCTATTGGTTACAAGCCATAGAAGAGAAAATATTTTAAATAAGTTAAGTCTAAAAAATATAGTAGATTTGATAAATTCTTCTGATAAAAAAGTAGTGTTTCCCATGGGGTATGCGACTCAAAGGCAAATAAAAGAGTTTGGATTAGATTTAAACGACAATGTCTTAGTTATTGATCCAATAGGATATTTGGAATTTATTTATTTACTTAAAAAATCTCAATATTGTATTTCTGATTCTGGAACAGTTATTGAGGAGGCATGTATTTTAAATATTCCATCAATACAGATGAGGTACAGCACTGAGAGGCCAGAAGTGTATGAGGTTGGTTCATCAATTAAATTTGATCCAACTTTAGTAGATCACAAATTTGAAGAGGTTCATTCAAAGGCAGATAGCTTGAAGAATACTGAATGGTCACATCCATTTGGGGATGGAACA
>MDTB01049520.1_pt1 | contig 17367 bp, 24 predicted proteins | sample 811161 | NCBI WGS metagenome assembly MDTB01 (sample SAMN05326650, study PRJNA326480) | marine metagenome | isolation source: seawater | place: Mediterranean Sea | collected 2009
AGTAAAGAACCAGCGACAGGTTCACGGATACCGTCAATGTCAACTGGAGGGGCTGCGATAAACGCAATAATAAAACATGTTGTTGCGGCTAGTAAGCAAGGGATCATCAGCACACCGAACCACCCCACGTAGAGGCGGTTGTCTGTGCTTGTTACCCACTCACAAAACCTATCCCAATTAGAGGATTGATCAAGAGTAAGTGTTGACATTAAAATACACCAGGAATAATTTGGCCTGTGAATATGTAAGCACCTAGTAAAGCTGTAAATCCTATCATAGCTAATTGCCCATTAGTGCGCTCAGCTGTTGTAAAATAAGATTCTTCTTCAGGTGTTCTTGCTTTTGTTTCTTTAGCAAGAATGTTTTGCTTTCCGTATTCTGTAGTAACAGTCATTAAAATAAAATAAGAGTTCGGGAGTGGCGAGGATGATCGGTCAGGTCGCCACAAAAATTAAATAAATGTATAAAGAAATATCTATGACCATACACATTCTACCTAAATATATTTCTAATGCATATAATTTAGACATTCAAGTTAGAACGTTCAATCTTTCTTTGGACATCGGCACGATAAGCTGGATCTAATTCATACTCAGGTTTATTCATATCCCTAACTACTTCAGCCATGCTTCTATAAGCATCACCAGCTACAGGTTTCTTACCAGTAACTATCTTAGAATCCCTACCTTCTGTTTCTTCCATTTGTCCTACGAGTGCTTTGATTGCAAATTTAACAGCTGACTTATTCCCAGTAGCTAACACATCATCAAAAGATTCTATGTCATCTTTAGCTAGATTATCACTAGCCCATTTCATAAGGTCATTATAACCTGATTCACCACCAGCTAAACCTTTAAGGTCAGACACTTCTGATTCAGATAGTGCAGGTTGAGCAGCTGCTTCTTCTATACCTACTTCTTGACGTACACCTTTAAGGTATGCATCAACAACAGTTTTATTTAAACCAGCTTCACCTAATTGATTGTACATCTCATCAGTGAGAGTACCATTGTTTTCAGCAAAGTGTTCATTCATCTTGAATGGATCTATCTCAGCTTTCTGGAATATATCTCCAAGGTTATCACCATATAATTCTTTAGCAGAATCGTAATTTACACTACCATCTTCTGCATAGAACTGTGGTTGATCTGTTGTTTCAGGCTCAGGTGTTGCTACTTCTTCAGTAGGTTTACCTTCACCCATCTTTTTCTGAAGCTCTATATATGCACTCTCTAAGTCTTCAGCATTCTTATACTTACCAGCTAATAATTGTTCTTGTTCTTTCTGCATCTCCTGACCGACAGCTAAAGTCTCAGAATCTCTGGCTTCAGCGTCAGCTATTGCTACTGGGTCATTAGATGGATCATAAGTTATCGTTGGCATAGGTGCTATTGTAATTGAGTTTGTAATTGAGCAGCAGCTTCACCAATATTTTCTGCTGCTTGTGGGTTCTTAGCGGGGTCTAGCATAGGAGCACTAGCAAGTTGACCAGCTTGATCAGTTAATGACTGCATCTGCTGTGCCTGCATTGCTTGTTGTTCCTCTGCTTGTACATCTTGCATACTCTTCACTAGGTTAAGTACATCAATCCCTTGTGCAGCTGCGAGGCGTTTGATAGCTTCGTCAGGATTCAAGAACTTCATCAATGCCTCTGGTCCCATAGTTTGTGAGACTGTAGTTACAAATTGAACTAAAGCTTCACGGTCTTGACCACGACCTAATGCATTAACACCAGCTACTATAATAGGTTTAACTAAACCTTTAGGTAATGCTGGTATCTGTTTAGATTTGGTGAGTGTATGCATCTTTCTACTTAGGTATGGTATTAGAAACTCAGTAGTTAAGAGTGAGAATAAACCACCCAGCTGTTGTTCTAACTCCATCTGTGTCATACGAACTTCTTCCGCTGTAGTGCGTTCGCTTTGACGTACATTCATGACAAGGAAAGCTTCTGCTAATCTCTTCTCTAATGTATTAACAAGTTCAAATGCTGTACGAAAGTCAGCAGTTTTGCCTACTTGAACTACTCCTATATCATCTGGCCTTCCCTGAATGATAGCTCCATTCCCTGCTTGTGCTAGGCTTTGAGGCTTAGTCACACTGCTGGGGGATACTGTGAAAATAACTTTAGCTGCTGCTGCGCTACCTTCCACAAGGGCTTGCATCAATGCTTCAAGAGACTTGAGGTCACCAAGGAACTCTTCTACTCTTGAACGTCCGTAGTCTTCTCCATCAACAGTTACAAACCTGAGGGGGAGCCAAGGACTCTTATTCTTTGGAGCTTTACCGTAGCTGTCAGGTAATCGTATGTCATCAGCTTCTTGATACCAAGTCCAGCCTGTGCCTTTACGTTTAACACAAGTGTAGACATCAACATCTTTAGTGCCGTGTGCTCCACTGTCATCTACTGGGCTGTTAGGTTTCTTAGCTGTCTTAGCCGCAAACTGTTCTCCTAATAGTTCCCTATTAATTTTTTCACGAGTTACAATTTCCGTAACTGATCCATTACCATCCCTCTCTACTACATAACGGTTCAAAGGATACATCTTTAAACCTTCTGGTCCCATATAAACTAACGCATTACCTGTCACTACCAAGTGCTTGATAGCAGAAAAGATTTGAACACGATCAGTAGAGGCAGCAATGCTGTCCATAATCATTCGTTCAACCTTAGCAAAACTAAGATCTAATTCACTCTTGGCTTCAGCTGGTATCTCAACTCCAAGTTTAGAATCATCTAATTGAAGTTTGAAGAAGCTAGTCGAGGGAGGGAGTAAACCTAACATAAGTTTTGAACTTAATGTGGTAACTCCTTTGGCTCCGATTGACTGCCAAGGTGTTTTTAATTTAGTATAGTTTGCAGTGACATCTTCTTGTGTAAGAAGAGATGGTATAGTTAATTGAGCACATTCGATTGCAATATCAAGGAAGGCATTACGATTACTTGTTAGTTCATGGTAACGTTGCCTTGCGCTTTTCATTAGTATGTCTTGTTAGCTCCAGTGTTAATACCTTGCATTGTTCCTGGACCAGCTGTGCCAGTACCAGCAGCATTCTTAGTAGATAATTGAGTAGTGCCTTTAGCTTTAGCTTTTTTATTTCCTTTCTTAGCTACTACTTTTGTTTTAGTTTTATTAGTTGTAGCTGGTCCTGGTGTAGGTGTAGATGGAAGATCTGATTTGACTTCCTCTAGTGGAGGTGCGATAGGAGGTGGCTCGTTAGGAGCGATCTGTGGTAGATCAGGAGCCTTTGGTGTTTTAAATAAATTTCCTATACACATTGTTAATCTTTTAGTTGTTGTTTTAATAACTTTATTATTGATATCTGACCTGCTCGATAAGCAATCTGTTTAGGATCTAAGTTATGATCAGGAAATTTATCAGGAAAACGTTCTTCTAAGTCCTCTACAATACGCTCTAGTCTTCCCCAATCAAGCGTACTTTGGGAGGTTTGTATTTGCATGTTCAAAAAATGATGGCATTCTTGCTCTCTTGGTGTCAGAAAGTTCGGGTGCTTTGCCTTCGTACATTAGCCGATCACTAGTATCGGTCCAAAATTTTCTGTCTAAATATTTGTCCTGAGTATTTCTACCTAGAGGTTCAAAGATCCAATTGACAGTGGCCTTCCTAAGTTTATCCAAAGAAGCAGAAGGGCGTAGCCCCATATCATGGCAAACAAGAGAATTACATCCGACATGGATTTGCTCGTCCCTTGAGATATCTGCCGATACTGTGCGTAAACCAGCATCCCCAGTAAACCTAAAGAAAGGGAGTAGAACAAAGAAGATTGCACGTTCAGCTACCAAGGCTTTAAGTATTTCATGGTCAGGATGAGCCATCCAAGCATCTCTTAATCGAAACGCTTCAGCTTCAGCCTTTTTGTCAACGCCATGAGCGTTAGTTATATAACCAAGAGCAAGATCATGATTGATCTCATCCTTTACATTTGATTCGAGGAGATCCCTCGCAGATGAGGGAACCTCCTTTCCAAGTGTCTCAGTAATCCAGTCACCCACAGGTATTTCCATGTGGCGTACTGCGAGAGCACGGAAGATGGCCTCCTCTGCTCCCTCTTTAAATTTTCCAGCTGTTGTTTGTACTGGAGTCCATTTTCTTTTCCTTGTAAGGAGTTTATCATAAGGTGTAAGTTTCATTCTTGACAATCACATTGAGGGGGTTCGATAATCCCCTTCAAATAATCTTCGACATCTGATTCATCTAATGCTGCATACGCATCGCTCTTATCTTGGGTGTCTCCCATTACCTGAAGGCTGTAGTATAAGGAGGTTTGAGGCGAAGCTAACCACTCTTCCACGAAGCTATCATTGTATTGTACAACATCGCTCCAGCTATTAAATGAATAGCCGTGAAGAAGTCCTGTATTGTTGAGCATTATCATTATGCCGTCTGCTACACGCTTGTAAGCGTCCCAGCCAACTTCCGAGGCGATCTCAACATCGCCATAGTCATAAGATGTTACCCCGAATGTACCAGAATCACGGTCCACAGTGCGTCCGATTGGTGGTGCTATCTCTGGGCAAGAGGTAAAGCCATCTAGATCTTTTGTTTTATAGGAACAAGAAGCAGTAGGAGCTATAGCAAATGCTCTCTCCATCTTATGATACCGAGCAACCTTAGCTGCACCTTCAATAGCTGCTTTCAATTCACTGGCAATAATACCAGCAGTTCCTTGACTTAAATTATTATTATTAATTTGATGTAATGCTTCACCAAATTCTTTGTATGTTACTTTGTATCTTCGTAAGAGGTTGGCGAGTCCGAGCATTCCCAACCCGACTTGCCTATCGTTTTCTTCGAGCAAATATTCTCCAGTCCTTCCAACACCTGTTCGGCTATGGAGGCTGCACAACTCGGACATACCTGTAGTGAAAGCCGATTGTAAGCTGCTGAGTTCACAGGCACCGAGAGATACATGTTCGAGCAAGCACGTTCCACGTGAGCGCACGTATACCTCAAGACAGACGTTCCCATAGATACGCTTCCCATTAGAGTCATGTTTGATTTTGTTTAACCATATGTCACCAGACTTGATGCCATATATTATTTGTTCCCGTGTGTTCGGGTCAGTATTTTTCCATTTTTCATCATCAATGTTGACACACCGCTTGACCCACGGGAGTTCATGTCTAGGAGTAGTAATGAACTCGACAACATCAGGATGATCAATGTCCAAATGACATACAACCGCACCATTTTTGTAAACCCCACCTCTTCTTAATGTTTCATTGAGGACTGAGTATATCTTCGCAAACGAGACTGGGCCGCTTGCAACAAGACCTTTGCCGTTCTCAGTTCCTTTGGGTCTAAGGTTGGATAAGTGGACAGCCACTCCCGCTCCAAAACGGAGAGCATGTGACACAAAACGCCAAGATTTTTCAATTCCATCCTCTCCTTCCATGCTATCTTGTACAACAAACACTGTGCATGATACAGGTAAGCGGCCTTCTGGATTATCCATCCAGTTTTGGACTCTTCCAGTCCTAGCGATCAGGTTATTCATTAAATTAAATCTTTTAAGTTAGGTAAATAATAGTTTGGACCCTTTAATACCTTTCCGTCTTGTCGGTATATTGGTTTCCCATTTTCATCTAGCTTGCTCATATTACTTCTATGAACACGCTTGTATGCTTCATCTAAATCCCATCCAAAACATGTTGCCATTTGATGACAAACATAGACAAGATCAGTAAGCTCTTTTAATAAATGCTCTCTTGCTACAGGATGGTCAACATTCCATAACAATTCACGGACTGCTTCAAGAACCTCTCTGTGTTCTTCACTGATCAATCCTGTTTGTAAGTTGAGAGATCCACGGTCCAGTGATCCTTCCAGATTGAAAGCTTTTCGGAACTCGTATGCGCTCTTTGAGTAAGTGCTCTTTCTCATTAATTAAGTAGTGGATAGCTTTTTCTAAATCTTTAATAGGATCATCTTTATGACCAGCACGGCATACATATTTAATAGCATTGCCGAGGTGGTAGTTGAGCTGCTGATCTCTAATAAAATCCCACACCTCTATGGAACCCCGTTTATAATACTGGGGTCCATAGGATTGGTTCGTTTCGGTCATAATCAAAGTCAGTATGTTGTAGGATCTTAGCTAACCGTGCATTGAGTAGAGCGTCATCGTCTGATAACCCTCGCTCTTTAAATGCTTGACAAATAGCACCCCATTTATTATCAGGGTTTTTATTTAACAATTCGGTGGCACGTTTGATTCCAATTCCTGGGCATCCACCGTAACCGTCAGTTGGGTCACCCGAAATTGATTGGATTAGATGCCAATCATCTCCATCTTCTTTTGTAATTTCTACAACGTCATCCGTTAGGTTCCATAGATTTCCTGGGATCTGACGCATATCTTTATCTGGGCTGACGAGTATGTTGTCAACACTAGGGAATTGAGTGGCATCCATTCCAAGTGCATCATCAGCTTCCAACCCATCCCGTAGGACAAAGTTGTAATTTTCTTTACAATGGTTGAGCAAGCGTTTATATCCTAGAGGCTTACGCCTAAGTCTATGACCCTTGTAATCGGCACAAATTTTCTTCCTAAAATTCTTAGGACTAGAAAAGTATAGTACAAATTCATCATCAAACATTGCCTTTGTGACCTTTTTTAGCTCTCGTTCAAAGATTTTAAGGACTTGGCTAAAATTAGATTGAGCAATGATAACATCATCACCAAAATCTATACCTTCCTCGCAAGCTTGAGCCGATTTATAAGCTAAAAAGTCGCAGTCAATCAATAACATTAATGTACCTCTGCCCAATTGTCGCCTATGTTAGCGTCAGCAGCAATCGGGATTCGTAATTTATAGTATTCACCAGCTTGTGCTGCTGCAAATTTACATGCAAAAGCAACGTACTTAGCTGATGATGGTGGCGCACCAAACACTTGCTCATCATGCACAAAGGCGTACCTTTCATGAGGATAAAGTGTACTTTTTAAAACTTCACTAGTACATATGCACCAACGCTTTGCGATTACCGCTGCCGATGCTTGTAAGAGATAGTTGAGGGACTTGTGCCCTTTGTCAACGCTGATATTACGACCATCGATGGCACGGATGCTACCGCTTTCAGATACTCTTTTGGTAGCCTCAACAAGATCACTAAGACCAGGAATGGCTTCCATATAAGCTTTCCGTATTTCGGCCCCCTTCTTCTTAGCAGCCTCAGGGGATAAGAGGTTGTCATAGGATAAACCCAATTTCTGGTTGCCAGCACCATATAAAAATGCATACGAAATTGTCTTGACTTGCCTGCGAGTAACTCCGATCTTGTCTGCATTGACTTGGTGTATGTCTCCGTTGAGTAATACGTCTGCATACCTACCCTCATCGTAACGAGCTAGGTAATGTGCAAACATGCGTAGTTCTATCCCTGCAAGGTCACTGTCAACCAGTTTCCAGCCAGGTTTTGTAATAAAAAGTTCTCGACAATCAGCATCACTACTGACTTGTGCGAGATTTGGAGTAGCGTGAGCCATTCGGTGTGTAGCTGCTCCAATAAAACAGGAGTGGTGAAGCCTGCCATCCTTGACTAACTTCAACCATGCATTACTGCCTTGCGACAACATTCCGAGCTTCTTTTGGATAATCAGAATCTCAAGGAATAGTAATGATTCGTTTGTATTGATTTCCTTCAGGACAGTTTCATCAATAACTGCTTTACCTGTAGGAGTTTTTTTATGTGGTGTCCAATTTTGAAAGGTTTTGAACCACCAAGCAATATGTTCTCGACTACTAGGATTAAAATCCTTAAGCCGTTGCATTTCTGCACCTTTAACATAACCTTGGTTTTTGTTATCACGTTTTGGTGTGAATAGATTTCCAGGCACTGCCCAGCATATCTTCTGTGTGGCCTCTCTAAGCTCCTCTAAACGTGTTAAAAGAGTGTTCTCTAGTGCTTGGGCTTTCTTAACATCCAAAGGCCATCCAACCCGTTTTTGGTCCTGCATCATCTCAGCAATGCGATGCTCTAAGATGAGGGGTTCAGGTATTTTTGGAAATGTTCCCATAGTTTTGTGAGTACAACGACATCTTGTTTGCAATATTCTTGCATTTCAGGAGTCCAATTCTGCCAGTCAGTTGTCTGACCGAACTCCCCTTTACGGCACCTTAGCCGATACCCGTAGGCTTGAAGGCTATGTGAACCATATAACTTAGCTGGCATGTCACGCCATCTACGTTTAAGGTCTATATCTAAGAGGTTTGGATGGTAAAATCTACTGAGAATTAAAGTATCCCAGTGTTTAGCCATGAGCTTCCTAAAGAAAGGGTAATGTTTCTGGGCTTGTGCTACGTCATACGCTATCCCATTATGAGATACGATGTTGTCACAAGCCATTAAACTATTCAACCCAGAAGTAATGGAATTAGTAGCCATAGGTAATTCTTTTAGATCACCATTGCTATATTTTTCATCATTATACTCCTCAACAAGACCTGTATCCAGATCTTGAGTGACTATACAATGAATGCGAGTGGAATCTAGCCCATCTGTTTCCATGTCAAAGGCTAGGTTGATGGTTTTTTCTTCCATGTATAAGTTTTATCTTTAAACTGTGCCTTAGCAACAGCGTCAGATGATGGTGGTTGCGGTTTATTTAAGTATGTGTACCAAGGGTGTTCATACTCACTGCCTTCAAAAATCCGTGGTCGGGTTGAATTCTTTTTCGGGGGTAATTTCATGAAAGTTACAAGTGTCTGAGTCGTAGGTAAGGTTACAGGCTACTCCGAGTTCTCCGCAGTATCTATTTTTAAGTACGCGCACAGTAGTAGAAGCTTTCGATTTATCTGCCTGCTGATCCCGTTCAAGCGCAATAATTCCATCTGACAATTGACCAATGCTGTGCGAGCCTCGAAGTTGTCCAATATTGACTCTGGCTCCTTCTTCGTGGTTATGATCACTTTGGGTTCGTCTGACATGTGATACAAGAAATAGTGAAATACCTGTTCTCTCGACTAGAGAACGTAAACGGGTCATAGTTTGATCCAGCATTCTCCTCTCATCTCCTTCGAGTCCAGACATGAGAATACTGATGTGGTCTAGGAATACAAAACGACACTCCAATCCACTGGCAAGGTACTCGATTCTGTTAAAAATAATGTCAGGATCAAAAGACCCAAAGCCATCGAACATGTAAAGATTCCAATTAGCAATGGTAGAACGAAAATATTCTTTAAGTTGTTGCTCATTGTATTCACCGAGGTGTAGGTTTTGATTGACAGCGGAGGACATTAATCCAAGTGCTGTTCTTCTATTGTTTGCTTCAAGCTCCACGACCCCAACTGATTCTCCCTTTTGTAATAGGTCAGTTGCAAGTTGGCGACAGAAACTTGTCTTTCCGCTACCAGTGCCTGCAGTAATTGTCGTAAGTTCTCCCAGCCTGATCCCGTGTAGCTTCTCGTTGAGTCCTTGGAATGGGTATTCATGGGTGCATGGTGCTTCAGGTGTTGTTATTAATTCAAGTAACGATTTAGCATCAACAATTCCGTCAGGGCGATACGTCTTTGCGTCCCAGATAGCTTTGCGTATTGCTTCGGGGTCACCTGCCTGAAGGGCCTCAGACGCATCCTTGTATTTCTCAAGTACAGCAATCTTTGCTTTTCCAGCTGGTAAAAGTTCAGCGCACTCGATAGCTGCCTTACGGCCTGCATCATCATTGTCGTAAAAGAATACAACTTCTTCATAACCTTGTGTTAAATCTAGTACTTTTTGTAGATCTTTTTTAGCCCCTGCAGCACCGTTAGGTACTGACATGTGAGGCCATTTTGGCATAGCTGCGTGTCCTGAGACAGCATCCATTTCCCCTTCATAGAGGGTCAGTCTTGACCCCTTATCTGGAAATAGATTCTGACCGAAGAATTGACCATCTTCGTTTCTACCGTCCCAGTAGAAGTCCTTGTCCTTTGTTTTGACCTTAGCTGCGACTACCTGACCTTTCTTATTAAAGTAATGGAAACGTAAAACGTCCCCATCCTTATGTACTCGGTACTTACGGCAGTCCTCTTCACTTAGTCCACGTTTGTTTAAACGTACTGGGTTACCTTTTAGCATGACTTTACGATTGGAGCAGGTTTTTTCATACTCAGATCTATTTTCATCGGATGATGGTGGTTCTCCAGATTCATAATGGTCACATACAAAACAATAAGTATGTCCGTCAGAATAGCGTGAGCAGCCGTCTGAAGAACCGCAATTTGTACAAGGCTCGTGATATAAGAACTCTGATTGTTCATGGTTTGAGCCAGTTGAGTGGGATTGCATAGTAAGCACACCACGGGAAGCCGTGTTTTTCGGCCCACATGGCATAAGTTGTCTTTGAGTTTTTATTTATTTTATTATAGGGTGCTTGAAATACAAAACGAATATCTAATTCTGGATGCAATTTTTTTACGGCAAGCATTTTACGCCTGTCCGAGGGCTTAAAAAAACCCTTAGCTTCTAGGTATATATCCCTAACCTTAAAGTCAGGGATGTAATTAGCTTCTATAAAGTAATTTAATTTAGTACATTCGTACTCATAATGAACGTCCAACTCGTCAAGTAAATCAGCCACCTGTTCTTCTAGGCGGCTACGCATTAGAAGTCTTCATCCTGTTCTTCTACTGAACAAGGGGATGCATCTACTATTGCAGGCGCATCTATCTTAAATCCTGTAGTAGCACCACCGAATGTTTTCAGTGCATCTTCAGCAGACATATTACCTTGATCGGTAACACCAGCACCGTTATTAAGACTAATAACTTGTACTGCCTTAAGCTTAAGAGATGTACCTATATCTCCAGCTGGCATGATGTAAGGCTTCTGAATGAAAGCTATCTTTACTGTACTACCATTGTATAATGGTGTTTCTTTATCTGTGATTAAGGTACCCTCTGTATCAACGATAGCAGGGAATAACTTATCCTTATCTTTCCATGAGAATCTAACCTGATAGGTGCCAGGATTGTTCTCTAACTCCTCCCAAGGCTCAGGTTTAACAGTAACCCTTTTAGGGTTCTTAGCTTTTGATCGTGCCCAATCAAGAGCAGATTCTCTTTCTTCTTCTAACTTAGACACTATACTCTTAGGAAGTAAGGCTGATAATTTATAGCCCCACTCCCCAGGTTTTAGTATAGCTTGGAACCCATCAAGTACAACGGGTTCAGGGGTGACGTAAGTGGTCATGCGGTTAACAAAAAAAGTAAGTGGACTTTTCTACTACTTCGGGATCTAATGTCCCTACTATAGGTGGCGGTTCTGATGCATTGATGGCTTCACCAAATCGTGTAAGCCAACAGTCACTTGTGAATATCTCCTTGTAGGTTTTACGCACAAGCTCATTGAGTGTTCCCATGTCTGTTGCTCTAGTAAGTACTGAGTCATGGATAACGGTAAATGGTTCATCGAACTGTTGAAAGGAACGGTGCAACAAAGATGCATCGATGGAGTGGATATAATTGGGTGCAGTACTTAACCTATGCTTTTGAGGGCTAGGTATTTCTTCACCAGTAGGTAATCGTACTCTGATACGACCTAATAACTGAAGTTCCATCTGTTTCGTTTTGATTTCATTACGTTTTTGATTAACGATAAAACCAGACGGTGTTTCCCATTGAACTTCTTTAGCTCCATTCTTTATATATTCTCCTACATGTTTCTTGATCCAACGCATTACACGCATTGGGCCAGGAACTATCGCATCCATGCTTTCATAGACTGCGTTGACTACCTGAGTTAACTCCTCGGTGGTTGGTTCTATACCCTGTTCTTTAAGAGCTTCTCGGATGTACGATCTCGAACTGTCTTTAGTTGAATTGTAGGGTATGGTCATTACGGTACGCTTTGTGGTTTTCCGTACCATCCAAGGGTGCATGTACTCAGGTAAGTACTTCTTAGCCTCTGTGGCTACAGCTTTATAAGCATCACTAGGTTTGTCAGCAGGGGAAACATTAACAAGTTCAGCTGTTGATTTATCTTTAGCTAAACCTGCTAGTATTTGTAGCCCTGAACAGGTAGCATCTACCGCTACCATTAGACCTGTAGTTTTCTTGTCACGTTTAATACAACAGTGGTAGTGTTCATGACATGCTGCCATAAATTGCCACGGTTCTTCTACCTTTTCCCAATCGGGAAGGTTATCTATCGGGTCTAATGCAACCCTTGTGATTAAGTCTTTATTATCCTCTACCCATTTAAGACGATCAGACATAGTATCCTTATCCAAACCGTAGCAAGTAGCTACTTGGAAAGACAACCATTTCTCAGCATCTTTAGTGAGAGGTGACTCATCAGCAAACCTTATAAGGGACTTACCAAAGTCAGTATCTTGTGGTGTTAAGAATGCAGGTATCGGGTATGCCCTTCCCCTATAGTCGAAACTCCAGGGTAGGTAATAATACTCTTCATACCTAAACTTCTCAGCTGCTTCCAGTTGTGTGCGAGTTCTTACTGATTTTTTGAAATTAATTCGATCAGCGTTATAAGCTTCAGCCATCGCTCTCCTCCACGCCAGACTTTTCTCGCTATCCTCGTCAGCGTTAGGAGGTCTTGGAGGTTTGTAAGCTTCAGTAATAGGAATAAACTTTCCTACACTTCTCTTCAACTTCTTCAAGACTAAAGCTGTATCTAGTACAACTGTATTCACACGGTACTTAACGTCCTGAAGCTTGTTTAAAAAAGCCATCGGAACCTTCCCGTGTATAATGAGGGGGTTACCCCTTCGTGTTAGCTGGTGCCCTCGCATCATTCGGTTTGTAATGTAACCACCGTAGATAATACTACCGTCCTCATCATAATCCCATTTATCTGGGGTCACTAACATAGGCCAAGGTATACCAGCAAATAACTCAGCTGATTTAATTAACTGTTCACGTTTACTATTGAATAAATCTGTAGGTACCACCCTATAATCATATCTAGTTTTAGATTTACGCTTCTTATTTATAGTAAACCAGTCGGTACTCTCCATTAATGCTACTAAACCCCATCTACCTAAACTAATTTTAGTTTTAGTAGGCCATTTATCCCAGCGTATACCACGCTCACCAAACTTTTGACTGGCTATAGTTTCTTTCTGTTGAGTACCACAAGCTTCATGGAAATATACCCTATTAATGTATTCCATAAATTCAGGGTGTTCTCGGTTGTACCAGCGGAATTTACATTCAGCTTCTAAAGCACTACCAAGTGAATTTAGTATTGGTGCTATTTTATCCTCTGCTTTAGTATCAGCGGTAGCAAAAACTTTATCAAAGGTCACCTTCAAGATGATGGTGGCAATAGCTAATGGTTCTAACTCATCAAGATACTTAGCGATAGGTTGGTAAAACTTACCAGCTTGTCCTTTGGTTATTCGCCATCTGGTATCCTCAATCTTTTTAACTAAAACTGGTAAAGCTTCCCTTATCGAGGCTACCCCGTATACGCTTGCCGAAGCGTAGGATTTTTGTTCCAGTTTTTTTATAGACTCGTGTAGTCTTTGCTTGCCGCAAGCTATTGCCTCGGCCTCCAGAGCGAATTGTCTTGGCAACTGGAGATTGTTGAGATTCACCATAGGCGAGATACATTGCGTATTCTTGGTCAGTGAGTTGATCAATCTCAAATTGGTTCAGATCAGACATCATACTGTTTACATTGTTGTTCAGCTGGGAACTCTTCACAGTATTCTTCAATACTATTAAGTGCTTTCCAGTGTGGAAGGAAGAAGCCATGTTCACCTTGGTGGTTGAGTTTAACTTCTAACTTACCAATAGCAGCTAGAAGTACCATTAAATCAGATGGTTCTTTAGGATGCATTACATCATCCAAGCGATACACCTCACCAGATTCCTCATTAATCCAATAACCTTTAGCATCTAATAGTAGAGCTAAGTCAGAGGTATTAATAGTCTTCTGTAGGGATCGAATCACGTATTTCGTCATGGGTGATAATGCTTAATTCACATAAGTTTTCCATACATTTGTCTATGTACTTTTGAGCATAAGCGAATGACTTGTAAGATCGTTCTTCGACCTGACCAGTTAACCACTTAGACCTGACAATACACAGGTACTCTGGTCTGAGATCCCAGTTACAGGCTGCATGGAAGCCATCTTGAATTGTGTAAGGAGTTGTTTTGTCAGATGCTTTCCAACGCATGACCTCCCTGATCCTATTCTTGTAAGGATCTTTTGATTTTTTCATGTTTGTCCAATTGGGAAATATCCTGGTGAGGATGGTAGATCTCGGTGGGTGCTCCAATTAGCAAGAAAGGTTATGCCCATTAGTATACAGAAAGTATACGCTAAGACAAACCTCATTTCTTACGCTCCACTAGCCAGTCATACTTGTCTATCATTGTTTGACAACCGTTGCAGAATAAACCACACCAGCTGAAATGGTAGACACGGGTTCCCCCACCACAAGTAGGGCATCGTATAACCCTACCTACAACACCAGCGTTGTCGCATCTGGTGTACCTAGTCATTGGTTCTAGGTTGTCATGGATAGTCTTGGTGTGGACTACCTTACCATGACGGATGGTGAGTGTTTTATAGGTCTTGGCAGTCAAAGTCGTCACTAAATACAGCTTGGTTACGGGTACGTTGAGCCTCAACGAGGATCTGAGCAGATAGGTTCTGCATTCGTACAATGATTGAATCTAATTGTTTTTGTAACTGTCTAAAGTCACCCATTAGTTCATTTAGCGGGGTCATGATGGTGGTTTGCGAGGTAACTGAGTGCTTTGGTCATCATTTCAGGGTCATCATTAAACTTACCGAAGCCAAGATTACAGCTATTGCACACATAGCCTCGGAAGCTATCAGTATGGTGACAGTGATCGAGTACCCAAGCATCCGTATGGCGACCACAAGCAGGGCAATTTCCTGGAAGTGGTGTTGGGTGCCGTTTGCGTAGTCTAGCACGTACAGAGGCCATGTTGTTAGAACATTTCTTACATGTATTCTTACGTCCAGCTGTAGCTGTTGAGAATAATGGAAATGAATCTAAAGGTTTGACCTCCTTACAATGTCGGCAAGCTTTCTGGGTCATTAAATGTCACATAGTGCGGACAAGCGTTTGGTGTACCGTTTAGAGTCATCCTCAGGATACTCTTCATTCATAGGCTCATGGAAGTCCTCCATGTCCTCGTCATTCTTTTCTTTTTCATTTGACATTTAGATCGGATGAGTAGTCGGTGTAAACAAGTGAGTCCTCAAGGTCAGCTATTCCTAGCTCCTTAAGGTACTCCAGCTGAGTTAGTTCCTGATCCTCGAAGGTAACAGTAACTAGACTCTGCTTATAATCCATTTCGTAATTGATAGCTCTGGCTAAGAACGTATCAAGTACACCCTTATCAAAGTACATTCGTACCTTGTTGGTCATGTCAGTGTATGTACTCATGAAGCCATCCTCCAATCATCTTTGAAGTCTTCAGCTACATCGTAGTACCTGACACGGGCTGCCTTGATACAGTTCTTGTTAACCCAGAATCCATAGCTCATGCGTGGATTGAAGCACAAGTTAGCAATGGCTCTCTTAGAAACTCTTTCGTAAAGGTAGATGTCGCCACTGTTGCAAGTGACTCTAACTATACCTCGCCAAAAGTTAAGCACCACAATTTCTTTAACCCATTGTGATGTGCGCTTTTTAGGTTGGAACTTTAGTCTCATAATAAATAAGCAAACTACATTGGCGAGAGGTGAGAACCCCTCATGCAGCCGTGATGGTGGTCAGGGCTACAGGAGAGGAGCGTTGCACCATTGAACAGCCATTGCTCTGGCTATCCCTTGGTAAGTCTTAGCTCGCTTGGCTGACCTATCTTTGGATGGGCCAAGCTTATTCTGTCCACTAGGCGTTTGATTGTCCCAGTAGCCACACTCAGGTAATGATAACACATTGGTTGGTTGTAGCTTGGGTAATCCCCGTAACCATAAGCACGTGCGCTTACTTTCAGGGTGCCCAAATTGGTAGGGCTGGATCGTCTGAGTACATTTACCCAGGGATGTTTGTGTTGAGATGATGGATACAGGATTCTCTAGGCATACGTGTGGTATGTCAGCTGCCCAAAGCTTCTCAACAAACTCAAGGGCTGCCTGTTGCCTACCGTCAGCACGTTTGGCTGCGAAATGCCTACTGCCTGATACAGCTAGGTGAACACAGGGAGGATGACATATCATCATATCCCATTCGTGGTGGAGGATGTCAAGAACTGACCCCTGATAGTGTGCCCCAGCAATCTCAGTAGGCTCTAGGTCACATGACATAGCATAGTGACCCAGCCTAGTGAACTCACTGCGAACAACACCACTTTTTTCACAAGCGATGAGTATTTTCATATGGTGTATGTGTCACCATTTTCAATACGTTCCTGTCGGTACCTCTTGCGTTCTAGTCTTAGAAGTGCAAGCCATACATCTTCAGGCATACGCTGACCATTAGTCATGATCGGAGATGTCCCAGTATCCTGATGGGTGTGATCGGTACTCATAATTAGTATCGTGAAGGTGAGTGAGTGCAGCCAACACTGCGGGATCTTTTAGGGCACTGCGGCTAACTAGTACCCTGCCTTGATCAATAGGTATTAGATCAGACATTGTGTATCCTCTTGTAAGTAACCCATGTGATAGCTTGGATTTGAGATGTATAGTAACTCTCGCCTAGCTCCTCATTGATGAAGGCTTTGGCATCGTGGTAGTCACTCTTAATCTGTCCTCTAAGCTTTGGTGAGATGGCTGGTACATCCTTCAATGGAAGGCGTACACCCATAAATATACTGTAGGCATGTCCATCAATGCAAACGTCATCTACATCAGGATTTGCAATACAGTTGAAGAACTCAATCATCTTAAGACCATTGAGTGCGTGGTGGATTGACTCGTGGTTACCTAGAAGTACATCAAGTGCCTTGCGTTTGTTGTTGTTGAACGTTGCACACTTGACAGCCAATACATCTTCCTCAAGTCCATGTCTCCATGCTTTAAGGATACTCTCTGCATCTTGTATGTTGCGTTCCCATTTGTTACGTGGGCTGAGAGCAGCTATAACACCAACAACTTGGTCAGTGTATAGATTGTATCGTTTGCCTAGTTTGTAGGCTATCTGATGAGCTTCAGGGTACCAATTACAGCCACGTTCTACCTCAAGAGTTGTAGCTTGAGTGAACATAGCCACAATATTACGAGCTTCAGGTGAGAGTTGAGAGTAACTCATGGTGCTCGTGATGGTGGTTGTGAGGTGGTAGAGAATCGAACTCTAAGTATAATCAACACCAGTCACCTCAAGAAATAGTTCATATGTATTACACACTCTCACTAAGTCTTTAGTCGAGGGATAGTTGGCTATCATAGTACACATGAACTATATTAATTAATC
>MDTB01045073.1_pt1 | contig 17366 bp, 18 predicted proteins | sample 811161 | NCBI WGS metagenome assembly MDTB01 (sample SAMN05326650, study PRJNA326480) | marine metagenome | isolation source: seawater | place: Mediterranean Sea | collected 2009
CAAGTTGGAAGACGTGGTAGCCCAGGATGAACGCGTTACTGTGATACACGACAATGCGGAACAGTTTGAAGAACGGACTGAAGAGTATTTTAAATATTTACAAGTATTCACCGCTATTTTCGATTCATTTTCTCACGGTGCTAATGATGTTGCTAATGCAATAGGTCCTTTTGCTGCTATTTATATGATTAACAAAGATCGTGAAGTAAATAAAGAAAGCGAAATGGGGCCCGACACTGCTTACGGTATTTTAACCATGGGTGGTGTAGGCATTGGATTGGGTCTAATTTTATACGGATACAAAATTATGAAAGCTATCGGTCTTAAACTTTGTAAAATTACACCGTCGCGCGGTTCTTGTATAGAATTGGCTTCGGCCATCGTTATTATCACCGGCAGTCGCCTAGAAATACCCCTCAGCACAACACATTGCCAAATTGGTGCCACTATGGGCGTAGCCGCCCTCGAAGACCCCCGCGGTTGTAGCGGTATGAACTGCCGCGTCGTGGCCAAAACAATAGCCGGTTGGGTTATTACATTAGTGGTAGTAGGCGGAACCACTGCGCTTCTCACTTATCAGGGCGCCCACTCGCCAGAAGTTGGTGCGCATTGTGATAATATCGAGGATAGTTTCATTGTTAATGCGACAAATGCAACGACTAGATATCTTTTAGGATATTAAAAAATGGGTTTATATATATCATATAAATGATCCTTCCTCCTGCCCCTCCCGCAGCTGGTGCAAATGTAATCGCATTGGTTCCAGAACCGCAAGTTGCTATATTTACTCTACCTAGGAAAATCATAGGCGAATTTACCGGAACTATGCTTCTAGTTTCTAGCATAGTAGGTTCCGGAATAATGGGAACAGAATTAAGTCAAGATGACGGTGTTGCCCTTCTAGGCAATACTATTTCTACAATAGGGATGCTGTATGTTATTATAAATATTTTTGGTCCTATCTCCGGTGCTCATTTTAACCCCCTAGTGACTATGGCTTTTTGGTTTAAAAAAGAAATAGAAAATAGAGAAGCGCTTTGTTATTTCGCTTCGCAATTTTCAGGGGGGATATGTGGTACTTTATTAGCCCACACAATGTTTAATGATGCCGCCGTGGATTTTCCAGGAAAAAAGAGAAATTCTCGCGGTGAATTTTTATCAGAAATAGTTAGTACTTTTGGTTTGATTACCACTATAATAGGTACTATCGGTATTAATAAAAAAGACATTATTGCTAATACAGTTAGTTTATATATTATGGCGGGGTATTGGTTTTCTTTATCTACTTGTTTTGCTAACCCCGCCGTAACGGTTGCTAGGTCTTTTACAAATACGTTTTCTGGTATATCGTTCAGCTCTTGGCCCACTTATTTCGGTGGTCAATTGTTAGGTCTAGCTGCCGCTTTACCATTCACGGAGTGGTTATTCCACCAGAAAACATTAATACAATCTTTACGCATTTTTATCAGGAATTAAAACAAATTATACACTGGGTGTTTAGGTATCGTGGTCAACTTGGGGAAATTTCCAGGCGGACCCTTACCTACATCCTCGGGAACCTGGTCTTCGGCTTTAATGACATTATAAGCCGCTTTTATTATAACACGCTCGCCTCGGGTAACCGGGCTTACGGCATGCTCTATGCCACCAGCACGAACAACTGATACACTGTTCGCGCTTGTGTCTGCCCTATTTATATCACCGGGTCTATTTCGGTAGCGCCACAAAAGTTGGCTGTCGCTGCTATTATTCAGGGTTATAACAACTTCGTATTGAGCTGGCCGGGATAATACAGTATCCCTGTGCCATTTCATTTCGCCGCCCACCGGGTATATGCGATATTCTGGTTTTATTGCGGTAGAAAGTTCCAGGGCCTGGCCCTCGGGTAAACCTATAGTTTTTTCCAAACGCCCAACGAATTCCGGGTGTTTGAGAGCGCGGTGTAGAGCTCCATCGGGGTCCGGAAAGAAATGTTTGCGGTTTTTTAATTTTTGGGTGATACCGCCAAACTCGGTTACAAGTTTGCTCTCGCCGGCTTTGTACTCTTGTTTAATAAGATCTAAAGTCTGTGGAGTAAATGCTCCGCGATACAACCACACTTTATCGTAGCCGTGCTCGGTAGGGTCAATTTGAAGAAATGGTTCTATTATCGTGACAAAAAAGCACAATATTAGTGCTACCACAATAAAAATTAATCGTATTAAATTACTCATCTTAATAGATAGCCTGGATAATAAAACAACACTACCTTATTTCGCCACGGGCAACTTCCAAAAATCCGCACCCGTCATCTTCTCAAAGTAACTTGGCGTGACAAGGTCTTTTCGCAATGAATACACTTGTCTCCTCACGAACTTCTTCTTACCCTTTAGATCCGCTACCCAACGCTTCTGCTTTTTGCCGAAGGTTCTCCCCATTTGGCTATCTAGAGGCCCCATGGCTGGCGGCGGTGCTGGAGGGAGATCGACATTGTCCCATAAACGCGCATAAGTCAATGACTGAACCGTGTAACACAACGCTTCTATGACATCCAGCATTCGCTCAATAACGTGGCGATGTAGTCGCGAATCGTCTCGTATATCGGGGAGAACAGGAATGATATCTCGCTCATCTTGCGGCGGCGGGGAGCCCTCCGGTATATATATTTCATTATCATGAGCATGACCAGTATTCTCACGCAAACAGTAAGAGTTTTTTGCCATTCTTGTTATACACGCCATGTATTGACATATTATCTGTAATAGTATTTGGAGCTTTGTTGTATCAATTTTGACTTTTGTACCCTTGCTGTCCGGAACCAAACCTACTTGCTGTTTCGTGGGCAGCGGCCCCGTCGGCTCGCCGAAGTTCGAAACTGCTTTATTTACCGGGAGATTAACTTGATTAGTAGTAAAACTTCTACCTTTAAAAGCCTCATAGGCTTGACCAATAAAGATATCTAATTTGTTTGTCCAAACTAGCCATTCAGCATACTTTGTCTGAATATAGTTTACTAATTTAACAAGTAATGGTTGTTCTCTCCCCAGCGTGGAACCACGCCACCCATTATGGAAGCCTCCCCACGCAACCGCGAAGGGATTCTCGGAGCCAAAGTTGTAATTGGTATGCTTCTCCGCCACATATTCTATAATTTCCCACATCTCTTGTGACGTCATCCACATTGCGCTGTTACCCTCCATTATAACAATAGGCACTAGGTTAAGCGCCGTACGCGTCGGGGGCCTTTCTACTTGTCTCCCCCGGGTCCCAGCTACTACCCCCCATGATGGCGTCCTTACTGGGTTGAATAAGATGTTGATCTTAATCCTATTCAGCTGAGCCCCCATATATAATCCGGGAAGCGATCGCCCTGGACCTTCAAGAAACATAGAAATCATAAAATTGATTAAATGTTCCCATTGATCACCCTGCTCCAGCAGCCGGCCGGTCGCCATCTCGAGTATCGGTGGTTGTGATGCGGATTTGAGCGAATTATTAGATCGGATGAACCCGTTGAGAGTGTCTTTCTTTTGAGGGGAGGGCTGGAGAAACATGTGAATCGACTGATCGCTGGGAGAGAGTACCAAAGACACAAGCTGCCTAACTTGCCCCCTCTCTCGTATCTCTCTCCCCCTAGCATACCACTGGACATCGCTTCTGTTCTCGGCCATATCGCGTATCGTCTGCTTCTGCTCGCGCGTGAATGTGGTGGGATTGATCCATTCCAGACCGAAATTGGGAGATGAAACATCGACGAAGGGGGATCCCTGCTCGGGGGTGGGGGGCTCCCGCTCCCTCCTCTTTGTCATGCTGTGAGTGTATTTATTATAAGTAGACGAGATAAAAACCTATGGCACGCAAGATAAAAGTATTAATTTATCCTGGTGTGTTGTTCCTTATTTACTTCTTAGATTCTTTATCATGTGTTGGTACGAACTTGGTCTCGTGGGCGGGTACTGGTTTCCAAGTATCGCCTTCTTTCTTGACTTCTGTCCAAGTTGGTGTTTTCTTATCGTCCCGAGGGATGGTAACCATCATAAATCCGCAGTTCATTGTATCAATTTTAGTTGTTGTATATTGTATGTTGTGTTTACTCAATTAAAAATTACTTAACTTAACTCAATCCCTATTCCTTTTAACACCAATCTGAACCTTACCGTAGCGCCCATACTTCTCCCTCAATTTGTTGTATGGGTACATACCAAGCACGTAGTTGATTTCATTAATATCCCTTTGAGCACAGTCCGTCATACTTTGGCGGTCTTGTTGAGAGTGTTGGTATTTTGGAGGCCGAGTCTGCTTCGGTAACTCCGTGCCGTCGGGGCGGCGAAGGACTTCGTATGAAGTCTCACAATCCATGGTATCCATTTTAGTTGTTGTAATTATATACTAGTTGTTGTTGTTTACATGCCTAAAAAGGCTTTTTATGTGTCTTTTGTTGGTTTTCTAATGTTTCTGGTATTGTTTATTTATTAGCTTAGTTGTCATCGGTGAACTTGGTGTGAGTGCCAGTTGTGATAGGCTGCTCCTCAACCTTGGGCTCATCCTCATCCTCACTGTCATCGCTGTCAGCCAAGGCTTCAGCCTCAAAGTGTTGGGTGAGCACGGCTCGCAGAGCATCGGTAGTCATACAGACCATCTTGTTACCTTTCTTCTTGCCGTCGGCATCAGGCTCGACCTCGGGGCACAAGTGCCCAATGTTGAAACCGTTCTTACCAATGGCCTTGACAAGGTCACTTTTCTTGATGGACGTAGGGTTCTCATTGAACTTGGCGCGGAACGCCTTGCAGTCAAGAGGGGTAGTTGGTGCCTTGGGCTTCTTAGCCTTCTTGGCGGTGTTCTTCGAGTTGTCTGCCTTGATAGAGGACGAGTCCTCGGTATCGCTACCTCCCTGGGAAGGTAGGGACCATTGGTATTCAGCGAACTTGTCCAAGACGCCACCCGCGATGATTTCCAGGGTTGTGAAATCGCAACCCTTCTTGTAAGCATCGATGATGGTGTGGAGAGCAAGCTCGCGAGTCATAGGCATAGTAGTGGTAGACATTTTGTTATTATAAGTATATACTAGTTGGTGTTTACGTGCCTTAAAAGGCTTTTTTTGGGTCTTTTTTTGTTTTCATTATTTTTCTTGGTTTTTTGTTGGTGTTTTCTATTTTTGTTGGTGTTTTTATTTATTCCTCATCGCTGTCCCCGCCTCCAACAATGCCCGAGACCGTGCTCCAGTCAACCTCACCGTTGTCCCCGCTGCTACCAGAGGGGAGGTCGCTAGTGTCGGCCTGAGCAGGCTTGGCCTTTTTCTTAGGGCGCTTGTGCTTTTTAGCGGGCTCAGCAGCAGGGGCAGCCGGGGCAGCCTCGGGCTCAGCCGTAGCCTCGGTCTCAGCCTCGCTAGACGCCGCGCTCTCAGCAGCCTTGGCAGCCTTGGCAGCCTTCTTGGCGGCCTTCTTGGCAGCCTTGGCTGCCTTCTTGGCTTCCTCAGCCTCGGCGGCCTCCCGAGCAAGGCGCTCCTCCTCAGTCTCCTTGGGAGGCTCCTGCTCCTCGTCCTCCTCATCGCTGGAGTCCTCGTCCTCCTGATCGCTAGGCGCAGGAGTGGTCTCAACTTCCTGGACCTTGGGGGCAGCAGCCGCAGCCGCCTCCTCCTCAGCCCGGAGCTCCTCAATGTCGAGCGTCTCAATGTGTTGGTCGAGAGCGGCCTTGAGGCTATCCTTGCTAGCACCGAAGGTGGACTGTTGCATCTTACCAGTCTTTTCGTTGAGCACAGGCGTCAAGAGGTTCTCAATGTTGAACCCCTTCTTACCAACTGCCCTCTTCATATCCAGGTGCTTGGCTTGGCCCGCTTGGTACTTGGTGATGAACTCGGTTTTAACGAAGTCCTCAGCAAGCTCCACCGGCTTAGTCTTGTCGCCACCCTTCTTCTTAGAAGACTTAATGGTGTTGGGGTCATAGTTGAGAATGCCATCCCGAAGGACCTGCTTAGTCTTTCCGTTGGCACCCTTGATGCCCAGGCGCTTCCACTCGGCCTTGAGCTCAGTGACATTCATCTTGTTAACTTCAACCTCGTTGCTAGCACCCTTGGCAGGGACAGCAGAGACCTTGGCAGTGTCGGTCGCATCCCCGAGCATGTGCTTGAGGAACGCTTCCTTCTGTCCGGTCTCCCAGCCTTGGAAAGAGTTGATAGCGAGGTAGAGAGCCATTTTAGATGTATGTGTGTGTTGTGTGTTTGTATTGTAAAGCGTTGCTTTAGTGTACACACATATGAGCCAAATTTCTTAAAGTTGATGCTGGCGGTATTTTTTAACACCCGACACCTAGGTGTCCAACACCCGTGCCATATGGGTCATCAAAAAAGACCATGGGGATCAACCCTAAAACTTGACGACTACAATGGGTATCTAATACACGTACGCACGCACACGCACACACACACACACAATGGCACGAGTACCCCCCCTCAACCAACCCCGAGGGTCGATCACGCCCCCGTGGGACGACCACAAGGGCTATCACGGGTGGTGTGGTGCGTGTGGCATACACGGGCCAGGCAACCTGGTCAAGTGCGACCGATATGGGCGCGGGTGGTTCCGGTGTTCGGGCCGGAAGACAGACGGACCCAATGCAATCTTCTCCCGGGCCAAATGCCTTGAAAGAACCAATGGCGTGCGGTACCCAATACCGGAGGAGGTTACAACGCCGCCCCCGCACCCGGACACATTGCGAGCCGCCGAGCTCGAAGCTCAGCTGAGAAATGCACGCGCAAACACGGTGACGGCACTCAGAATTTCCAATCAAACAACCGCCATGATGGGAGTTATCCGGGAGCAACAACGAGCCCGCGCGCTCACGCCCGTGCATTCCATATTCCGCAACAGAATTAAAGAGGAGCTTAAGAAAGTGATGGAGACGCTGGATGACAATATGGATAAGCTGCCGGTGGGATGTGCAATAGACCTGGCTAATGGGTTGAAGAGGGCATATGATAAGTGTAATTAACTGAATAGTAGTTTTAACCCGCGTAAACACAAACACAAACACAAACATAATACAACACACAAACACACATACACAATGACGACTATCTCCAACGCTCAGCTTCAGTCCCTCTGGGACCGCGACTCCTTCGCGCCTAAGCGCGGAAAGACCATACTCGCCGTCAATGTAGCCCCGCAGGTATCCCTATGGGAGCGCGACACCTATGCGGGGCTCCCGACCCCGGCCCTACAAAGGGTCTACAATATGGTCTCGCTCTGGGACACGACCTTCGCTCCTCGCTTCTGGGAACTGCCTGTGGTGAAAAAGCTTACCCAGAAACACTTGTGGGAATGCGACACGTGGGGTAGCCTAGTGTCGCCGCTCAAGGTCCGCTTCTCACCAAGGCGCATCGTTCACACTTACACCGAGCTACCGGCAAGCATTGCTCCGCCCAAGCTCAAGAGGAGCTGGGGTAGCCAATGCACCAGTGATAGCGACAGCGACAGCGAGTAAATAAAAACACCAAGAAAAAACAGAAAACCAAGAAAATACCCAGAAAAAGCCTTTTAAGGCACGTAAACACCAACTATTAATCAACACTATTAATACAAAACACTAACACAACAACAATACTATGGCTGCCGTTCTCAACAGATACGGTCGCGACGCCTGGAAAGTTACCCCCAGCGAATTCCACGCCCTTATGTGCGCCAAGAACCTCCTTGGTAAACACAGAGAAGGCTGGCACACCCTCCACAACACAAAGGGAAACCTGAGGACTGATGGTAAGCTTAACGAAATCGGTGCTATTAACAATCTCTGCGCATTGTCAAACGCTGGCCACATCACTCGTACCGAATACAACAGGCTCAGGAAGCGTGCGCTCATAGCACTGCGCAAGACGGTAACGGTAAGGTACCTTGGAGACCTTAAAGACGACAAAGACCGCGAACTCTGCCTTAAGTGGCGCGAGGTGTGGCGCAAGCTACAGATCGACGAGTTTAAGAAAGAGGCGCATAGGTTGTACAAGCAGGAGATACTCGACGAATACCAGCTGGAGCAGAAGAAAGCAATGGACAAGACGTTCACCAAGGTCACGACGCGGGACGGAGCGCAGATGCCGGATGAAGTACAGAAGCTAATAGAGGGGTTTGTGGGTGGACCGGCGATGCCGGCTAAAACCTCCTGGCAGAGTTGTCCTGCCTTTGGCCAACAAGATGTAATCGAAGACTTGTAAGTGAGTGAGGAATAGGGTAGGGTAATATGTAATAATTTTTAAATTACGTTAAGTCTATTAAAAATACAGCCGTTTTATGTTACATAAGTTACTTGTATGTTTTATAAATCCCTGCTAACGATAAACGCCATTGTGGTATTCACACTACTTATTGTAGTAAATTCCGCCAACGCTCATAACAAAACAACGCCCAATATTAGAGGCGGTTTAATCAAAGTGTGCTTTAACAACAGCCACGGTCTCACGACACTGGGACCGGTATGAGAGCGGGCTTAAAGTTAAAAATTTCAAAAATGAACAAAAAACATACATAAAATTTATATAAAAGTTAAATACAACTATATATAAATACTATGAATGCTATTAGTCTATTCTCAGGAATGGGCGGGGACACCCTGGGATTACAAAATGCTGGGCTTGAGGTAATAGCGTATAACGAAAACAATGGCGCCGCGCAAGAAACGCACCGGGCTAATTTTGCCGGTTCTCAACTTATTGATGCGAGCGGAAATAGTAATATAAGAGAAATACCTGATGCTATTATCGAACAATATAGGGGCCGGGGTGTCCGTGCTATTTTTGCTGGTTTCCCGTGTCAGGGATTTAGCCAAGCAGGTAAAAAGCTTCCGGAAGATCCCAGGAATACTTTATTTAGGGAATTTGCCAGGTTCGTGCGAATAATACAACCGGATATTATATTGGGAGAGAATGTAAAAGGTATATTAAAAAGGGAGACCCCGGACCACGAGGTTTTCCGGGATATTATAGTTCGCGAATTTGAGGGAATGGGGTACACTATGGCGGTAGACTTGGTAAAATGTGTAAATTACGGAGTACCCCAACTTCGCGAACGTGTTTTATTTTTAGGAGTAAGGCGACCATATCCCGGTTTAACTGTTTACCAGCCAGAGCCGCCGGTACCCTTGCCTAGTATACGACATATAATAAATTTTGATATGACTGGGGCGTTAAAAATACCGGACCAGGTCAATATCCCGGAATTAATAGGTGAGGGTTGGGAAAATAAGGTGTTGACAAATATGGAAAACGACGAAGATACAAATAATCCACACCCATATCTTCTATCAAAAGTGGTAGAAGGTGTTACGGTAGGTACAGAGCGTCCGTGGGTTTATAAGGGGAAAACATATGCTCATTTAATAAAATTTGGAAAACGTGACCCGGTGGGAATAGAAATACTAGACCTAGATAAGCCGTGTAAGACGATTATTTCTAGTTACGACCACCAACCCCGTCTTTTTATTTGTTTACGAAACCGCCGAGGTTTTTATTTACGCCCTCTTTTGGTAGATGAAGCCAAGCAAATACAAGGTTTCCCACCTGATTTCGTTGTTCGCGGTAATACAAAACAGAAATATACCCAAATAGGAAATGCTGTACCGCCTCCGGTGATAAGTGCTGTAATAGGTAGCGTACTGGGTTAATATATTTAAAATAGTAATACAAATTTTAAACTAAAATAGTATGGGAGCTATAGTGTCTCAAATAGAAGGAAAGATAAGATGGAGTCGCGAACAAACAATACTTGAACGGCGGGATTCGGGAGCCCGGTTAATATCCCAGGTATTAGAAGAAGATAAAGAACAATTTGATAATGTCACAAATGTTAATAGCCCTGGACGAATTGGCGAGGGAGAAAAGAGCCAAACTAGAAAATATCAGGCAACAACGTCTGTTGAATATATTTTACCGAGTACCCCCAGAAATAAGCAGAGAAATACTTCGTTTTTTAGACCCCATAGCCCATGCTAAAAACGATAGACAACTTTATATATTAGAAAGCGGACCATTCATTATAAAATGGTGTCATTTATGCGGGGAAAAACTAACAGATCCGGAATGGATAGTTATGATGGGTACGGAAGAAAATTCTTGGATATTTTACGACTGCGAACATTGTCATAGGAACTATGCCATTACATTATAGACATACTAAATAGTAACGTGCGCCCAAAGTATTAGATTTAAAAAATGTGTTCTTATTAAATATAATATATATATAGCAAAATGACCGATAGAATAGAAGATAATACCAACTTTTTTAGACATTTGACACCTATAACTAGTTTACAGCGAGAAATCCAATGGAATATACAAAATCTACCCCCGGGTCCAGTTTTAGTCGATGAAAATTCTCTAGCGAACCAATCGCGTATAGAGATAGCGATAAACTATGCACATACTCGTAATATACCACAACTAAAAACAATAATACAAGATAATACACAGATTAGAGCCCCAACCAATGTCAATAAGTTTGGTTATATTTTGATGGCTTTAATGGGAATACAACGTGGTGCTGTGGCAAAAACGTTTTCTAATATACCTTTTATATGTTCTAGTCCTTTGAGATTATCAGCATTGATTAGGATGATATATCATATATATGAACCAGTTTTAGTAAATAACAGGCTTCCTGAAATACCAGGGGTACAACAATATATGCCAAATATGGAAAGCGATGTAAGTGATATGTTACAAACATTAAGTACCGATTTTCCAACTATAGTAATACAACAATATAGTATATATACATCTGCATATTTGTACTGGGCAACATTAAACACCGAAGGTAATACAAACCATCAACGTTTAGTTCACCCGTTATCTTCTATATCAGATATGCCACACCGTCTTCTCGACGTATATGCTTACCGCAGGGGGATACAGACCCAGGAGGAAGCTCTTACTAGTATTTTTACAAATAATATCCTACACCCAGTGGTGAGAACGAACAATAACGAGGCTAGGAATAATAATGAAGTTAGGAGTAATAACGAGGCTCCAACGCTACCTCCACCTGCTCCTGCGCCTACGCCGGCGCCCGATCCTCTTAAACATTTAAAAGAGACATTATTGACTAAATATGCTACTATAGTATCACACAATATCGAGAAACCCGAAGATTGTGTCATATGCCTAGAGGCAATGATATATGATGCGTCAAAACCAAATGAGATTCGTGTAACCGATTGTGGTCATATGTTTCATACGACTTGTTTGAACCAATGGAGGAAAAATATATGCCCTACGTGCCGAAAACCGACTTCTCGAAGTTCCCTGAGAAGAACCACGGAAGCTTTGAGAGAGCGCAGGACCCGAGAAAGGCAAACTCAGCCTGGTGGAGGCGCGGCGGCGCGGGAATTTGTGGGCAGAATATTGCCTAATAGGCGCTTATACATAACGCAAAATAATCGGGTTGGCGCAGAGGTTATTGCACCGGAAGAGGTGCGAATAGAAAGAATGTCAGATATTGGGCGTAGGTATAGACCCCAGCCCTATGCTGATTTGGATCAGGAAGATTAATTGTCGGCGTATTTCATTTCTTCTAAAAATTCTGTTAATAGTGTTTGTTCGAGATTACCCGCATTAAATAAAAGACTTAGTACGGAAGCACCATAAGTACCAATAGTGAGCCAAATCATTTTGGTATCACCAATTTCTTTATTCCCAACTTTATTTGAGCGAACCAATCCTTGGTAGGACGTGTATATAGCTAACGCGGCATTTACAATGATTGGTAAGCTTATCATAGTGGAAGTTATAGTGTCATAATCTTTTTTCGCACGAGCTGTAGTTTGTACGAACTTCATATAACCATCAATTACGGCTATATTTACAAACGATAGAAGCCATATCCATACTGTTTCAGCGGCGCCAGCGCGGTTTCCCTGTTGCGGCTTCTTTTTATTTATAGGTGTTCTTCGCAAGAAAGCGATGATTAGACCGGCTATAAGGCTAATATCTCTTATGGTATCGGCATACTTTGTAAAGTCACCGCGAGTAGGGTATTTATACATAGCATACGCTGCCAAAACGGTAAATATGGAAATTAAGACGAAGAAAACGTCTTGATTTACGGCTCCAGGTTTAAGTACCTTGTATTCTCTCATAATAATAGTCATTATGGCAGTTATAAACCAGGCAACTGCTGCTAGTTTCTCATATTTCTTTTTACTGTAAAGGAATAGGAACATATAAGATACTATCATTAGAACCGCCACTACAATCGCGGAGACTAGACGGGCTATCTTCTTTTCTATTAATTCAGTTGAGTTTAGAAGGAAAATGAAAGCGCCACCCATTGCTAAAAGTAACATAGCAAACCCTGGTCCAGAATATCTGGATTCATTAGTCATAAATATAAGAATGAGGGATGGTATGATAACTAGAGGACTTGAGGCAAGCATAGTTAACGTAGAATTGCTCTGGATTTTAGACAAAACTTTTTCCAAATCCCAGAAATCCATTACGTAATATGTCGTCATCGTTAGGAGCATTGCCATAACAATAAACCACCCCGATTTTCGCGTATCGCCGGATTGTACACCCTTACCGAAAGTGTACAATGTTAAAATACCGAAGAAAAATGAGTATAGTACTACGACGTTATTATCAAGATTTTTCAACTTATTGACAAGATTACCGTGAGAACCTATACTTAGAATGAAAAGTAACACCGTCATAAAAACGGGTAGGACCCGGATCGCAAAAGGATCCATCATATTAGTTTAAGTTTTCTTTATAATACCAAAGATTTATTTTAAATAAACCGAAAGCTTTCAATCAGTGGCGGCACCACAGCAGCTTCCTTATTTGAGACTTCTTCGGGTACTTGTATTTCTGTTTCGGGAGGAGTTAAAGGTGGTAAATCATTTATATTTAGCGATGTCCCGAAAGTATAATATTCCATACGGAAACCTATTTTCCGCGCGGCCTCGAGGTTTTCCTGTTCTTGTTCCTCGTGCATTTTAAGCCTTATACTTTCCTGGCGTTTCTCCTCATTTTTATAGAGATAAAATAAAATGAAACACAAAGCATCAGCCATATCGTGTTTACGTTCATAATAACTCCAGGCAGTCATATGTTTTAAATATGGTCGGGCCATAGCTTCCGTGCGCTCTTTTCGGTCTTCGTATTCGAGGTGTGATATATTCATCCAACAGTGCATACTTCGCGGCGAAATCAACTTAACCTTAGACTTATATTCACGTCTAATTAATTCTTGTATTTGTTGGAGGCCTGTGGGTGGTTGCTGTTCAATTAATATGATATTTGCCGCATCAAGTAATATTTTGTATTTTTGTATAAAATGATCTATACAATCTAACGTATCAGCCCTATTATGCCCCAATGTACAACCCAGAACATTACATTCACAACACAAATCTTTGATATTAACGAGATCACAAGAATCTACAGTCTTAATTCTATGCGGACAATCTGGTCCAGTTAAAATTTGTGCGCTAACTACTCCCATATGTATTATCCCTATATCAATACTTACAATCCTGGTACAACATTTACTAGTTCTTGTCGTCGGTTGCGGTTCGCAACATTTATTTTGAGCCATACAATTATGCAGCATCATTTCTTTAATTTAAAAACATATCCCTGGTATTAGTATAATATGAAACCTATACCCTGGATATCCAGGTTGCGCCTAGACGAACTAGGCATTTGCCGTCGCATTCTGCACCTTAAAGGGGCAAGTAGATTCAGAAAAAAAGAACTCGTCGATCATTTAAGTAGAGCTTATGGCATTTTGAGAATACAACGCGTATACCGTCACTATTCAAATACGAGGTGCCTATCCTTACTATCACAACCCCCTGTAATGGACAAACCCGCGGATGATGAACATCTTAAGGCTGAATGTCCATTTACAATGGATCCTCCGGAATGGCCTTTTTGGGTTCGGAAAAATTCTGGCCCCCAGAACGGGGGGGATAGTTCGACCGCCGAGATAAAGCAGTATTACAATCTACAGCCCTTAGTTCATTATTTAAGTACCCAACATTCGCGTGATGATAACGGAAGTCCGCGGTGTCCTGTGACACGAATCCCCTTTACTACCGCAGAAATGAACAGTATTACTGCTTTAGCTAATAACAATGGGATGGTAATAGAAGGTATCACACCAATAAACACCACCGATATACAACTTAGGCAAACGCGTGGTTTGCTTGACCAGATGGTTGGTGATATAGTTGATATCGTTATAAATTACAATAATGGTTTATCGCCAATGTCGTATAGAGCACTTACTACCGCTGTAAATCGTAATATTGTTCCCGTTGTTGTAGAACACTTTAACAAGCTTTCCAACATAGATACTTGGGAAGCTCAACTGTTTATTCAATCAAGTATTAATACAATCAACCAAGAATATGAAAGCCCTATCCGCGAATACTTCATATACTTTTTCACAACCCTAGCTAATGACATAGGCACCCAACGAGATCCGCGGTAAAAAAATACCGCCGGAACACTGTCTCAGGATTTAAAGACATCGCTCTTTAAATACTTAGTATAGTACTACTAAAATAATGGACATTACCAACTGTGACTTATGTCGCAACAACGATTTCGAGACTTTGTTAAGTAGTATACATTACGAAACTCTCAACCCCGACCACGAAGATGATGATATCATCGAGATAACGCCCCTACGCATCGTAAGTGTTGTGGTTTGTACCGAACTTACCAACACCACCTTGAACTTGGCATCTATTTACAACGAACTGAAAGAAAAATATGAGGAAGACGTCACCTACGAACCCGTGAGGTTGGCCAAAGGCGAAAAACCTCCACCCGGCAAAAAGAAGATGTTCTACAACTGTATGCTTTGGAAAATACAAGTTCGTGATGGTCCTGGTGAAGAAGGACTGATGAACGTAAGCTTGAAAGTGTTCCCAAACGGCAAATTCCAATACGCCGGCTTCAACACCATCCACGCAATCAACCTCATACCCCGCATAGTAACATCCCGCATCCGCCAAATTCCCGAAGCTATGGAACCCGCCATTACTAAGATAGATGATATTCGCATCATCCAAATCAACAGTACCTTCTACCTCCTCAAAGACAAAAAGAAATGGCAGATAAGACAAATCACACTCAACGAACTCCTTCTTAGAAATGAACACGTCGATCGCGGTGGACGCGTAATAAGTTCAACATTCATGCCAGAAAAATACCCTGGCATCAATGTCAAATTTAAAATACCTGCTACCGATACTAAACCAGAAAGCAAGCTCACTATATTGATATTCGCAACCGGCTCCGTACTAATTAATGGCCACAATGACCTCACCCAATACCGAGAAGCATACTATATGCTGTGCAATCTGGTTCACACACATCGTGGCATTCTCATTACCGAAAACCTCTTGGGTTGAAGACCGGGTCGATAAAACAAAAACATTAACAAAAAATAAAAAACCCACAAACACTTTTAATCGCTATCACAAGACATTTTAATTGCCTTGTCCATAGTTTTTTGTAACGTTCTGTACCGTTCCCGGGACATTTTAAGCAGTTGTATTAGAGAATACAATGCACTGTTGTCCTTATTCTGTACGAAATAAGTACTATTAATGTATTCTAATGTAGTTATTTCTGTATCAGTAACCTTGCCACCATCGCGCACGGCATCTATCATTTTTTTAAAAGTTTTTTCAAAAACAGTATTCCCCTGAGCTACAAAATCGCTGGCTATATGTAATAACCGCGCATCCATCTTAACACCGCTTATATCTTCGTAATATGATGACATAGTTATATTGCTATTGTTATTAATCTTTATATTATATTTAACCAAAAGTTCCATCCTCCCCATCGCTATCACTCTCATCAATAGGCTGTAACTTAGGCAAATTAACTTTACCCGGAGAAGAATTAGCAGGCTCTTCATTTTCGGAATCAGAACTGTCTATAGCTTGCTCCTTCTGTGCTGGACTTCCTGGAGGATTATAACTGACGGTATCACCCTTTAGTTCGTATGTACCCCCGGCGCTAGGTTCAACCACTTCATCGTCTTCCTCTTCATCGTCGTCATCGGGTTTTACGGGGACCGCCTCTGCATTTGATGGCGCAGGGGGCGCTAGAACCTTAGGTGGGCTCGATGATAATAGTTTCTCTAATTGGTCTAGGCGACTGCCTATAGATTTCATTTGGGTTTCGTTGTTCTCGCGGTCAGAATGCCATTCTCTTATCATAAAATAAAGTAAAGCCAAAATACCGGCACACAAAATTAATGGCAGAACATCGGTTAACTTAACAGTTGAATAATCATCCATATGAGGATGAAATGCCATCTGTTGCATATGCTCTGGTTGTGGTGCTGGAGCTATATCCGCACTCTTTGATACTCTAGGCTTTTTGGAACTCTTACCAGAACGATGACCCATAGAAACAGTTGACCCTTCCGTATTTATAGCAGATAAATCTCCCTCAGCAAAGGAACTCGTCATAATTGATAAAAGGGTCCTTTTTATTTAAGGTACCGTAGACGCATTACTGGGGGGCATTTATATATGAATTGTTACACTTTGTGATATTTAAAGGAATTATCAATAAAGTGTCCTTGGGAATGACGAGCATATTTTTCCTAAATAAAAGCCTACCTATAAACCCTAAATATAAAATACGCATTGTCTTGGGTTCAATGTTATTATGAGCCAGGGAAATTTATTTACTTCATCTTTCCGCTATCAATGAGATCTTGGATAGATTCTTCATTCTCGGGCCACAACCCCTGTCCTGGCTGAGTAAAAGATTGTGTGCCACACCCTGCCGTACCCTTCCAACCCGCAATATCCGCCGCCAACCAAAAACCGGCAGTAGCAGGATCGGCGGTAAATTCTGCTCCGGTCCAATCGTGCTTAAGAATACCAGTCTTTCCGCAAACAATAAGAGTACCCTTATTACACGCATCCGCATACAACTTCTCCGCCCGGGCGAAATCCCCCGCCGTTTCCAGGGCAGCAGCCTCCGCTATCAACATATCCATATTAGTGTAGTAATTACTCAAATCTGTTAGAGCCGCACTCTTAGTGGGCGTTGCTGTCTGCGCTATTATTTGAGGATCCTGCCAGATGACATCGCGCATAGTTTCAACTACGGTTTGTATAGCAGTGGCATCATCCTTTCTGGTAGTAGGCGACATCTGTATACCCTGGTTGGGCTTTATTGGTAAACCACCAACCTGGTAAGAATTCTGTTTCTGGTATATAACGGTCATACATTGTTCTACCCGTATTGCCGGAGAAAATGTCTTTGCGGTTTCATCTACTATATCAAGTTGAAGCGGCGCCACTATAGCAGCCTGGTCGCTTATGGATATTTTATCAACACCCTGAACGATGGAAGCAATGCGACC
>MDTB01083317.1_pt1 | contig 17364 bp, 15 predicted proteins | sample 811161 | NCBI WGS metagenome assembly MDTB01 (sample SAMN05326650, study PRJNA326480) | marine metagenome | isolation source: seawater | place: Mediterranean Sea | collected 2009
AAAACTATTGAATAGCATAATAGTATTTGTATAAGAAGTTCAGCATTATAGACTCTATTTAACAACCCTCTCTCAAAAAGGAGCTGAGAATCTTGAAATGTCTTTAGAGAGTATGAAAGAGAAAGACATTCGTATTCAACGCATGCAAGATGCAGTTACCAAGAAAGATTCTGTAACCCTAGCTTTAGTAACTAGCCTTAAAGGTGTGTTAGGAAACATGAGTGACGAGGACATTGAAATCAATGTAGAAAAAGGAGTGGTTTATGTTTCTATCTCTGACAAACTCTTATTTAGAAGTGGTAGTTACACTGTAACTTCTAGAGCAAAAGAAGTTTTAGGTAAAGTTGCTCAAGTAGTAAATGACAAGCCAGATTTAGAATTTATGGTAGAAGGTCATACTGACAATGTGCCAATCAAAATTGATGGTATTGTAGACAATTGGGACCTTTCAGTAAAACGTGCTACTTCTGTTGTTCGTATCCTTGAAAATGACTTTGGTGTTGCACCAGCTCGTATGACTGCTGCAGGTAGAAGTTATTATATTCCTATTGCTGACAATGATACAGCTGCTAACCGTGCTAAAAACAGAAGAACTCGAATAGTAGTACTTCCTAAACTAGATCAGTTTTACGATCTAATCGAACAAGGAATGAAAGCTGCTCAATAAAGAGCCATTCAGATAATATTAAAAGCTTCCTACGGGAAGCTTTTTTTTTGCCATATATTCCATTCACTAGGCGCTAAATGATATTTGATGCCTTATCTTTGACCTATGGATATTAAAGATAAGACTAAAGCACTTATTGACAGTCTGCCTTCTCATGTTGCACTAGTTGCGGTATCAAAAACCAAATCAGTAGAAGAAATCAGTCAAGCTTACGAGGCTGGTCAGCGTGTTTTTGGTGAAAATAAAATCCAAGAAATGGCCTCCAAATGGGAAGAACTCCCAAAAGACATTGCATGGCATATGATCGGTCATGTACAGAGCAATAAGGTTAAGTATATGGCTCATTTTGTAGATCTTATTCACGGGGTCGATAGTTTTAAACTACTCAAAGAAATCCAAAAGCAGGCAATTAAACATGACAGGACCATCCGGTGTTTAATTCAAATCCGTATAGCGGAGGAAGAAACTAAGTTCGGACTACCCGAAGAAGAATTGGAAGCCCTACTTAAGGCTGCTGAGGACTTACCCAACGTCCAGATCGCTGGATTGATGGGAATGGCAACTTTTACAGATAATCAAAATCAAATTACTTTTGAGTTTAACAAGCTTAAAGACTTGTATGATAAAGTAAAAAGTTCCTCAGCAAGCATGAATACGCTTTCTATGGGTATGAGCGGTGATTATTCAATTGCTATAGAATGTGGATCAAATATGATTCGGGTGGGAAGTAAAATCTTTGGTGAACGAAATTATTGAGTATGTATGCCATCCTTGATATTGAAACTACTGGTGGAAAATACGATGAGGAAGGTATTACAGAAATTGCCATTTACAGACATGATGGAGAGCAGATAACAGATCAATTCAGTAGTCTGGTTAACCCACAGATAGAAATCCAACCTTTTGTTCAAAAGTTAACAGGTATTTCTTCAAAAATGTTGCGCAACGCGCCTAAATTTTATGAAATAGCTAAGCGGATAATTGAAATTACCGAGGGTTGCATAATTGTAGCTCACAACTCATCCTTTGATTACCGCATACTTCAAACTGAATTTAGGCGTCTAGGCTATTCATTTGAGCGCAAATCATTATGTACAGTGGTACTTTCTAAAATTCTTTTACCCGAACAACCAGCCTACAACCTTGGAAAATTAGTTCGAAACTTAGGTATCCCTTTTTCTGACCAGCATCGGGCTCAAGGTGACGCAATTGTAACTGTGAAGCTGTTTGAACTTTTATTAGAAAAAGATCTTAAAAAGAAGATCTTTAAAACTCAGGTTAGCTCTGAACATCCCAACAAAGTTCCACCGAAATTTTTAGATGTAGTGGATAAACTCCCCTCAGAAATGGGAGTGTATTATATTTCAAATCATGAGAGTGAAATTATCTACATCGGTAAAAGTAATAATATCAAAAAACGTGTGCTGAATCATTTAACCTCAAAGTCAAAAAAAGCTGAATTGATTCAAAGGGAGTTGCGCTCAGTGACTTACGCACTAACTGGAGGAGAGCTGGTTACCTTACTAAAAGAACAAAACGAGATAAAGACGAATGCACCCAAGTTAAATAAAGCCATGCGCTACAGGAGTTTTCCTATGGGTATTCGACTGGATGAAACAGACGAGTATCCAAATTTAATTGTTGAGCAAGTAAAGAAGGAGCATGTTTATCTAAGCGTCTATAGAAACATGAAAAGTGCAAAGGCAGCAGTCGTTAATTGGACTGCGAATTATGGAATTTGCCTTCATAAAACAAGCCTTTCCAATTCATCTGGCCCTTGCTTTCAACACGGACTTAAAAAATGTGATGGCGCCTGTATTGGATCTGAATCAGCTGAAGCCTATCGGGAAAAAGTCAATTCCCTTTTAGCCACTTTTCGCTATCCGTATTCAGATTTTTTAATAGTATCTCAGGGAAGAAAAACTGGAGAATCTTCTTTTGTTTACATTAAGGATAAAGTTTTTTGCGGATATGGCTACTTCGAACTCAATCATCAAATCAAAGATGACAAGCAAATCAGTTCAAGGTTGGTTTCTATGGAGAATAACCCTGATGTGGAAAAATTAATTCGAAGCTTCCTTAGCAGAAAAAGATATAAAAAGTTAATACCTTTGGATATTATTAAAGCGTCCTAATCTTTGCCCTTACTATGAAAAGATGGAAACACAGACTACATGAAATTATATTCGAGGCAGATACCCCTGCAGGTAAGCTTTTCGATATAGTCCTTCTTATTACCATATTACTTAGTGTTGTATTTGTCGCTTTGGAAAGTGTGGCTTCCATAGATGCGAAATACCACACCTATCTGGATTGGGCAGAATGGATTATCACTGTACTTTTTACTTTAGAGTATATATTGAGAATCGTTAGTGTTACCAGACCTTGGAAATACATCTTTAGTTTTTACGGTATTATAGACCTGATGTCCACTTTACCAAAATACCTTTCTTTTTTTCTAGCCGGAACACATAGCTTGGTTGCATTAAAAGCCTTAAGACTTTTAAGAGTCTTTCGGATATTGAAACTGACCAAGTACATCAGGGAATCAAGTGTACTGCTTATTGCCTTAAGAGCTAGCCGAACAAAGATTTCTGTTTTTATCTTTGGTGTTTTGATATTATGTATCATCTTTGGCACCTTAATGTATTTAATTGAAGACGATGCCAGTGGTTTTACTAGCATTCCGAGGAGTATTTACTGGTGTATAGTTACTTTAACCACCGTAGGTTATGGTGATATTGCCCCTCAAACACCCATCGGTCAGTTAGTTGCCTCTTTAATTATGATTATGGGTTACGGTATAATCGCTGTTCCCACTGGAATTGTCACCGCAGAAATGTCAAAACAAAAACCCATCGATACCAATACTCAAGCCTGCCCTCATTGTCTAACCCAATCCCACAAAGAAGGGGCTATTTATTGCCACCATTGTGCTAAACCTTTAAATGATGTCGACTAAAACATTGATTTACATCGCTGGACCCACTGGCGTTGGAAAAACTAAAACTGCCATTGCACTTGCAAAGGCCTTTGACACTGAAATAATTTCTTGTGATTCAAGACAGTTTTACAAAGAGATGAAAATTGGAACGGCCGTTCCAACAGAAGAAGAACTAGCAGCCGTCCCCCACCATTTTATACAAAGTAAAAGTATAGAGGAAGCCTATACTGTAGCTGATTTTGAAAAAGAGGCCATGGCTACCATTGAGGAGCTATTCGACAAGAAAGATACTTTAATCATGGTCGGTGGTTCAGGTATGTATGCCGATGCTGTGATGTTTGGGATGGACGAATTTCCAGAAGTTCCACAAGAAGTGCGCAATCAAATCCGCTTATTTTATGAAACTCATGGTCTTCAAGGACTGCAAGAGCTTTTAAGAGAGAAGGATCCAAAATATTACACTCGTGTTGATATAAACAATCCAGTACGCTTACTGCGCGCATTAGAGGTCTGCATCGCCTCAGATAAGCCTTATTCCTCTTTTTTAGGTCAAGAAAGACCTGCGAGAAGCTTTGTATCTAAAATGATCATTTTACACTGCCCCAGAACAGTTTTATATGACAAGATTAATGCACGTGTCGATCAAATGATGAAAGATGGCTTAGAGGAAGAGGCTAGGGCTTTAATTCCATTTAAAGATCACGCCGCACTTCGGACTGTTGGTTACAAAGAACTTTTCCCCTATTTTGATGGAGAGTGTAGTTTAGAAGAAGCAATTAACGAAATTAAAAAGTACAGTAGAAGGTATGCCAAAAGACAAATCACTTGGTTTAAAAAATACGATAACGCGCTGTGCTTTCCCGCCAATACCACTACTAAAGAAATTTATGGGTTGTTAACCTAAGATTGAAAGTTTTTTTATTTTTAAGTTAAACTTAATTATGTTTCGCCCCAAATACTATTGCTTTGTATTTATAACACTATTGTTTCTTTCCTGTGCCAAAGAAACCATACCGGACAACCCTGTTGAAGTTATTCCTCCTCTAGATGAGGAAGAAAAAGTAGAAAGCAATATACTCAGTCTGAGCTTCCCAGTCACCTATTCAAAATCAACTTTGGAGAACGTTATCAATTTAGCTGTTGACTTAGATCACAATTTCACAATTGAAGATGTCTCCAGCTTTAAGATTACCTTCCAAACTCGGAATTATGAAAATACTATTCAAGAGGCTTCAGGTGTTGTGTTTTTACCAAGAGAGACTGAGCCAAAAGGAATCGTCTTTTTGCAGCACAGCACAATACATTCAAACGATGACGCCCCTTCTAACGGAAGAATTGGAGTTAATGAATATACATTGGGATCCATTTATGCAGCATCAGGTTACCTTACTTTAATGCCGGATCATATTGGATACGGTTCTACGAGTAGTGAACGTCACCTTTATGAAGTAAAACAAGCCTATGCCCTTTCCTCTTATGACATGCTTAGAGCTGGGCATTCATTTTTGACTGATATGGAATTTGAAATTCCAGAATCATTATTTTTAGTAGGGTATTCCAATGGTGGGTACGCAACACTAGCATTTCAGCAATATTTAGAAGAAGAGACTGAAGTTGAAATAACATCAACTTATGCAGGTGCTGGAGCATATGACAAATCTTCGTTTACAAATCCATACTTTCTAAAGATGAGGATTTGACTTTTATAGGAACCTATTTGTGGGTATTAGACGTCTACAACTCACTTTATCCTAAACTCAATCGTGATTGGAATGAATATCTTCAAGAGTCCTACGCATCAACTTTGGAATCCTTGGGTGAAATCCGAGCAGCTGTTCCAGATTCATTGATTACTTTAAATCCAAAAAACCTTTTTACTGAAAATTTTATTAATGAATTCTCGACGGAACAGATGAAGTATTTCTAGGAGAAATCTCTAAAAACGATGTAATTGATTGGAGTCCGAAGGCACCCATTAGTCTCTATCACGGCACATTGGATGATTTTGTGTTTCCTGTAAACAGTGAAAATGCCTTTGAAAGTCTTAGGAGTAATGGAGGAACTGTTGAGTATAAAACAATAGAAGGCAAGGACCATCAAGCCGCAGCCATTCCGTTTTTCTTAGAACTTCTAGAAGCGCTCCAATAGAATTAAAGACTACTGAAATACCTATCAATATTCGTTTGGATTCGTTTAGGAATATCTTCTAGAGAAGCTTTGGTAAAGCTGTTCCCAGTAATTTTTTCATAAAGTTCAATATACCGTTCGGATATAGAAGTTATTCGCTCCTCATCCATTTCGGGTAATTGTTGCCCATCCAATCCTTGAAAACCTTTACTGATCAACCATTGCCTTACAAATTCTTTTGAAAGTTGCTTTTGTGGAAGCCCCTTTTCTTGTCTTTCAGCATAGCCGTTTTCATAAAAATATCGAGAGGAATCTGGAGTGTGTATTTCGTCGATCAAAACAATTTCACCCTCGGCTGACTTACCGAATTCGTATTTGGTATCGACTAAGATCAATCCTTGTTTTTGGGCGATTTCTGTACCCCGTTGAAACAAAGCGCGGGTGTATTTTTCCAATTGTGTATAATCCGCTTCGCCAACAATTCCTTGACGAATGATTTCTTCTCTTGAAATGTCTTCATCGTGTCCTTCTTCTGCCTTGGTTGCAGGAGTGATGATTGGAGTATTAAATTGATCATTTTCTTTCATTCCCTCGGGCATTGGCACACCACAAAGCATTTTTCCACCCGCCTTATACGTTCTTGCAGCATGTCCTGAAAGATAACCTCTAATCACCATTTCTACCTTAAAAGGCTCACACAGTTTGCCTACGGCTACGTTTGGATCTGGAGTAGCTTCGAGCCAGTTAGGAACAATGTCAGCTGTTGCTTTCATCATTTGTGTGGCTATTTGATTTAAAATTTGTCCTTTGTAGGGAATTCCCTTGGGTAACACCACATCAAAAGCCGATAGACGGTCAGTTGCTATCATCACCAAACGCTTGTTTTGGAGTCTGTAAACCTCTCTTACTTTTCCTATGTATTTGGACTCCAAACCCTCCAACTCTAAGTTGGTTTGCATGATCGTTTTACTACTCATCAATTGTCGTGTTCTATAGTTTTGTAGGCATCAATTATTTTTTTGACCAAAGGATGACGGATGACATCCTTATCGTCGAGATAGATTATTTCAATACCCTTAGTGTTTTTTAAAATCAAGAGTGATTCTTTTAGTCCTGAGATCATTCGTCTTGGAAGGTCAATTTGACCGGGGTCTCCCGTCAGGAGAAACTTAGCATTTTTACCCATACGTGTTAAAAACATTTTCATTTGGGCATGAGTAGTATTTTGAGCTTCATCCAAAATGACAAATGCATTGTCTAAAGTCCTTCCACGCATAAAAGCTAGAGGGGCGATCTGTATGGTGCCTTTTTCAATATATCCCTGGAGTTTTTCACTGGGAATCATATCTCTTAAGGCATCGTATAGAGGCTGCATATAAGGATCGAGTTTTTCATTTAAGTCTCCAGGGAGAAAGCCTAAATTTTCGCCTGCTTCAACTGCAGGACGTGTGAGTATGATCCGTTTGACTTGTTTCTCCTTTAGTGCTTTAACTGCAAGCGCTACGCCTGTATACGTTTTTCCTGTTCCCGCTGGACCTACCGCAAAAACCATGTCGTTTTTGTACATGGACTCAACCAAACGCTTTTGGTTATAAGTTTTTGCTTTGATGATTTTCCCTCCTACTCCATGCAATATTTGGGTTTCAGTACCTCCATTGAGTTGTGGATTGTCCTCAGTCCCAGCTAATACAATACGTTCAATAATCTCATCGTTTAGGATATTAAATTTTCCAAAATGAGCAATGAGCATGTCAACGCGCTTACTGAATTCTGAAAGGATGGCATCCTCACCATAAGCCTTGAGTGTATTGCCACGAGCTACAATTTTTATTTTTGGGAAGTACGTTCTTAATTTGGCTATATTGGCGTTTTGATCCCCAAAAAACTCTTGAGGATTTACTTCTGACAGGTCAATTTTTATATCATTCAAAGGCTACTCGGTTAAAATGAATTATTTTTGTTAATGACCGATATGGTCGCGTATAAAAATAGAATAATTTTACGTAAATCATTAGAGAAAAATAACTTTATGGTCCTGGTAACTTTAACGACAGATTTTGGACATAAAGACTATTCGATATCCGTCATCAAGGCGGCACTACTGGATCAGATACCCGATGTGAAGATTATCGATATCACACATGAAATTAGTCCGTACAATCCTTCTGAAACGGCTTATGTACTTAAAAATGCTTACAAAGCATTTCCCAAAGGGAGTATCCATATCGTTGGCGTAGAGTCGGAATATACCCCAGAAAATATTCATTTAGCCATGCAATTGGAAGGTCACTTTTTTATTGGTGCAGACAATGGTATTTTTTCATTAATAAAAGAGGAAATCAAGCCTGAAAAAGTGGTGGCTATTAACATTCATAAAACGGTTAATAGCTCTTTCCCAGTGCTAGATGTGTTTGTACAAGTTGCAGCTCATATCGCCAGAAAAGGAACACTGGAGGTCATCGGAAATCCCATTGATAAAATTAAAGAACTTACCGATGTAAAGCCCGTTATCAACCAAGACGGCAATCAAATCTTAGGAAGTGTAATCTATGTCGATAATTACGGCAATGTGATTACCAACATTACTCAAAAGTTGTTTAAAGAAATAGGCAAGTCCCGACCTTTTACTATTAATGCGCGTACGTTAAAGTTTAGGGAAATTCACCATAGTTACAGTCAAGCCATAGACTTTAGCCAACCCAAAGAAAACCGAGAGGAAGACGGCAAAAAACTGGCTTTGTTCAATGCGGCTGGACATTTGGAATTGGCCGTTTACAAAAGCAACCCCAATACCGTAGGGAGTGCGAGTTCACTTTTTGGATTGGATTATAGAGATTTAATCAATATTCAATTTGAATAATATGTGGACCATCGCCAAGAGAGAATTGCGTTTGTATTTTAGTCAGCTTACTGGTTATCTTATCGTTGGTGGTTATCTACTTATCACTGCATTAAGCCTTTGGTTTTTTAATTCACCCTATAATTTACTTAATACAGAGCTGGGTGATTTCAATCCGTTCTTTGAATTCAGTCCTGTTTTATTTCTCTTTTTGGTTCCAGCTCTTAGCATGAGAACCTTTTCGGAGGAATTTGCTCAGGGAACATTTGAATTGCTATTGACCAAACCCTTGCATCATTATCAGATTTTTGGCGGAAAACTCTTAGGGGTTCTTTTGATTTTATGCATAGCACTGCTCCCTACATTAATGCATGCATTTACACTCAGCGACATATTACAAGGGGGAACTCAATTGGATTGGGGAGTCTTGGCTTGTTCGTATTCAGCATTGCTTTTACTTGCTTTACTTTTTACAGTAACCAGTATGTGTGCCTCTTTAATTTTTCAAAGTCAGGTAGCTTCTTTTCTACTTGGAGTAGTTGCTTGTTTTATTCACCTTTACTTTTGGTCGTTTATCGCTGATTTTGCACCTAGTGTTCTTTGGTACAAATGGATCAATAGTTTAGGAGCTTCAGTGCATTACGGCAATCTTAGTCGAGGGATAATCGCTTTGGAGGATGTGTTTTATTTTTTTGGTATACTGCTCACTTTTTTTCTCACCGGTGTTGAACTCATTCAAAAAAAGAAGCGTAAATGAAGGCATTTAAAAGACCTCTTATCGCATTGGTGCTCAGTCTTATTTTGATGCAAGTCAGTGAACAATTCAGCCTGCGTTTTGATTTAACTGTAGATAAGCGATACAGTCTTTCTGAAGCAACTCTTACTCAATTAAACAGTCTCGACAAGCCGCTACGTATAGATGTTTTTTTGACTGGTGACCTACCCGGGCTTTACAGAGACTTTAGAGGAGAACTGGATGTCTTTCTCAGTCAACTGGAATATGCGACAGACAAATTGATTATTCAATACAACGACCCCTTTGATATTGGCTCAAATGAAGCTGTGGTAAGAGAAATGCAACAATACGGTATGAATCCTGAAATTGTGATTGAAAATAAGGACGGTCAACGGAATGAAAATCTAGTATTCCCTTGGATGATTGTCAACTATGGAGAGGTTTCCGAAAGGGTTTCACTACTCAGCAAACAACTCGGGGACACAGATCGAGATAAAATCAGTCGCTCTGTACAACAAATGGAATACCTCATCATGGATGGAATTGGTAAAGTGACTAGGGAAACAAAATCAACCATAGCCGTTTTAACTTCTCACCAAACTTCTGAAAACAGGAAACTGGCTGATTTTCTTCAGTCATTGAGACCCTACTACAATCTGGCTTCATTTGACCTCAAAAATCCAGAAATCAGTCCCGAGCAGAGTCTTACAAACTTGAATCGATTCAAAACTCTTATCATAAGCAATCCTATTGAAGCCTTTACTCAAAGCGAAAAATACATATTAGATCAATACAGCCTTCAGGGAGGCGGACTTCTTTGGCTGGTAAATGGAGTTGGTATAGATAGAGACAGTCTATTCAACAGTGCAGGAAAAACTTATGGCTTTCCATTAGAGTTGAATTTGGACGACTATTTTTTTAATCAAGGAATACGTATAAATAAAGCCTTAGTACAAGATCTTTATTGTGCCCCTATTGTTTTGGCAAATGGTTCTGAAAACAACACCCAATTCATCCCCTACCCTTGGCCTTACTATCCGCTCCCAAAGCCAGAATCCAACTTGATTGGAGAACGCATTGGACCGGTACTCACTCAATTTGCCAGTTCAATTGATGCACTAGAAAACAGCATGAATCAATCGGTATTGCTTCAAACCTCAGGCTTTACCAAAACGGCAGCTGTACCGGTAGTAATTTCATTAGATCAAGCCACTGAAAAAATTCAACCCAGTGTATACGATGAACCTTCCAAAATATTAGGAATATTGACCGAAGGGAAACATAAATCACTGTTTGCAAACCGCATCTTACCCTTTGAAAACACTGAACACTTGAATGAAGGACAGACCAAAAGCATTGTTTTTGGTGATGGGAATCTAGCTGAAAATCAACTTGATAAAGGCGCACCACTCCAATTGGGGTACGACAAGTGGACCAGTAATTTTTATGCCAATAAAGAGCTATTAATGCATGCGGTTCATTACCTGAGCGGAAATTTAGATGGACTTCTTATTCGTCAAAAAGAATGGAATTTAGCCTATTTAGACGCTCAAAAAATTAAAGCAAAAGGTGTGCTTTGGAAAGTTATGATGTTGCTTACTCCGCTAGTAGTCGCATTGGGTTTTGGGTGGTTGAATCAAAGAGGAAGAAGTAAACATTTAGGAGCTTAAATGTTGATAAGTTTGTTTTAACAATCAAAGCATTTCAAATATATTTGAGAATATGTAACACAGTCTAAAACAAGCCTAGTAAACGTTTCAATAAATAAAGGATTTAACCTTTATAAAAACAAATTAATACCGTTCAACAGATGAAATTTATAGTTTCCAGTGCCGCACTTCTTAAAGAGCTTCAAATGATAGGAGGAGTTATAAACAGCACCAATACACTTCCCATATTAGACAATTTCTTGTTTGAAGTCAATGGAAGTTCGCTGACACTGTCGGCTTCGGATTTGGAAACTACTTTTTCAACTCGCATAACTGTTGAATCAGAAAGCAATAGTTCACTGGCACTACCCGCTCGTTTGTTGTTGGATACTTTAAAGACCTTTCCTGAGCAACCTTTGACTTTTGTCAAAACGGATAAAAATACAGTTGAAATAAGTGCAAACAACGGTAAATACGCAGTTGCCTATGTTCCTGGAGAGGAATTTCCAAAAGCAGCTCAGTTAATCGATTCTAAGACAACTACGGTACAATCGAGCTTGCTTCATACAGCAATCAACAGTACGCTGTTTGCTAGTGGTAATGATGATCTAAGACCAGTGATGAGTGGTGTGTTTTTCCAGTTTTCCGATGTAGGATTGACTTTTGTGGCCACTGATGCACACAAACTTGTAAAATACACTCGCACTGATGCTGTTTCAGAAGTTGCTTCAGAATTCATCATGCCTAAAAAGCCTCTTCAGTTACTCAAAGGAATACTGCAAGGAGTTTCTGATGAAATCACTATTCAATACAATGAAACCAATGCGCAATTTACATTCGGTGAATCCTTACTGACTTGCCGATTAATTGATGGAAAGTATCCGAATTACGAGGCTGTAATCCCAAAGGAGAACCCCAATCAGATGCAAGTCGACCGAGTGAATTTCCTTAACTCCGTTCGAAGAGTGAGTATTTTCTCTAATAAAACAACCCATCAAATTCGTTTAAAGATCGCGGGAGCAGCATTGCAGATTTCCGCCGAAGATTTTGACTACAGTAACAGTGCAGAAGAGCGTCTAGAATGCGACTATCAAGGTGATGACATCCAAATTGGTTTCAATTCTAGATTCTTAATTGAAATGCTCAACAATATAGAGTGCAATGAGGTCAAATTATCCATGTCTTTACCCAATCGTGCTGGCTTATTGACTCCTCTGGACCATACAGTGGAAGGAGAGGATGTTACCTTGTTGGTAATGCCAGTGATGCTCAATGATTAAATAGGCTATTAAACTGCATTAACCGATTCTGAAAGCCTTTTATAAGTTCCGTTTTCCAGTTTTTCACGAATACCTGCAAAGGCATCCAATGTGATTTGAACGTCTTCTAGGGTATGAGTAGCGGTTGGAATTAAACGGAGTAAGATCAAGCCTTTAGGAATTACAGGATAGACTACGATAGAACAAAAGATTCCGTAGTTTTCACGTAGATCTTTGACCAAAGCCATGGCTTCAGGTATACTTCCTTTGAGGTATACTGGAGTAACGCAACTTTGAGTTGTTCCGATATCAAATCCTTTTTCCTTTAGTCCGTTTTGTAACGCATTGACGTTTTCCCACAATTTCGCTTTAAATTCTGGGCGTGTACGCAAGAGGTCCAAACGCTTTAAAGCACCTTTTACCAATTGCATTTGTAGGGACTTGGCAAACATCTGCGAACGCATATTGTACTTTAAGTAGTCGATGATTTCTTTGTCTGCAGCTACAAAAGCTCCAGTTGAGGCCATAGACTTAGCAAAAGTTGCAAAATAGACATCTATTTCATCTTGAACGCCTTGTTCGTTTCCAGCTCCTTTACCGTTTTCTCCCAGGGTTCCAAAACCGTGTGCATCATCCACTAAGAAGCGGAAATTGTATTTCTTTTTAAGAGCAGCGATTTCTCTTAATTTTCCCTGCTCTCCACGCATACCGAAGACGCCTTCCGAAATAACAAGTATTCCTCCACCTGTCTGTTCTGCAACTTTGGTCGCGCGTTGTAAATTCTTTTCAAGACTTTCTACATCATTGTGCTTGTAGGTAAAACGTTTGCCTAAATGCAATCGAACACCGTCAACGATACAAGCGTGAGCATCCACATCATAAACGATTACGTCATCTTTACCTACTAGGGTATCCACCGTAGAAAGAATTCCTTGATAACCGAAATTGAGTAGATAAGCAGCTTCTTTATCGACGAAGTCTGCAAGCTCGTTTTCAAGCTGTTCGTGGAGTTCAGTATGACCAGACATCATTCTGGCTCCCATGGGATAGGCAGAGCCATAGTCAGCAGCTGCTTCAGCGTCAACTTTACGTATCTCGGGAAGGTTTGCTAACCCTAAATAATCGTTGACACTCCATGTAATTACTTCTTTCCCCTTGAATTTCATTCGGTTGGAAATAGGTCCTTCCAATTTTGGAAAAACAAAATAACCTTCAGCTTGCGAAGCCCACTTTCCCAACGGCCCTTTATTCTCATGTATTCTTTCAAATAAATCTCTCATTTCTTAGAAGCTTGATCATTAATGTATTCAATATTCTGATGTGATTCGTTATCAGCATCAAAGAAGCCTTGCTCTGCCATCCAATCCTCACTATAGATCTTACTCATGTATCGAGATCCATGGTCAGGGAAAATGACTACCACAACACTGTCTTTATCAAAATAGTTTTCTTCTGCAAGTTGATGAACAGCTTGCATGGCAGCACCTGAGGTATAACCTACAAACATTCCTTCGGAACGGGTAATACTTCTCGCACGGTGTGCACTTTCCTCATCAGTTACTTTTTCAAAATGATCTATAAGATCAAAATGAGTAGCTGTAGGAATTAAGTTTTTCCCCAAACCTTCGATACGGTAAGGGTAAATTTCATTGGGGTCCAACTCCTGGGTTTCATGATATTTTTTAAGAACAGATCCGTAAGCGTCTACCCCCACTATCTGAATGTCAGGATTTTGTTCTTTTAAATATTTAGCACAACCCGAAATCGTTCCTCCTGTACCGCTACTGGCAACCAAATGAGTAATTTTTCCTCCAGTTTGTTTCCAAATCTCAGGTCCTGTAGAGCGGTAGTGTGCATCTACATTAAGTTCGTTAAAGTATTGATTGATGTAAACCGATTCCTTAATCTCCGCGTGAAGTCTTTTAGCAACTTCGTAATAGGATCTGGGATCGTCTGTAGGAACATTTGCTGGGCAAACATGAACTTGAGCCCCCATAGAACTCAGCATGTTGATTTTATCTTTTGAAGATTTTGAGCTTACTGCTAGTATGCAATCGTAGCCCTTAATCATTGAAACCATTGCCAAACTATATCCAGTATTCCCAGAAGTAGTTTCAATAACAGTGTCCCCAGGCTTGAGTATGCCTCGGCGTTCTGCTTCTTCTATAATGTGGATTGCTATTCTATCCTTATTTGAATGACCTGGATTAAACGCCTCAAACTTAGCGTAAAATTCACCCTTATAGTCCACTACGCTATTTTTTAGCTTAATTAGTGGGGTGTTGCCTATCAACTCAAGTATGTTTTGATAGGTATTCAACGAATGGTCCATATTTTGTTTCTAATAAGGTGTTGCAAATTTAATAAAAAAAATTAGTCTAGCTTCCCTTCGAGCTGGAGTATAAAAGTATACTGTTTTGTGACATCTTTTAGGGCATCGAAACGACCCGAAGCCCCACTGTGTCCTGCATCCATATTGGTGTCTAAAAACAAGACATTTGAATCTATTTTAAGGTCTCTTAATTTGGCAACCCATTTTGCTGGCTCCCAATATTGGACCTGAGAATCGTGATATCCCGCAGTAACAAGCATATTCGGATAGCTTGTTGCCCTAACCTGGTCGTAAGGAGAATAAGACAACATATAGTCGTAATAATCTTTTTCGTTAGGATTTCCCCATTCGTCGTATTCTCCAGTGGTTAGAGGGATGCTGTCATCCAACATGGTAGTCACCACATCTACAAAGGGAACTGCGGCTATCACACTGCGGTACAACTCAGCAGCCTCGTTGACCACTACTCCCATCAACAGCCCACCTGCTGAGCCTCCTATAGCATGCAAATGAGAGGCGCTGGTCATTTTAGAGTCTATTAAAAATTTTGAGGCGTCGATAAAGTCGTAAAAAGTGTTTTTCTTTTTAAATAATTTTCCGTTTTCATACCATTGTCTGCCTAAATACTCACCCCCTCTTATGTGTGCAATCCCAAATGCAAATCCTCTGTCGAGTAAACTCAATCGGCTACTCGAAAAACCAGGATCCATGGTTGCTCCATAAGAACCGTAGGCATACAGATAAAAAGGGGTATCCTCGCTAAGCTCGGTATCTTTGTGGTGTACTATAGAGATTGGAACTTTTACCCCATCTCTTGCAGTAGCCCAAACCCGTGCCTCTACATAGTTTTCAGGATCAAAATTACTGTCCATGACCTCTTGTTGCTTTAACAACTCACGTTCCTGAGTTTCCATATCAAATTCGTACATACTCCTAGGTGTACGCAAGGAGGTATATCCAAAGCGAAACTTACTGGTGTCAAAACTTGGATTATACGCCCCGTATAGGCTATAGGTTTCTCCATCGACAGGTAAGAAATAATCTACAGTTCCCTCCCAATTCTGAATTCGTATAGAGGTCAAACCGTTTTCCCTTTGGGTAACTACAAAATAGTCCTTAAAAATCTCAAAATCTTCAAGCAGTACCTCCTCTCGATGAGGAATAATATCTTCCCAGTTTTCAAGACCTGAATTTTCTATGGAGACTTTTGAAATCTTATAGTTTTTGGCATCATTGTGATTGTTTAAAATATAAAAGCTGTCTTTATATTGGGCAGCGCTGTATTCTAAACCTCTTGTTCTGGGCTGTATCACTTTAAAATCACCCAGAGGATTATTGGCGTCTAAAAATTGCTGCTCAGAGGTAAGTGTACTGTAAGAGCTAATCATGACATACTCATTGGATTTAGTCTCTCTTACCCCTACTGAAAAGGTTTCATCACTTTCGTGGAAAATCAATTTATCCTTGGCATCGGGTTCACCTATATCGTGTCTATAGATCCATTCAGAGCGCAGGGTCTCAAGATTTTTTTTAGTGTAAAAGAAATGTTGGTTGTCCAACGCCCAAGCTGAGCCTCCGGTGGTGTTTTTGATTTTTGTATCCAAGACCTCACCACTGATTAAATCCTTAACATATAAGGTGTATTTCCGTCTTGATTCTGTATCAACTCCGTAGATGACTTTGGCATTGTCTGGGCTGACGTTTAATCCCACTAAACGGAAGTAGTCATGACCCTCCGCCATTTTATTACAGTCAAAGAGGACTTCCTCTTCGGCGTTTAGAGAATCTTTCTTTCGTGTATAAATAGGATATTGCTTTCCCTTTTCATAACGGGTGATGTACCAATACTCGTTGTAAAAATAGGGCACTGAATTGTCGTCTTCTTTGATTCTTCCTTTCAATTCCTCAAACAGATCTTCTCGAAACGATTCCGTATCCTGAGTCATTTTTTGATAGTAATCGTTTTCTCTTTCGAGATAGTCAATCACCTCAGGGTTTTCTCGTTCACGGAGCCAATAGTAAGGATCGATCCGAATATCGTCGTGTTTTTTGAGTTGAAAAGGTGATTTCTCAGCCATAGGCGGCTGGAGGGTAGTGTCAAAGTTCATAGGTACATCTTTTTTACATGCTGAAATGAATGCTGCAAAAATCAGCAATAAGATCAATTTGGACGTGTTCATTTTAATTCAATTGGGTTAAAGTTGTTAACACATAATCGTGCTGGGCATCGGTGTAATCGCGGTGGGTTACCATTCGTAATTTCCCTTTTCCAAGGCTGATAAAAAGAATTCCTTTTTCTTTCATTTTATAAATGAATTCACTTTCGTTTTGGTCAGGATTTAAGGAGAAAATTACAATATTTGTTTCAACTGGAGCAACCGATTGTACAATTGTTGAAGCCTCCAATGCATCTGAAAGCGCTTTTGCTTTTTTGTGATCTTCTTTAAGATCCGCCCGATGATGATGTAAGGCATAAGTAGCCGCAGCAGCTAAATAACCTGCCTGACGCATACCGCCTCCAAAAACTTTACGAACTCTCAAGGCCTCCTCTATCGCCTCCTTAGAACCCACCAAAACAGAACCTACTGGACATCCCAATCCCTTGCTAAAACAAAGGGAAATGGTGTCAAACACAGTTCCGTAGTCTGTGGGGCTTTCAGAAGTTACTTCAAGGGCGTTCCACAATCGTGCGCCATCCAGGTGTAAGGCCAATTGATGCTGATCACAAAGGGCTTTAATTTTTTTGATTTCAGCAAAATCATATACTGCTCCCCCACCCTTATTTGTGGTATTCTCTAGACTTACTAAGGC
>MDTB01202983.1_pt1 | contig 17363 bp, 15 predicted proteins | sample 811161 | NCBI WGS metagenome assembly MDTB01 (sample SAMN05326650, study PRJNA326480) | marine metagenome | isolation source: seawater | place: Mediterranean Sea | collected 2009
ATCGCCGACTGTTATAGCACCAGTGCCTGATTTTGCTAATGTACCATTTGATATTAAAGTACCTTCAATTGTTAAAGTTCCATAAACTATTAATGTTCCTCCAATTGTTAAAGTTACGCCAGAATCAATTGTTAAAGTTACCCCAGAATTAATTGTTAGTGTATTTGTATTTTCTATTTGTAATGTAACACCACTAGACAATGTAAAATCAACATCTAAAGTTGACGGGTTTTTTATTGTTGCGGTTATAACTCCTGCGGTGTGTGTGGCTAATGTGTTTGCTTCAGTAAAACTAATGGATTCACTGACAGTCAAAGCTTCATTACCTAAACCGGTAATTGTTCCAGCAGTATTTGCAGTATAAGCAGTATTTAAACTACTAAAATTACCGATTAAAGTATTAACACTAGTAGCGTTAATAATACCAGTTGCATTTTCGTTTAATACATTAAGAACGCTCGCCTCCATCTCTGTCGGTCCACTTAATTTAGATTGGAGGTCAGTGGAAATGTTTGAAAAATCACTGCTATTAACCCAAAAGGTGTAAAAGTCCGAGTAACTCCCTGTTAAAATATTGACGTTTATAAGAGAAATATTGGTAACTGCTGTATTTAAAGAATTTAAATCAACGACCGACTGACTAGATGCAGTAGGAGTGAAAGTTAATTTAGTTTCAACTATCTGGTCAGAGCCCGGTGGACCATTCGAAAAATTACTAAAAACACTACTATGAGTAAAGTGGGAAGTGCTAGAACCAGTAGTGTCTATCATATCACTAATAACTCCCGTTACGGTAGTGAGTGCTGATGCATTAATACTAACAACATTCGCGGCGGTGGCGTTATTTATTAATTTTAATTCTGCAGCTGTAGCACTAGCTGGTAGTTTTATAAGAAGAAAATTAGTAGTAGAGGGTGTTAAAGTAGCTAAATCTGCACTTGATTCTGTATCCAAGATTGTAGCACCCAGGGAATATGAGCTATTATTAGTAAATAGGGCAGTCAGTGCATTTGCTTGATCTACACTGATACTGCCAAAAACATTTATACTTTCACCAAGATTGCCGTTCCCGGGATTTGCTGTCGAGCCGGACGGTGTGAAATCCCCAGCCAAATACGCGGTAACAGAACCCGAATTCAGATTTAGGAGTGGAAAGGGCAAATTTCTAACCGTTTCTTTCAAAATTTTATTATTAGAATTTTCCAATGTATTACCCATACCTAATTTATCATTGCTACTAATAACTATACTATTAGACTCTTTCTCTAAAAGATTAATAAATTGCATATTTGCGCCAATATTACAACACCAAAGATTAATATGGTCTACATTCCAATTATCAATATTTTTTAAATCTCTACTCTGTATACCAGATCCTAAATTTATAAAGTTATTATTACCATGACATATAATATGTAAATTTTGTATGTTTTTATATTTTAAAACTTGATTTAAATACTCAATAGTATTTGTGTTACTGTATATAACTAATTTATTGGGTAAATCTTTAAAATGATTTATCAATTCCTCACTAATTATATAATAATCCTTGTAAAAGTTACTAGTTTTCATTTCAGTGTTTACATTTACAGCTACTGTAACATCAGCTGTTATAACGTAGTTATCCGAGCCATCATTGTACGTGTCTAAGCTCATTATAAATAATACAAATATTAATTTTAATACAAAAAAAATATAATGAAATTATTTTTTCTAAATTATTTAATAATTTAACTAATTTGGAAAATCGCGAAATTTTTATTTTTAAAATGTCTCATACCTAGTTTAGGTAACATATAATCATTGTCCCTATTTTCTGACTCCATGATGGGAAAACTATAGTTTCTACCCGTACCTTTCTCAATACAAATAAACCAAGAGTTTCTATCTACTGTACTCCAGTCAATATTTGCCGGATCAATTGGTTCACACTTTTCCAAGATTTTATCAATCGAAACCCAACTTTCATATTTTGAGCAAGGAATCATATCCTTAACGCACGACGGTAAATTTCCTGCAATAGCAATGGTAGACATTGGTGTTTTCTTTGTTTTTTTCCTATTTTATACTACTTAATATAAAGTATAAAATAAGTTCAATTTTCTTTTAGATGCTCGCCCATTTATCATAGTTAAATGGCGACAACATAATATCAGGTATATGTTTCTTATAAAACTCAACCTTTGCATCTGCTTCCTTTTCTTCAGGTGATAAAGGAAATGGTGATTCACCCAACTTAGCCTCTTCTTCTGGTCTAATTCTAGGCTTGGATCCAAAACAATTCACACCAAATCTCACGTTAGGATTCTTAATATAACCACCATTAATTCCTGGTCTACCACAATCATGTTCGTGACCATCTATTTTTTGATATGTATCCCAAGTGTTCTTTTGTGTAGGATACAATGCCATTTGACCATCGGTCCAACCATAAGTACACCATTCCGCACCACTATTATATGCCTTATTTACTTCGTCAAATGTTGCTAAACGTGAATCATAAGCCTTGCATAAAGATTTGGCATCTTCAAAGGTGTAAATATTTTTGGGAATGTGGAAAACTTCTTCGCTTTTTAATACTGGTTTTGACTTAATTTCCTCTTCAGATGCAACCGTAATATCTAATTCAGGTTTTTCAGAAAATAAATTTCTAACTGCCGCCTTGGCATCAATTGAAAAGAAATATTGTAATCCATTAATCAATATCAAAAAGATAAAAATACCCCACATCAATACTTCTAAAAAGGACGTTCCAGGTGTTTCTGGCATAGGACGATCAACAATTCCTGTTTCACCAGATCCCAAAGTCCTAAATAATAAATAATACATCAACATAATTACTGTTAAAGTAATTAAAACAACCGGGTTACCTTTATACAAATAATTATTTACTGGATTAAACATTTCTGAAAATCCAGATGATGCTGATACATTTACTTCTGTTGTATTATCTAATTTTTCCATCCGTATATATTATTAATTTAGTTTTTTTTTTCTATAGAATAGGCAATATGACTTTTCAGATATTACATTTCCACTATATTCACTAACATTTCTATCATTAAATAAATACCATTTACCATTTTGTATTTTTACATACGCCGTATAATGACCACCCATTGCTGTACCCATATGATTACATACACCATACAAATCATAGCTAACATTTGGTTCCTTATATCCAACCATATATTTGTCCAAATTCAAATTTGCTAAAGGAATATCTACAACAGTATTTTTTCTTTTACCACTATTGTCAAATCTCTTCAAAATAATAATCAATATTTGAGGTAAACTGAAAAATAATAACTGCTTTAAACAATCCTCCTTCTCCTTTGTTACATCATTGATCACCTTATTATCTCCATCCAATAACTCCTGTTTTGTATACTCATCAAAACAATCCATTAATGATACTCTTCTTTTGTTAGGAATAGGCAAAGATAAATTAAAAAATGGTTCTGGACTACTACTTTGATGATGTCCACTATTAAAAGATAATTTGGAAACATGTATTCCGTAAAATAAATCCAATATTTCAGAATATTCTTTACTATACATTCTCATATACATTTTGTAACACGCTATTGCCAATTTATCTTTATCCGTTTTAGCTGTACCTGTCATTTCCATATCAACTTCTCTCTTAATACCCTCGTGAAAACAATCAATTAAAAAATTCAAAAATTCTGTTAAATCATTTTGAGCATAACCCGTAAATATTACCCGATCTTTTAAATTAGCAACCTTTCTTATTGAAGTAAAAAATCCACCAGGAGAAATTATACAATTTTCACTCCACATCATCTTTCTTAACTTATCCCATTCATACAACACAATAGAATCGGCAACCTTATTAAGCCTCTTCTTATATGTTTCTTTATCCAAAAATTTATTTAATTCATATGTATGTGAAATACACTGCATTGCAGAATTCAAAAAACAAGTATTGCCTAAATTATCTAGTCCGGTTCTTCCATCACCTTTTTCATTATTTTCCTCAGTTTTGCTCATCATTTATATTAATAGTAATCATATTTTTATATTGTTTATACAATAAAATTAAGTTAAAACTACCTATAAGTAATTATATATAATGGATACTACTGATTCAATAGAATTACAACACTTGTATTTAAATCGCGATTTTTTATTAATCATTGATAGGATTTTAACTAATTTAGATCGCTTTAATGATAGAATGAATGATAGACTAAATGATAGATATCATTCAAATGAATACAGTGATAATCGTCGAAGAAATAACAGACGATGGAGTCGTAATCGAAATAATAATCATAGGTATTGGAGAAATGATTATGAATCAAATCGAAGTACTTTTGATACAACCAGAACAAATAGATTCAGACCACAAACATCTATTTTTAATAGACCATCATTTATTGGTTCAATAGGTCCTAGACCTAGAACATCTCCTTTATTTCCTCCTAGAGTAAATGAAAATATAACACCACCTATTAATTCCACAGACTTTACAACCAACACTAGATTACCCGGTAATAATATTAGAATTCCTACTACAACACAAACTACCAATAATTTATGGAATAGATTTAATGCAACTACCAACACAACGGATCCCTTTGCTACATTTATCAACAATACATTATATACACCCTCTAGATCTGATTTCCCAACCTACAATCAAGTTATTAACTCCACCTCTGAGTCAGTATTTTCTGAATTAGAAGATACTAATGATCAAACTTTTTGTACTATTTCTCAGGAAAATTTTGTAGAAAGCGATGTTGTTTTAAAAATAAACCATTGCGGTCACATTTTTAAAAAAGATAGACTATTAACTTGGTTTGAAACTAGTTCTAGATGTCCTATTTGTAGACATGATATTAGATTAGGCTCTATAACAACTGATTTATCAAATAATAGTGTTACAAATAATTTAGACTTATCCAATAATTCCACAGAAAATGTACCACAAAATTTACCACAAAATTTACCACAAAATTTAACTGAAAATAATTTAACAAATATACTAAATAGAAACTTGACAAGTGTTTTGGATAATATTGGTAGTGCTGTTATTGATAACATTACTACTTCTGTGGGTCAAGCCTTAAATGAACAACTTGCTACTGACTTATCTAATAATCAAATATTAGCTGATTTCCAATATTCATTCGAATTACCTACTTCTAACTTAAATCTACGCTAGATAAATATCTTTTTACATCTTCATAATTGTGTTTCACTTTCTTACCCCTTAAGTATTTCATTATTATTTCCGTTTTTTTTATATAAGACTCTATTATACTTAATTCCATATATATTAACTTATAAGCATTTCTTCTATTTAAAGATCCGGAATTTTTATATTTTTTATAATATCCCAAAGTACGTGGTATATTCTTCTTCTTCCTTTTCATTATTTTATTAAGCTCCTTTATTGTTTTTTTCTCATTGTATAAATCAATAAATCCATATCTGAATTTTTGTTCCGGTTCCAAAAATAATCTTCGCAAATAATTTAATAAATTTTTCATTTCCGTTGAATCAAAATCATCATTTAAATATGAACTAAATGATCGTGTTTTTACATATATTTTTGTCGGCGCTTCGTCCATCACAAATCCATAATATAAAAAGTATTTGTGATTATCTTTTCTACCATAACTATCCGTAATTTCTTCCCCCGAACGTACATCCCTCTTTAAGGTCATTTCATAACCGTTTTTACTATTATTATAAGTCCAAGTTGTTTTTGCATCTAAACTATGATTTAACATATCAGCCAATGGTACTAAAGTTGTAGAAGTTTTACCATCAATATATAATCTAAAATTCCTAGATGATACTAAAGAACGAACTCTTTGGTATTCATAAAAACTAAAGATGTTGAAATCTATAAAATTTTCCTTCAGTATTCTATATTCTCTTTTTGTTTGTACTAATCTGCCTTTAATTTCATGTAATATATGACTGCCTTTTAAATAACTCAATTCGTTCTTTTTCCAAAAGGTAGGGATATGTAACAAATCTTCTGGTAATGTATCAAAATACGGATCCCAAAATGTATTATAACCGGGGAAGTTTTCCATTGAAAACAGTATGAATACAGATATATTTATGATTGATTTTGTTAATTCTGTTTCGTTTTTAAATATTTCAAGAATTTTTCTTCCAACCCGCGTTCTTTCAACCACTGGACTCATAATTAATATTTTTTTGGGAACCAACATAATTTGTTCGCTAGACGTTATACTTTTGATCGCCTGAACTTCACGTTCGTTGTTTTCTCCCAATATTATATCTATATGATCCATTCTTATTCCGTTTTTTGTAAGCCATTTTTTAAATCTATCCATTTATAAATATTAAATATTTTAATATTTATATATTTTTTAATTTAAACTTCCTTTACACATTGAAAATAATAATCTATTAAGAAAATATGCCAAAAATGTTTGAATCATTAACGTAAAATGATACAATAAATGCATATTGTTGTTTTTCTTAGCTGGGTTAATTAAACGAAGCAAAAAATTAATTACTGCCATCATAAAAAATACAAATCCAAATATTGATAATACATAAAAGTAATTACAATAACTAGCTTCTAAAGGACTAAATAAAAAATTTGTTATTTGTTCCATTATATGTTAATCATATATTTTATTTATAATTATTTGAAAAAGCTCTTTATCGATTTTTGATTGTTTTTAATATTTGTTGCCTTCCTCAATGACTTTTCAAATATTAGCTTCTTAACATATTTGTTGATTAACTCCGTCTTTTTACTTACTAGTTTTTTCTCGTCCTTTTTATACTTTCCTTCTATAACTTTCAACTGTCTGTTAAACTCGTTTTTATGTGGTTTAAATTCTTTAATTTGATTCAATACCAGTCCAAATACTTGTTGTACAGGTTTCATAATCTGATTTGTAATGTAAAATGTATAATCCGGCTTCAGCTTATTTTTAACTATATAGCTAGGACTTTCTATTTTATCACCTTGTAATGTTACCTTACCTTTTGTTTGTATATACACATAAGGTACACGCGATCCAACCGATGGCTTGTTTCCCGGATCTCTCTTTCCAATTCTATCCGCCAATACTTTATGTGCAATACTATCCGGGTTTTTATAAAACTCACGCAATGATTTACTAATAATTAGCTTTTCCAATGAGAATTTCTCACTTACAATATCCTGCAAAAAGTTCTTCGTAAACTCCACCGCCTTATCAATACTTTGATCATTCATTAATATATCAATAATACCTCCGTATATATCTTTCACTATTGGCGCATTATCTCTACGCTTCAATACAATTCCCATTGACTTTCTTTTACACTTGTTTGGATCATGTTCATATAGCATTCCTACATATCTCTTCTTTGACAACAGGCAAAATGGCATAAACGTTTTCTCATACTCTAAATCGTGTGGTCCCTTTAGAAATTTTGTTGCTATTTTTCCAGCCTCAATGGCCAATTCTATTGTAAGTTCCAATGCACGCTTACCTTTGATTTTATTTCCATCCAAATCCTCTACATTGAAGCTCATAAAACAGGAATCCGTATTTTTTACAATCAGCGCGAAACCTGTATTAAAATTACCAACTTCTGTTTCAATATCATACACAAAATCTGTTGAAACACCCAATTCCTCTATTTTCTTAATTTTATTAGGATCTTTTCTTTGTTTTGATGATGTTGATGTTAATCTAATAATATTTCTTTTATCCTTTCTAGTATTTACAGATACATTAAAACCTAGTGATTTATTTAAATAATACAACATTGCTGATCCTATTTTACCTTTATTATCCATACGTATACACTTTGTTTTTTCGTTTTTACACTTTGATCCATCCGCCGCATAATAACCAGACAAATATGCGTATTTAACTTTATAGTCTCCATTCAAAAACTCCACCGGAATAATTTTGTGTTTGTCTTTATTGTAACAAACCTGAAACATTTCTACATATTTTTTAATATTTCCACAATTGGGTACAATTTTATATACATTACTACTGTCAATAGTGTTGTTTATTTTGAAATATGTACCAAATACATCCATACACAAGCTTTGCAATTTTGTACAAAATTTATAATCCTTTTGATTTAATGCCCAACTATACTTTTTCCCAGATGGGCAATTGTATTTTCCACAACTTCCATCTCCATAAAAGAATCCCCATATAAATGCCCGTTTCTCTTCATATGTTTTGTTTTGTATATTTTCAATGTATTTTGCAATATTTTCTAATTTAATATTATTTTTCTTAAATGATGGATAATTATGACATAAACTCATACCAATTTTTACATCTTTGGGTTTTAATTTATTTAGTTTTTCATCTAGTAAACTATGATCTTCTGTTACATCTACCACTCCAGTGTGTGTTGTTATTCTATACATTTTCTTTACTGTTTTATGTCTAATTACACGTATTATGTTTGACCAACCTTTTGATGTATAAATTTCATAATTATTTACACAATTTTGCTGTTTTTCTCTTCTATTTGTTTCGCCAACTTTAAATCCTTCATATGGTCTCCACATTTCATTTGATAAATTATCTATTTGTCTAAATTCAATATGTCCTGTGGTTTTGTTTCTAAGCATTAACGGTGTATCAGGTGTTACACTATCTCCATATACCACTTCACTCTTTGTGCGAACTTTTCCATATTTCGTTTCACAAATTGTATCTCCGTAAACATCCTCAATAATCTTCTTTCCATACAACAACAACTTTCTACCTGTTGCTGTTGTAGAAGCCGCAATATCTTTTTCATAAAATGCACTTGTCCTAGCACCACACTGACCATACATTGAATTAGCTGTAACCTTAATTCCCAATTGTCTTTGGTTAAATACATTTTTCATATAATCATCATATGTATCTTCCACACTTAATACATCTTCATTATACACTTCTTGAATACCATGCTTTTCAGTTGTTATAATATGGTGTGTATCTGTTTTCTTTAACAATCCAATAAATTCTACTTCTGTTGTTTTTACTGTTTTGTATTTTGCCTTCTTTCTAGTGGCTTTTCTTGCTGCCAGCAAATCTGTCAAAATTTCCGGCAATATAGCTTTCCTACCATCTGGAAATTGTGCAAATCTACATACCTTATAACCAACCTTTATTTTTACTTCCTTCTTCTTTTCACTTGGACGTTTCCATTCATATGTGTCATACGTTACATCCACATATTTGTATTCCGGTAAATTGTCATATGTATCTGTACCAGTTTCTTTTATTAATCTACCATTAAGATCATATTCTTTTGTCCGCACCTTACTATCATGAGAAATGTTTTCACTAATCATAGAACTAGGATATAGTGATGAATAATCTACAACAGCAATAGGATTATCCAAATATAAATCACTTTTTGGTGGTAAACAAATAGCACCCTCATATGATCCATCATTTTCCACTTTTTCTAATACTGGCATTAGTGTATTTTTACTTCTACACTCCTTCGCTAAGAAACTAAGTAGCTTAATACCCTGACCTCTCATTACAATATAATCTATAGGAACACTACATACATTACCAATCTCAATAAAACCTGTTAATATATCATTTTTTCTGAAAATATGATGAACCAAGTTGCAATCCTGAAAACAATATTTCGCAATGATTGCCCTGTCCCTAGCTGATCCATTTGTCAATCTGAAAATATCTTGAGGTGTAACATCATCCTTAGCTAGTCCCCAACGAATCTTTTTTCCTTCTTCAAATGTTAATTTCTCTTTAACTTTAAACCATCCTTCTGTTTCGTTCATCTCAACCACTTGGAACTTCTTTTTACCATTAAATTTATATGAATCAGACGAATGACCAATGAGTTCAAAACTAACATAGTTATGATTTTGTAGTCCCGTCAAATTGTAACTCTTAAATTTTGTACCTTCTTCTATAATTTCATACTTTTTTACATAATCACCAATAAAATGACTAGCCACATAATCCAATTTATAGGATGGCAAATTTACCTCTCTACGAAAATGATTATACAAATCGATTTGAATTCTACCTTCCATTGTAAGATAAGATAAGTTATGTGTACCACTAGCAATTCGTATTTGCTTTTCAGCTAATCTAGACTTATTAAATGTATTTCGCGATAATTGCATAAATTCATTTAAACAACCTAATTCCTCAGCTCTTGTATGCATAAATATATAATCAAAACCAAATATATTATATCCAATAATAATATCTGGATCTTCTTTTTGAATGATATCTCTCCAACCCAATAACATTTCTCGTTCCGTTTCATATGATTCTATTACACTATTGGGTACATCGGTTGTATCTTCACACGTATTTAATACAACACAATGATTTAAATAGGGTTCTATATCTCCAGCCCTTAAAAATGTTGAACCGATAAAAGTGCACTTGTCACCTTCTAATTCTGGTAAAAACCCCGCTATTAACTTTTCCTTTGGGTTGTATTCTAATGCCCTATCCAAAATAGCCAGCTTGTCTCCTGCGTCAAATTTATAACTCAAACAATACAAAATATCCTTTTTAAATATAATTTGTGCGTTTTTTGGTACCGGATGCCATTTCTTTTTTCGCGCAATAATTTCTTCCTCATCGTCTTCATCATCCTGTCTTTTTTCTTTATCAGATGCCTTTTTGTTCTTTTTCAATAATAATCCCACAGGATATTTTGGTTCTCCATTGTCTTTTAATTCCAATAAATTATCCAATATTGCACTCAACCTTTCCTTTTCTATTGATTTTTTCAAATATACTTTACTCATACACTCCATAGTTTCAAATTCAAAAGCCGCAAACACTAGTCTTTTTAATAAGTGCTTTTTTGATGATCGATCCATTTTGGATATTTGTGATTTGTTTTTATTCCAATATGTAATAATTTCACCTAACATTTTTCTGTATGACTTTCGCGCCAATGGAAAATCACCATGACTGGAACTAGCCTCAATATCAAAACTACATATTTTATATGGAACAGGCGTTTCCTTAGTCCTTAATGGGTTAATGTTTTTATAATTTACTGTAAATTCATATTTACAAATGGTTGTTCTTCGCTTACATTTTTTATGTTTTCTCATTTCTACCCATCCTGATGGACTAATATCTTGAATATGGAAAAATCTCAATAATGCTGGTAGTTTTGCCTCATATAATACTATTTTTTCATCTCTTCCTTTGTTTTTATATTCATATCCTCCTTCTCTCAATCTTTTCTTTTTAAAACTATCCGCATTATCATACCACATATTTTTAATTGTATTGTATGTGTTCATATTTCCAAATACTAACTTGATAAACTTATACTTTTTTCCACAATCAAAACCATACAATGTTTTACTTTCTACTATTTTACACTTTTTTGTCAATAAGAACTCTTCCGCCTTTGATTCAAATCCGCTTTCCAATTTTTCATCTGTATATGTATTTAATGTTTCGTCTCTGTCTTTTAACTTGTATAATTTTTTAATTTCTTTGACTCTTAGTTCGTTTTTTATATATTTTAAAAAGTTATGTAAATCTTTCTTACCCCAACTATCCTTTACTTTTACATAAAAGAATGGTGTAAATCCATTTACAAATATACTATATGTTTCACCTTTTGCGTTTAATCCAAATATTTGTATTCGAAAGTTGGTTTCTTTATCATTTTTAACATTGAAATCAACCAATCTCAGTTTTACACTCATTGTTATATAATTATAACAATGGGCTAATATTTTAAATCAATTTTAATCAGAATTCATCAACATAGTTACACCTGTTATCATAAATATTAATGACAAAACTTTCCTCATAGTCATCTTTTCGCCAAATAATAAAAATCCTATTATTGTTAATAAAACGATTCTAATAATCGAAATACTTGGGCCTAATTTTGATATATCTATTTTTGGCAATAGATCAAAAATTAACATTAATGCTCCCACTACACATAAAGCTGTAATTAACAAATATAAATATTGCATTTTGTTTAATTTTTTAATATCTTTATATACTTCGCTGGGTGGTGTATTGTAAAATATATATGAAAATAAGAAAACTGTAATAATCACAGATTCTACAATAATTACTGAATTTTTTTTAATTTTACCTTCTTTGGTAAATAATTTTCTTACTATCCAAGACCCTGATTGCAATAATGCTATTGCTAATATGACGAAAAAAATTGAATGATTCATATATAAATGACTTAGAAATTAAAATAAAGTTACATAAAATGAGTGATTATTCATTTATGAGGAGTGGTTTTGAAAACCTTGAAAGTCCTGATGAAACATTAGAAAATGTTGGTAGTGTTGTTATGACCTTTATGCAAAATGCTATGTCAAATGCCGACGTGTATGTAAAACATGCTAAAAGAACTGAAATAACGCCAGAAGATATTAAAAGAGGATTAATGTTAGAAGTCTTTTTGATGAAAAATAGACCCAATATGCTAGAACAATGTGAGGAAATGAAACAAAGATTAAAAGAAATTATAAGGGATGAACAGGAAAATGGTGAAACAGTTTATATTGATGAGGAAGAAGAGGAAGAAGGAAATGAAGAATTTGCTGAAAGTACTTGTGAATGTGCTATGTGTAAATGTTTTAATACTATTTATACGCGTTGGGAAGGTTTTACTCCCGAACTTCCTATGGAACACATTTTGGTTAAATGTATTAATGATATAAAAACAAATTAATAACTTATAGTATATGAAAATTGGTTTAATTGGTAAAATGTGTTCGGGGAAGACGTACGTTGGTAATATTTTATCGAGAAGGTGTGCATTAAAAAAATTTGCTTTTGCGGATAAATTAAAAGAAATTACACACGATCTTTTTTTAATGGAAACAAAAGATAGAAAATTATTACAAGATGTTGGTCAAGCTATGAGAGTTATTGACCCCTATGTGTGGATCAATTATTTACTATATAAAATAATGAATGAAGATAGGGTAATTGTTGATGATATTCGTTATCCTAATGAATTGAAAGCATTACAAGATAGGGGGTTCGTCATTATTAAACTTGTTATTGATAAAGATACCCAAAAGGATCGTTTAATGATGACTTATCCAGATACATACCAATTACACTTAGATAGATTGAATCACGAGTCTGAAACTTATATTGATACTATGGAGGCCGATTACATTATTAACAGTGATAAAAATGTAATTGAAAATATATTGAAAGCTATTGACCCTTATTATGGAAAAACAGTAGATTCATCTTCTACGCTTAGTGCTTCTTCTTTTTCGTGATTTTCTTCTTCTTCTTCTTTTGGTTCTCCTTTTCTTAGGGGATTTTCCCCTATTACCCCTTCTCTTTTTTTTAGAAGGGGATTTTCCCCTTTTGGTTCTCCTTTTCTTAGGGGATTTTCCCCTATTACCCCTTCTCTTTTTTTTAGAAGGAGATTTTTTACCACCTTTAAATGTTTTAAGTGTCTCTCTTGAAACACCTTTTTTAAGTAAACCTTTTATTAATGACTTTGTTGCATTTTTTAGAAAATAATCTAACGTTGCTGTTTTAGAATTTCTAACAAACATCTCTTTATTTCTTTCTATTTTCTCAAGCATTGTTTGTGTTTTAGTGACTGCTATATAAAATAGTTTTTGAATTTCCAATATTTTATTTTTATAAGGACCATTAAATATTTTTTTTTGTTCAGGTGTCATATTATGGTATAAATTTCCAAATAAATTTATAGTTATTTGTTTAAGTTGTTCTTCACTAAAATTTACAGCTGCTTCTGGAGATATATATTCAAAATCTGGAAAATCTTGCTCTGGGGAAGCAAGTACTTGTATTTCTAAAGGAGTTAGAGCACCTGTGCGTTTGACTGCCGCGGGCTTGGTCGTTATTCTATTAATCGAAACCAATTCAGGATCAACTATTTCAGCTGATGCCGCGGGTGCAGCTGCGGAGGCAGAATCATCCGTACGTGAGTCAATATAATTCAATAACTCATCCATAAATTCTAGTAATTCATCATCATCTCCTTTATTTATAAAGGTATTTATTTCTGACGCAATATCTTGATCTTCATCATATGTTCTTAATACTTTTTTCAGTATATTATCATCATAGTTCCAAGATTTAAGTTTTTTCTTAAAAATTTCTCTTGCAATCATATTTATATATATATATTAAACAACTATATTAATTTATATAATTGTTTAATTAACGACGTCTTCTTTTACGCGTAGCTCTGCTGTTTTTCTTCCTTCTTCTCCTTTTGGTTCTTTTTGTTCTCTTTTTCTTATAATGAGAAGTACGCTTCTTTGTACTAGATTTAACATTAAAGAATTTTTTTGCGGTTTTTTCTAAAACTCCATCTGTTGTCCAATCTCCATTCCAATCATTTAATACTTTTCCATCTTTGTACATTTTAATTGTTGGATAACCATTACAATTATTGCTTACATTTACCCTCTCTCTATAATCAGAGTAAATCATTGCAATAATTCCTTTGTTTACACATTTTGCCTTTTTTAGAGCACGCTCCATTTTGTGCCAAATTGGTTTCAAATGTTGGCAATGACCGCACCAGTTGGCCACAAAAACTACCATCATTTTACCCTTTTTCACTGTATTATTGAATTTTTTCAAATCTTTTTCGCTGTTAACATGTATTATTTTCATTATATACTACAAATATTTTTTATTTTACAAAAGTTTTAATATTTGTATATATTATTATGAAAATATACCTCGCATTTATTATTTTCTTCATAGGATTACACTTTTGTTTGAATTATACGCATAAAGATGTTGTTGAAAACTTTAATAGTTATGATAACTATACTCCAGATCCTAGTATACCATCAGAGTGTTATAACCTTTTAATACAAAAAGGAAAACAACTTCATTTAGTAAATACTAAAAAAGCTATGATACCTGGTGTGAATCCAATTAAATTTAAAGATTTAGGTGAATACATTGAATACGCTAAATGGCAGGAGAAAACAAACAATGAATGTCCTATTTTATATTTCCAACAAACTTATGATGTACAAGGTAAAAGAAGTTATCGTTTATTAGACGATCCTTTAAATCCACAAGGAGGCGTGAAAAGTGAATTATTGCATTCACCAGATAGAAAGGGTGAATTATTTGATGCTAATTCTGATAATAAACCATTTAATCAAAATTTATACGCAGGTTATGATCAACAGGATCAATACATTGGTGAAAAAAATATTTTAGATGATAACTTTATTACTGCTGGTAAATGGAATCCTATGCAAAGTGATTGGGATGGTCCTCAAAAAAGCGAATCACAAGCAACTAAATTTAAGGAGGATAGAAGTAGATCAGTTCAAGATATCAATGAACCTTTATACAGTCCAAAAATTAATGCCGCTGATAGATTGGATGCCCAATCACAATTTTTAAAACCAGTAAATACAAGAAAAACAAAAACCGACGAAAATATATTTAGATCAGAAAATCAGAAAAAAAATAAAATTATAGAACATTCTTTGAAAAAGAATTAAAAAATAATATATAAACTTTATATAAATGACGGATCTTAGTAATAACTTTTATCAATTAAATCCAGCAAATTCATCCGGTGATTATTTAACATTAAAAAAGTCAAAACTTATTTTTGCTATTGATAATAAAAAACCAAAAGTAAATACCAATAAAATTTTAAGCTCGAAGGATAGATCGTTTCAACATCGTTTCCTTTTTAACAAAGGTTTATTTCAAAATACTGTTTGTACACGAGGTGTTGTTGCATCAGGTACAATGGCTGGTGCATTAACATTAGCGGCTGGTTCTAGTAGTGTAAATGATTATTATAAAAATAAACTAATTACAATTACAGCAGGTACTGCTAACGGTGATTCTAGAACCATTACATCTTATAGTGGTACAAATAGAACATTTACAGTTAATAATGATTTTTCTGCCAACACTGACAATACTAGTGTATATACTATTAGCGTTGATAACAGCACATATCCTTACTCTAGAGTTGAAGTTGATGCTGATAATAAGTTAGAGTTTTAAATATTTAATTAACACATTTAAAATCATTTTAATATAAACTATTAAAATGACTGAAACCAATAAGAAAACTGAAGAAGCTTTTAATAAAAATGTAGAGAGACTTAATAAGCAAATGGAAGAAACCATGAAGCGGGCGTTTTTTGATCTTTTGGAGCAAAAAGTTGCTGAAAATCCACCGGATTATGAATGGATTACTAGATTGTATACAGAAATTAGAGATAAACTAACTCGTCTTTTAAAACCATCTTCTAAAACGAGGAAACATATAGAAGAGCAAATGGATCCTGAATTTTTCCACCAATTAATTTCTAATAATGTATTTGAACCCAAAAGCTTTTATGCTCTCATTTGTTTTGTATTTGAACAAATTAAGGCGTTGTGTTCACCGGGTAGAGATAAAGAAACTGATGAAAAATTGCAGGAATTACTAGACCATTTTAATTCTGGAAATGCCACATTTGCTACACTAGTACCTATGTTTATTAAAAATGCAAATGTATGTATAGACAATATATATTTAGACATTCAAAATTTACAAAAACAATTTTCTAATTAATATATAGTTATGGCAGAAAATAATGACCAAAAAACACCTGAAAAAAGACAAAGAAGGAGACAAGAAAGAAGAAGAGAAAGAAGAAGAAGAATGGGTATAATAACACCACCTCCTATTTCTCCACAAACTCTATCTCCACATACTCCTTCACCAATGTCAATTATATCTCCAGATTACCTACCAGAATCTCCAGAATATATCCCAAATACTCCTAGTGTTGCTTCAAGTATTGATTCGGATATTCAAGATGGTATTATTGCGCAAGAACTTGCTAACGCTCTTAACCAACAAAATTTAATACATGTTGAACCTCGCCCCAATATTGTCCCACCTTTACGATTACCACCATCACGATTATCTTCACCACCGCCAGCAAATACACATAGTAATAATGAAGATACAAAAAATCGTCCACGTGTAAATATACGACCGAATCGTAGAAGACCACCTAGTGATACAAAAAAATCTAAACTACCTAGACAAAGAGGTGGTAAAAAAACTAGAAAAAAAGGGGGGGCGCCTTCGGCTAGGTTTCGAGTTGCTAGGAGATTAACTGAATGTCGAAGACAATTAGCACAAGTACGTGAAGAAAACGCACAACTTAGAATCAGAATTGCAGAACTTGTAAATAACCCGGAGGCACATGAAGGTGGGAAAAGAAAAAAACGCAGAAAAAAACGCAAAAAAAAAGGAACTAAAAAGGGTGGTTATCTTAATTGGAAACGCAAACCTAGATTAACAAAAAAAAAAAGAAAACGTATTAGATTAAAAAGAAAAAATAATCA
>MDTB01161778.1_pt1 | contig 17362 bp, 15 predicted proteins | sample 811161 | NCBI WGS metagenome assembly MDTB01 (sample SAMN05326650, study PRJNA326480) | marine metagenome | isolation source: seawater | place: Mediterranean Sea | collected 2009
GGAGGCCAGTCAGGTGGAGGTAACATGAACTCCCCTAGAATCGAAAGATAGCAAGGGTAATGATTATTTTTCAGGTTGGTTGGTCTCCTTAAAAAAATGAATAAGAAAAAACAAGTTTTAGCTCTTAAGTATAGACCTCAAATTTTTGAGGATCTTATTGGTCAAGAAGTTGTTGCAGAAACTATTTCAAAAGCAATAGAACAAAATAAAATTTCAAATGCATATTTATTTACAGGTATAAGAGGAATAGGCAAAACAACAATAGCTCGAATATTAGCGAAATCACTTAACTGTACAAAAGGATTTAAAAATAAATGTAAAGTTAAATGTGAAAATTGTGATGCTATAACAAATTCAAATCATATTGACGTTTTAGAAATTGATGCAGCCAGCAAAACAGGTGTTGATGATGTTAGAGATTTAATAGAATTTTCCAGATATGGACCAACTTCATCAAGTTACAAAATTTTTATTATTGATGAAGTTCATATGCTTAGCAAACAGGCCTTTAATGCTCTACTTAAAACTTTAGAAGAACCACCAGATTACCTAAAATTTATTTTTGCAACAACAGAGGTAAAAAAAATTCCTATAACAGTTTTATCAAGATGTACAAGATTTGATTTATCTAGAGTTAAATCAAATGATTTATTCAATTTTATTAAAAAAGTTTGTGAAAATGAAAATGGTAATATATCAGATGATACGATAAAACTTATCACAAAAATATCTGAGGGCTCTGTAAGAGATGCGCTTTCTTTATTAGATAGAGCTCTAATATCCTCAGATGAAAAAAATAAATTGGAAATACAAGATGCTCAGAAAATTTTTGGTTATTTTGATAAATCAAATTTAATAGTTTTATTTGAATATATATTTTCTGGGAATGAAGCTAAAGTTATTGAAATTTATAAACTTATTTATGATCAAGGCGTAGATCCAAAAATATTTTTGAATGATTTTTTAGAAATACTTTATTATTTTAAAAATATTAGATCTATAAAAAGAGATGGAAATAACTTTGATTTAAATGATGATGACTATAACAAGATTGTAGCTATTTCAGAAAAACTAGATACCGCTACATTGTTACTTTTTTGGCAATTTACAATTAAGACTTTAAGTGAGATTGATATTGTATCAGATCCTAATATATCAATTGAAATGTTTTTAATTAGGTTGCTTTATTTGAAACCAAAAAATCAGATTTCAAAAGACTCACTAGATAACTCAAATAACAATTATCTTAAAGATACAGAAAAAAAGGTTAATATTGTTGAAAATACTAATCATAGCAAAGAAATATCAGAAAAAAATACTACGCCAATTGGTCAAATAAAAAATATGGCACAAGAAAAAAAAGAAAGTGAAAATATTGTAAAGTTAAATACTTTTAATGAATTGTTAAATTTATGTGCTTCAAAAAAAGAATTAAAGCTGAAATATGAATTAGAAAATAACGTAAACCTAGTTAATTTTGAATACTTAAGAATTGAGATTTCTTTTAATGAAAATCTCGATAAAGAGTTTGTGAAAGACTTATCATCTAAACTTTATGAATGGACAAAGCAACGATGGATCATATCTTTTTCTAAAACACAAGGAGAAGTCCCAATCAAGGTACAGATGTTTAATCAAAGAGATAAAAATTTGCAGGAAGCTAAATCGACTGATTTCTATAAAAGAGTTTTAAAAACCTTCTCAGATGCTGAATTAATATCAAAAACTAAAATTGAAATAAAAAATGACTGATTTTTCAACAATACTTAACAAAGCTAAAGAAATGGAAAATAAAATGAAAGAAAGTCAGGAAAAAATTAAAAATATCACAGCTGTTGGAGTTTCAGGTTCTAATTCAATAAAAGTAACAATTAATGGGGATTGGGAGATGATAAAGTTAGAGATATCAGATGAAGCACTAAAAGAAAATAAAACAATCATAGAAGACCTAATTGTTGCAGCTTATAACAACGCAAGATCCAAATTGAAATCTAAAACTAAAGACGAAATATCAAAAGTAACGGGTGGATTTGATTTATCTAATATAAAATGGCCATTATAAATATGGATAATATCAATGAATTAGAAAATTTAATAAAATTAATATCAAAACTTCCTGGCCTAGGCCCAAAAAGTGCAAAGAGAATAATTTTGCGATTGATAAATAATCGTGAAGAATTAATGAGACCTATGGCAAAAGCTTTAAAAGATGTTTATGAAAATATTACTAGATGTAAAATTTGTGGCACATTAAAACCAAATTCAATAGAGTGTACTTATAACAGTTGTAAGATTGTTGAAAAGAAATATGATAAAATATGTGTTGTTGAGAATATAGCTGATCAATGGAGTATAGAAAATTCAAGTATTTATAGAGGCTATTTTCATATCTTGGGAGGCACTATTTCATCTACAGGAGAAAATAGAAATGAAGATCTATTGATATCTTCCCTAGTGGACAGGGTGAAAAGAGATTCTATTGAAGAAGTTATTATTGCTACAAGCGCAACGATTGAAGGGCAGACAACTGCGTTTTATATTAAGGATAGTTTAAAAACTACTAACGTGAAAATTTCTAAATTAGCCCAAGGTCTTCCCGTGGGAGGTGAGATTGAAAACTTGGATGATGGAACCTTATATTCAGCTTTCAAAAATAGAAAGGAGATTGAAGGTTAAATATTTCTATGATTTTTTAATTAATCTATTTAAATGCAATATAGGCTCTGTATATCCATTTGGACTTGTTTCTGCATGAAAAATCAAATCACAAGCTGCCTTGAATGCTATAGATTTATCAAAATGTGGTGACATATTTGTATAGTTAACATCATTTTTATTTTGCTTATCAACTATTTTTGCCATTTTTTTTAAAATTTCCAAAACTCTTTTCTTGCTACAAATTCCATGTTTGATCCAATTTCCAATATGTTGTGATGATATTCTTAATGTTGCACGATCTTCCATTAATTCAATATCATTAATATCAGGTACTTTTGAGCAACCAACAGATTGATCAATCCACCTTACTACATATCCTAAAATACTTTGTGCTGAATTTGAAATTTCTAAATTAATTTCCTCTATAGACCAATTTGTCTTATCAGAAATTGGTATTGTCAATAAATCATCTATTGAAGAGGTATTATTTTTTTTAATTATTTTTTTATGAATATCAAAAACATTTACTTCATGATAGTGTAAAGAATGTAAAGCTGCAGCTGTGGGACTTGGAACCCAGGCACAATTTGCACCTGATAAGGGATGAGAAATTTTTTCTTTCATCATTTCGGCCATTAAATCAGGCATTGCAAACATACCTTTACCTATTTGAGCAAGACCAGAAAAACCACATTTTAAGCCAACTTCAACATTGTTGTTTTCATAAGCTTGAATCCATTTAGATTTTTTCATTTCTCCTTTTTTTATCATCGGACCTGCGTTATTACTTGTATGAATTTCGTCCCCAGTTCTGTCAAGAAATCCCGTGTTTTGAAAAACTATTCTATCTTTTAATATTCTTACGCATTCTTTTAAGTTAACTGATGTACGTCTTTCTTCATCCATTAATCCGATTTTAATAGTATTTTTTTTTAACTTAAGCAATTTTTCAACAGATTCAAAAATTTCAACAGTAAATTTACATTCGTCAGGACCATGCATTTTTGGTTTTACGATATACACAGATCCATTTTGAGAATTCTTTCTTTTTTTTAAATCATGTAACGCACAAGCAACAGTAATAAATGAATCCATTATTCCCTCAGGAATTTCAGAACCATCTTTTAGAAGTATTGCAGGATTTGTCATTAGATGACCAACATTTCTGCATAAGAGCAAGGACCTTCCTTGAAGTCTAAATTCTTTGCCTTCAGGAGACATACATTTTCTGTCTGGGTTTAGTTTTCTTAAGTAGATTTTACCAGATTTCACAAAACTAGTCTGTAAATTACCTTTCATTAGACCTAACCAGTTTCTATAACCTAAAACCTTATCTTCAGCATCCACAGCTGCAACCGAGTCTTCATGATCACAGATTGTAGTGACTGCAGACTCAACTATAATATCACTTATTCCTGCAGCATCACTTTTAGCACTAAATGCATTAGGATTAATTATAATTTCTATATGTAAATTATTATTTTTTAAAATTATTGCTTCAGGTTTGTTAGGAGTTCCTCTATATCCTACAAATTTTTCTTTAGCTTTTAGATTTGCTTTACCATTATACGTTACTAAATAAAGATTTTTTTCATTTATTTCAATTTTACTAACATTTTTCCAACTTTCTGGTTCTATTGGAAAGTATTTATCTAAAAATTTTTTTGTATATTTTATTACTTCCAGACCTCTTTCAGGATCATATCTTTCACTTCCAGACTCTTCAGACTCAATTATATTACTGCCGTACAAACTATCATATAAACTTACCCACCTTGCGTTTGCTGCGTTTAAAATAAATCTTGCATTAGAAACTGGACATACCAGTTGAGGTGCACATATTTTTGAAATTTCATCATCTACATTTTTTGTACTAATTTTAAAATCAGGCCCTTCTTCTTTCAAATATTTAATTTCTTGAAGGAATTTTTTGTATTCTTTCTGATTGAAATTTTTTGATTTATTAGTTTTATGCCAATCGTCTATTTTCTGTTGTAATTTTTTTCTCTCTTCTAAAAGCATCTTATTTCTAGGGGCTAAAGCATGTAAAGCTTCATCAAAGCCGTCCCAAAACTCATTTATACCAATTTCTGTTGATGGAAGAACTTCAGTATTCAAGAAGTCAAATAGTTTTTCTGATATTGTTAAATTTCTAATTTTTACGTATTCTTCTTTCATATTTAAGAAATATTATAACATTTTATTGCCTTTATTTTAAAATATTACAATAAAAATAATATGAAAAACTATTTAGAATTTGAGAAAAATATTGAGAAATTAGAAGAGAGCTTAGAAAAACTTAAAGATCCTTTTAATAATCAAGGATTGTCCAAAGTAGAAACAGAAAAAATATCAAAAATTGAAAAGGAAATAGATGAAAAACTAAAACAAATTTATAGAAATCTAAATCAATGGCAAAAAACACAGGTGGCAAGGCATGAAGATAGACCAAAATCAAATTTTTTTATTGATAGATTATTTGAAGATTTTGTACCCCTAGAAGGAGACAGATTCTATTCTGAGGATAAGTCAGTTTCTACTGGATTTGCAAAGTTTAATAATATTTCAGTCTTGGTAATTGGACAAGAAAAGGGGGAAGATTTAAGCACAAGAATTGATAAAAATTTTGGAATGATGAGACCAGAGGGTTATAGAAAATCCACAAGATTAATGAGATTAGCAGATAAATTTAACATTCCGGTGATAATTTTTATTGATACTCCAGGAGCATATCCTGGCGCAGGCGCTGAAGAAAGGGGACAAGCAGAGGCAATTGCAAAATCTATACAATGTAGTATGGAGATTAAAGTTCCGACTATCTCAATCATAATTGGTGAGGGAGGATCTGGTGGAGCAATAGCTTTAGCTTCATCAAATAAAGTATTAATGTTTGAACATGCTATATATTCAGTTATTTCACCAGAGGGATGTGCAACAATTCTTTGGAGGGATCCAAGCAAAACATTGCAAGCAGCAAAAGCAATGAAGTTATCTGCCGAGGATTTGCTAGATTTGAAAATTATAGATGAAGTAATTAAAGAGCCGCCTGGAGGAGCTCATAGAAACAAAGATGAGATACTAAGAAATGTTAAAATATCATTAGAAAGAAACCTTTTAGAATTGACCAAATTAAGTAGAGAAGAAGTTTTCAATCATAGAAAAAATAAATTTTTATCGATAGGCAGACAAAAAGGATTTAAGGGAAAAATACAGAACTCTGATAACTTAGTGATGAAAAAAAATATTTATGATAATTTATTAATTTATATAATTAAATATAAATTTCCATTAATTTTAATTTTTTCTTTACTTTTTTTATTAACTTTATTGTAAAGCACCACAGCAATTTTTGAATTTTTTGCCAGTAGCTTCGCATCTATCATTTCTTGAAATTTTTTCATTTTTTTTAATGACCAATAAACATTTTGGATTATCTGAGGTTTTAATTTTATTTATTTTTTCCGTAGTTTCCTCTTTCTTTTCTACCACAGATAAATTTATTAAAATTGTAATTAAATCTAATTTTAATTTTTCAAGTAGGTTTGTGAATAAATTAAACGCTTCTTTTTTATATTCCACCAAAGGATCACGTTGACCATAGGACCTTAAACCGATAACTTGTCGTAGTTGTTCGAGATATTGTATATGAGATTTCCAATTATTATCTATTACTTGTAAGAAAATTCTTTTTTCAATTTCTTCGGCATTTACATTATCTAAAAGTTTTATTCTTTCTTCTCTTTTAGATTTAAATTTTTCTATTATAAGGTTTGAAAAATCAGTTTCTGAACTTTTAATAAGGTTTTCTTGTTCAATTTCATTAAAACTTTTCCCAAAAATAGATTTTATTCTGTTTTCAAAGCTATTTTCTTTAACACTAGATAAAAATTTTTCTTTATCACTCAATAAATTCTTTATAATTTCATTCAAAAATTTATCTGAATAATCAAAAATATTTTTATTTGAAATTATTTCATATCTTTGACTAAAAATTACCTGTCTTTGATCATTTAATACGTTATCAAATTTTAATAGGGTCTTTCTTATATCAAAATTTCGAGACTCTACTTTTTGCTGAGCTCTTTCAAGTGCTTTATTTATCCAAGGATGATCTATACTTTCTCCATCTTTAAGACCTAATTTTTCTAACATTTTATTCATAGATTCTGAACCAAATATTCGCATCAAGTCATCCTCAAGACTCACATAAAAAATTGAGCTTCCTTCATCTCCCTGCCTGCCAGATCTACCTCTTGCTTGGTTATCAACCCTTCTAGACTCCATCCTTTCAGTGCCCAAAACAAACAAACCTCCTAAAGATTTAATATGAGATTTGTCACGATCTAAACTAGAGTTAGTTGGATCATCTTTTTTACCACCTAATTGGATATCTACGCCTCTACCAGATATACTTGTTGTGATAATTACAGAATTTTCTTTTCCTGCATTAGCAATAATTTCTGCCTCTTTTTCATGATTTTTTGCATTTAATACAGTATGATTAATTTTTTTTTCATTAAGAAGTTTAGAATATACCTCAGATTTATTTATACTTGAGGTAAAAATAAGAATTGGTTGACCTTTCTTATTCAATTGTTTTATTTTCTCTACAATTGCAAAATTTTTTTCTTTTTCTGTTCTAAAGATTTGATCATTCCAATCTTTTCTAATCATTTTCTTATTTGTAGGAATACTCACAACATTTAAATTATATATTTCAAAAAATTCTTCAGACTCAGTCTTAGCAGTTCCTGTACATCCAGTTAACTTTTTATACATTTTGAAGTAATTTTGATAAGTAGTTGATGCAAGAGTTTGGTTTTCAATTTGAATTGAAATATTTTCTTTTGCTTCAAGTGCTTGGTGCAACCCATCGCCATATCTTCTCCCTTCAAGAATTCTTCCTGTGAGTTCATCAATTATTTTAAGTGTCTCGTCTTGAACAATGTAATCTTTACCCTTTTTAAATAAATGTGTAGCTCGCAAAGATTGATTTACTAAATGAACATATCCTAAATTTTCTGGATCATAAAAATTATTATTTTTTAGAACTCCACTTGATGAAAGTAAATTTTCAATTTTATCTATCCCTTTATTAGTTAAGAGTGTATTTTTTTCTTTTTCATCAACTTCAAAATCTTCATCAGTTAAACTTTTTACAATTTTATCTATTGCTCTATATTGATCTGATCTATTTTCAGCAGCTCCTGAGATTATAAGAGGAGTTCTTGCCTCATCAATTAAACAGGAATCAATTTCATCTACAATTGCGAAATCATGTCCTCTTTGAACCATATCTTTAATTGAGAATTTCATATTATCTCTTAAATAATCAAATCCCAATTCACTATTAGTGGCATAAGTTATGTCACAATTATAATTAATTTTTCTTTCAGCATCACTTTGATCATTATTTATAAAACCAGCACTCAAGCCTAAAAAATTATAAATTTTACTCATGTTGAAGCAATCTCTTTTTGCAAGATAATCATTAACAGTTACAATATGCACACCTTTATTTTTGAGAGCGTTTAAATATGCAGCCAATGTAATTGTTAGAGTTTTACCTTCTCCTGTTTTCATTTCAGCAATTTTTCCTTCATGAAGTGCTATTCCACCCATCATTTGGACATCAAAATGTCTTTCATTTAAAACCCTTTTTGACGCTTCTCTAACTAATGCAAATGCTTGTGGTAAAATATGATCTAAATTTTCACCCTTCTTTATATTTTCTTTAAATTGTTCTGTTTTATTTGGAAACTCATCATCTTTTAAAACTTTAAAAGCTCGCTCCAAATCATTTATTTTTTCAACAATTTTTTCCAAACGATCAATTTCTCTTTGGTTTGGGGATTTGATAATTTTAGATAATAGATTTAAGGGGTTCAACATTTATATATTTCTTTTATATTATTCAAATATTAGATAGATATAAGTATAATTTTTTTTTTTTAAACATTATGGCAATAAACGTAAAAAATTTCCTATTTTCCCAATCTAAAAACTCAAAAATTAGAGATTTTCAAGACCTAGATCATGTTGATGGAGTCGCTATATCAGCGGTTTCTGCGAAATTATACAAATATGAAAGAGATGATATTGTAATTTTTTATTTTAGAGAAGGAGCTAATTTTGCCTCCGTTTATACACAATCAAAAATTTTTTCTGAAAATATAAAGTGGAATTTAAAGATTAAAGGGAAAACGGTTAAGGTTTTATTTGTAAATACAAGAAATGCTTGTGCATTTTTGGGCAAACAAGGTTTTGATGCTATAGAAACAATTGCAAAGGATTTATCAGAGCAGCTTACAGCTAAAATGAAAGTAGATGAGGAAAAACCAAAAAAAGTTGAAACTAAAGAAATTATTTTTGGCTGTACTGGCACAATCGGAGAGGAATATCCACTTGAAAAGATAAGAGACTCAATTCCTAAATTGATAAAAAATATAAAATATACTCAAAATAAATATCTTTGGATGAAGGCTGCGCTAGGAATTATGACCACTGACACTGTTCCAAAATTGTCGATGAGTGAATGCAAAATTGGTGACTCAACAATTAAACTATATGGTATAGCAAAGGGATCTGGTATGATATATCCAAATATGGCTACTACATTGGGCTATATTTTTACGGATGCAGATATATCGTCCTCATTATTAAAAAAATTATTAAAAAAAAATATTGAGACAACTTTTAATGCTATAAGTGTTGATTCTGATACAAGTACAAATGATATGGTTTCAATATTTTCTACAAAAAAAAAAAATCATATTAAAATTAAAAATATTAATGATAAAAATTTGAAGAATTTTGATGAATCTTTAAATTCAATCCTGTTGGATTTAGCGAAGAAAGTAGCTTTTGATGGTGAGGGGGCTTCAAAATTTGTTCAAATAGATGTTGTTAATGCTAAAAATATTAATGATGCAAAAAAAATTGCTTTCTCAATATCAAATTCACCTCTCGTAAAAACTGCTATTGCTGGAGAAGATCCTAATTGGGGCAGGATAGTAATGGCAATAGGAAAAGCTTATGTAAATTTAAAAATTAGTAAGTTAGTTATAAAATTTGGAAATCTTAAAGTTGTAGAAAAAGGTTTGATTTCAAAAAATTATAGCGAACAACTTTTAAAAGAATACATGAAAAACAAAAATATAAATATTAGAGTAGAAATTAATTCAGGAAACAAAAATTTTACAACTTATACAACTGATTTAACAAAAAAATATGTAGAAATAAATGCTGATTATAGAAGTTAGCATATTGATTATATTAAAAAAATTCACTAGTAATTAATTAATGATTAAGTACAACCTTAAATGTAAAAAATGTAAGAAAGAATTTGAGAGCTGGTTTGCATCCTCTAAAGAGTATGAAAAATTAGTTAACATAAATAAACTGAATTGTATTTTTTGTAACTCTTACAAAGTTGAAAAGTCACTTATGTCACCAAACATTCAAAGTTCAAAAAATAAAAATGATAGAATGCTAAATAACAAAAAAATGAGAAATATCAGGAATAAGATAAAAGATTATCAAAAATTCATTAAGGAAAATTTTGATTATGTTGGAGACGATTTTTCTTACAAAGCTAGGACATTGCATTACAAAAAAACAAAAAATTTTAGGGGTATTTATGGTAATGCTTCTAAAAAAGAAATATTGGAATTAAAAGAAGAAGGAATCGAAACTGATATTATTCCGTGGTTTGATGATAAAAAGAGTTAGTTTTTTTGAAAAACAGAAATATAATTAACAGACAAATCATTAGATAACTTCCATTGGTTATTCAAAATATCAAACGTCATTCCATCGATTTTTTTTTCTTTTAGATTATTTTTTTTAGATATATTTACTAAATTTTTAGGTGTAACGAATTTATCCCACTCGTGCGTTCCTATCGGAAGCCACTTTAAAATATATTCTGCTCCAATAATTGCAAATACATATGACTTTAATGTTTTATTTAACGTTGCAACAAACATAATTCCATTTTTTTTAAGGAGTTCTGAGCTTTTTTTTAAAAATAAATCTAAATTTTCTACATGTTCAACAATTTCCATATTTAAAATTACATCGAATTTTTTTCTTGTTTTTAGATTTTCTGGAGATGAACATAAATAATTTATCTTTAGATTTTGATTTTTAGAATGATATTTTGCAACATCGATATTAGTTTTCGATGCATCTATTCCAGTGACCCTGGCACCTAATCTGGACATCGGCTCAGATAATAGACCTCCGCCACACCCAATGTCTAATATATTAATTCCATTTAGAGGATTATTTTTATTATCATGTTTAATATTAAAATGTTTAATTATATGTTTTTTTAAATAATCAATCCTTGTCGGATTAAATTTATGTAGAGGCTTAAATTTTCCCTCTGGATCCCACCATTCATTTGCTATTTTGGAGAATTTATCTATTTCTTTTTTATTTATTGTGTTCATATTTATGTTAACTATAATAAAAAATTAAATTATTTTATCAAATTTAAATTAAAGATATTATAAATATTAATCAATGAAAATTGTAGTATTAAAATTTGGAGGAACATCTGTAGGTTCTATACAAAGAATAAAGAAAGTTTGTAAAATTATAACTAGTTTTGCTAAAAAAAAATATAAAGTAATAGTTGTTTCATCTGCTATGGGCGGTGTCACAAATGATCTAATAAATAAATCTAAACTAATTAGTAAAAACTTTAGTCAGGAGGAGTATGATGTCCTTGTTTCATCTGGAGAACAAATTTCATGCTCTTTAATTGCTGGAAAATTGGTCGATATCGGTTACAAATCAAAATCATTAATGGGTTGGCAAATCCCGATCTTTACACAAGGAAACTATAGTTCTTCTAGAATAATTGGAGTTCACAAAAGAACTATAAATAATATGTTAAGAAAAGGGGAAATTCCCATTATAGCAGGTTTTCAAGGTATAAATTTCGAGAATAGAGTAACTACTCTTGGAAGAGGAGGATCAGATGCAACTGCAATAATGCTTGCAAAATTTTTTAAAGCTGAAAAATGTATAATTTTTACTGATGTGGAAGGAGTTTATACCACAGATCCAAATACTTATCATAGAGCAAAAAAAATCAAAATAATTTCATATGAAGAAATGTTAGAAATGGCATCACTTGGTGCAAAAGTTATGCAACCTATATCAATACAAGATGCAAGACTTAATAGGGTAAATATAAATGTTAAATCTTCATTTTTAAATAGAAGAGGAACTTTAATAACAAAAAGAAAAAATGTTCAAACTAATAAAATTATTAGGGGTATAACTTATACAAAAAATGACGCAAAAATTTCATTACTAGGTGTCAAGGACAGGCCGGGAGTTGCAGCATCTATATTTAAACCGCTATCTAGTAATTCAATAAATGTTGATATGGTTGTGCAGAATATTTCCTCAAACAAAAAAGAAACTGACTTAACATTTACTGTTAAATCAGAAGATTTTAATAAAACAGAAAAATTAATAAGAAAAAATATGACTATTAAATATAGAAGACTAATTTTTGATAAAAATGTTTCAAAAGTGTCAATTGTTGGTGTAGGTATGATTACTACTCCGGGTGTGACTTATAGAATGTTTCAAGCTCTGGCAAACAAAAAAATAAATATTATGGTTATATCAACCTCTGAGATTAAAATATCAGTTTTAATTTCAAAAAAAAATATTAAAAAAGCAATTGAGATACTTCATAAAGAGTTTAACTTAGAAAATTAAAATGAACATAAGACCTTTCAGAGAAATTAATAGAAAAAAAACAAGAGTTATAAATGTTGGTAATGTAAAAGTAGGTGGTGGAAATCCTATTTCAGTACAGTCAATGACAAATACTCTGACAACAGATATAAAAGAAACTATAAAACAAATTAATCTTATTGAAAATGAGGGAGCTGATATTGTAAGAGTATCATGTCCGGATGAAGAGTCGACTAAAGCTCTTAAAGAAATAATTAAAAACGTATCAGTACCAATTGTAGCAGATATACATTTTCACTACAAAAGAGCTATTGAGGCAGCTAAAAATGGCGCACACTGTTTAAGGATCAATCCTGGCAATATAGGAAGCAAAAATAAAATTAAAGAAGTATTAAGAGCTGCAAAGGATAATGGATGCTCCATTAGAATTGGAGTAAATGCTGGCTCACTAGAAAAAGATATATTAGAAAAATTTAAAGAACCTTGTCCTGAGGCATTAGTTGAGAGCGCCTTGAGAAATATTAAAACGTTAGAAGATCAAGACTTCTTTAATTTTAAAGTAAGTGTAAAATCATCAGATATATTTTTGGCAATTGAGGCATACAAGCAATTATCCAATGTTTCAGATTATCCATTACATCTTGGCATAACAGAAGCAGGTAGCTATATACCTGGTACCATTAAGTCATCAATAGGTATTGGAAGTTTATTACTTAACGGAATTGGTGATACTATTAGGATATCGTTATCAGATGATCCTACACAAGAGGTAAAAATTGGGAATGAGCTTCTCAAATCACTTGGTTTAAGAAATAGAGGTGTAAAAATTATTTCATGCCCATCATGTGCAAGGCAAGCTTTTCCAGTAATTGAAACCGTTAAAAAATTAGAAGAAAGATTATCGCATATTAAAACTTCCATCTCTTTATCGATAATTGGTTGTGTAGTGAATGGTCCAGGTGAAGCCTCAATGACTGACATCGGCCTTACTGGAGGTGGAAAAGGAAATAATATGCTTTATTTGTCTGGTTTGCATTCAAAGATAATAACCAACGAAAATATTTTGTCTGAAATCGTTGAGCTAGTTGAAAAAAAAGCTGAAGAAATTGAAAATTCCAATTAATGCTTCCAAAAAATAAAATAGACGAGTTAATAAAAAAACATTCTTTGTTAGAAAAGGAGCTTTCTTCATTAGAAATAAACAAAAAAAATTTTGCAGAAAAATCAAAAGAATACTCTGATTTAAATGAAATTATTGATGCAGCAAAAAGGTATCAAAATTTTGAAAAAGAAAAAAATGATTTACAAAAAATTATTGAAGATCCAAACTCTGATAAAGATTTTAAAGATATGGCTTTAATTGAGTTAAATGATCTAAATATTAATCATGATTATAATGAAAAAAAAATAAAACTTTTTTTGTTACCGAAGGATGATGCTGATAAAAAAAATGCGATTATAGAAATTCGTGCAGGAACAGGTGGTTTAGAGGCAAGTCTTTTTGCTTCAGATTTATTTAAAATGTATGAAAAAGTGAGTAATAAAAAAAAATGGTCTCTTGAAGTTATTAGCATCTCTAAATCTGATGCAGGTGGACTAAAAGAAGTTATTGCATCTATTAAAGGTAAAAATATATATTCAACACTAAAATATGAAAGTGGAGTTCACAGAGTTCAGAGAGTCCCTGATACCGAAACTCAAGGTAGGGTACATACGTCAGCTGCAACAGTAGCTGTGTTACCTGAAGCTGAAGAAGTTGATGTAAATATACAGGAGAAAGATTTAAGAGTTGACGTTTTTAGAAGTAGTGGCCCTGGTGGTCAAAGTGTGAACACCACAGACTCTGCTGTAAGAATTACTCATATACCAACAGGTTTAGTAGTTAGTCAACAGGATGAAAAATCTCAAATCAGAAATAAAGAAAAAGGATTAAAAATTTTAAGATCAAGGATATATGAATTGGAGAGACAAAAACAAGATGAAAAAAGATCAAAAGACAGAAAAAATAAAATAGGTACTGGCGACAGATCAGAAAGAATAAGAACCTACAATTTTCCTCAAGGAAGAGTAACAGATCATAGAATAAATTTTACCTCACATAAGCTTCCTCAATTTATGGAAGGAGAAATATTTGATGAAATGGTTGAAAATTTAAATCTAAATGCACAAGAAGAGGAATTACTTAATTTATAAATTTATGTATATAGTTGACCTGCTTAATTCAGGAAGTGAAATTTTGAAAAGAAAAAATATAAAAACTTCTATTCTTGATTCAGAAATAATACTTTCATTCGTTATCAATAAAGATAGAGATCATATAATTTTAAATGAAAAAAATAAAATTGATAAAAGGTCAATTGAAAAATTTTATAAATTGATCAATCGTAGAAAAACTGGAGAACCGATTTCATATATTATTAATAAGAAGCATTTTTGGAATTGTACATTTTATGTAGATAATAATGTGTTGATACCTCGTCCAGATAGTGAGCATTTAGTAGAAGAAGTTTTAAAATTGACAAAAAAATACTCAAGGAAATCTATACTTGATATTGGCACTGGTTCTGGATGCATACTATTATCAATTCTTAATGAACGAAAATTTTGTACTGGCTATGGTCTCGATATCTCAAAAAACTCTATAAATGTGTCAAAAATTAATGCAAAAAGACTGAATCTTATAAATAGGGTAAAGTTTCATATTTCTAATATTGACAAATTTTTTGTAGGCAAATATGATATAATTGTTTCAAATCCTCCTTATATTAATAGTTCAAAATTGAAATATTTGGAAAAAGACATTTTTGAATTTGAGCCAAGATTGGCTTTAGATGGAGGCATTGATGGTTTTTCTGAAATTACAAAAGTAATAAGTAAAACAAAAAATTTATTAAAACGAAATGGTTTATTTATTTTAGAGGTAGGTTTTAAACAAAGAGGAAAAGCGGCTATGATATTAAAAAAAAATGGTTTTTTTATAAAAAAAATTATTAAAGATTACTCTGGCATAGAGAGGTGTTTTGTAAGTTATAAAATTTAATTTTATGAGAAATTATAGAAATAACAATTTAAAGAGAAATAGATATAGATCTGTTGATAGAAATTTTAAGAGAAACGGGGATAATAAAAAATTCGATAATAATGAAGTTTCAACAAATTTGAATTTTAAGAGGAAATCACCAGGAAAAAACAACCATAATGCCTCAAAATTAGTAGAAAAGTATAGTGACCTTGCAAGAGAAGCTCTTTCTTATGGTGATAAAATATTATCAGAAAATTATTTCCAACATGCTGATCATTTTTTGAGAGTTCTTACTGAACAAGAAAGTTCAAAAGTTAACAAATCAATAGATAACAATAAAATTGAAATAATATCTGAAACTGATCCTATAAAAAAGGATTCGGTAAAAAATACTTAATAACTTAGTTTATAACTTCTGATATATATATATCAGTTTTTAGTCTATCAATTTCAAAAAGTTTTCTTAAATCACCTTTTAAAATTTTTCCAGAAGGAAGCTTGAGTGTCTGAGAGTTTATTTTTTTTCCATTTTCAATAACTTCATAGTGAAGGTGTGGCCCAGTAGATAATCCTGTTGAACCAACATATCCTATAATTCTACCTTGTTTGACTCTTACACCTTTTTTTATACCTGGAGCAAATTTATATAAGTGAGCGTAGACAGTTGAATAAGTTTCATTGTGTTTTATTTTTATACAATTTCCACCACCACCACACCATGATGCTTTAATTATTTTTCCATCACCCGACGCCATAATTGGAGTTCCTTGAGGTGCAGCAAAATCAGTTCCTCTATGCATTTTATTAAATCCTAAAATTGGATGTTTTCTCATTCCAAAACTAGACGAGAGTCTTGCTCCATTTACAGGTGTTTTCATTAGAGCTTTAACCGCACTTTTTCCATTATTGTCATAATGACCTTCATAATTTTCTTGATCAAAGAAATATAATTCATTATCTTGACCACTTAAATTAATATTTGCAAACAGTATATTCCCTGTTTCTAAAGCATCACCATTTTCATCAACAAATTCTTCGTATAAAATTTGGAAGGTATCATTTTTTCTGATGTCTCTTTGAAAATCTATCTGAAATCCATAGATTCTCGCAAAGTCAACAATTATATTAGGTTTTATTTTTTTTAATGTTGCTGCTTTATAAAGACTTTGGGTAATAGCTCCATCACTATAAATAATTTTTTTTGATAAATTTGTAACTATTTCACTATATACAAAGCTTTCATCACTTTCCTTTTTTTCTAATAAAATTTTTTTTGTTTTATTTATTGGAAATTCAAAATTAATTATTTTTGAATTTTTACTCATATCAATAGTGAATTTTATGATCTGATTTATCTCTAAATTATTAATATTATTATTCTTTTTTAAAATTTTTTTTATTTTTTCTATTTCGTCATCATTAATGTCATAATTTCTTAAAATTTTATCAAAAGTGTCACCTGTAGTAATCTTATGGTTTATTTCAAAGTATTTTGGCTCTAAGTTATAAAAAATATTTTTTAAAGTTTTATTAAGGTAAATATTTCCCAAAATAGTTTCATATTTTTGTATTCTATCTTCTTTAAAGGAGTTGTACATCAGCAAGATAATTATCGTTAATAATGACAAAGATAACAAAGATATAAAAGTCAAATTTTTTTTAAAAAATTTGTTCAAAAAAATTAAGTTAAATTTCATTTATATTAATTAATAATTTAAGTTACTGATTTAATCAAAAAAAACCCATAAAAATAAGGCTTTTTTTCGCATTTTTTTTGATCTTAATAGCTTGATTTACACGTATTTTAGCATATAAGCGGTCCACTCAACAAAAAAATAAGTTGTTTGTATTAGGTAAAACCTAATTAGCTATTTAATACGTTAAAATTTAAGAAGAGAAGTGTGGACGGTTAAGGTTACCAAAATTTGTCGTACACACTTCAAAATTATATAAATTTTA
>MDTB01041586.1_pt1 | contig 17360 bp, 16 predicted proteins | sample 811161 | NCBI WGS metagenome assembly MDTB01 (sample SAMN05326650, study PRJNA326480) | marine metagenome | isolation source: seawater | place: Mediterranean Sea | collected 2009
AAATTAATGTAAGATCTCAATAAGCGCCCCAAATTTGGGGCGCTTTTGTTTTTAGCTCTTTGTGTAAATTTTTATAATCGATAAATTTATATTTATTTTATTAATAGATCATTTTGTTAGCACATAAGAGATGCAATATAAATTTTTAGTTATAATTTTTATTTCAATATTAGTTGGTGATGTTCACGTATTTAATCGTCGCATAGGAACTGAATCAGAAATAAAAACCCTTCTCAATACTAAGCCTATATTTATATCATCAAAAGATTTAGCGAGGTCTTTATCATCTAAAATATATGAAAATGCGGAAAGGGAGAAACTAGTTCTATATATTTTAGGTAATAAAGTTAAAATTTCTGGGAATAGTAGTTATATTATAATTGATGATAAACCTTTTCAAATGACTCAAGCAATACGCATTGAAGAAAACGATTTATACATTCCCGCAGATGACTTTTTTAAGATTTTAAAAACTTCTATTATGCCTGGTGTAAACTTTGATCCTATTAAAAAGTTATTAGAGATTGATGTTATTAAATATGACATTACTGGTATAGATATAGATGTTAAGTCAAATGGTACAATTATTAGGCTGGGGACAAAAAAACCTTTTTTAGAAACTGGGATTAGTTCTTTTATTAATAAGCATGGATGGTACTATTTAACAATATCAGGAGGAATTATTGATACTGCAACAATCAACACTGGGATTACACGAGGAGTTGTAAGGGAAATTCAATCAGATCAAATAGGTTCTGCTGCTCAAGTTGCATTTAAGGTTGGAACAAAAGTTTTGAGTCATGAGTGGTTTCAAAGTTCAGAACCTAATGAAATTGTGGTTACTTTACGAACACCAATAATAAATCGTGATAAGTATGTTGAGGATGCAAAAGCTAGATGGCATTTAGATATTGTTGTCTTGGACGCTGGGCACGGAGGTAAAGACCCTGGAGCTATAGGCAAGTATGGTACAAAAGAGAAAGATATAGTTTTAGATATAGCAAAAAGAACTGGGCGTTTATTAGAAAAATCTGGTATAAAAGTAATTTATACTCGAGATGAAGATGTTTTTATTCCCTTATTAGATAGAACAAAAATAGCAAACGATGCAAATGGAAAATTATTTGTCAGTATTCATGCTAATGCTAATAAAAATAGAAAAATTCAAGGTTTTGAAACTTTTCTTTTAAGGCCAGGTAAAAGTGAGGATGCTATCGAAGTTGCCTCAAGGGAGAACTCAGTTATAAAATTAGAGGAAATAGCAGATCAATATGAAAATCTTAGTGGAGAAAACTTAATTATGGCAACCATGGCTCAAAGCACATTTATGAAGGAGAGTGAAGACTTAGCATCAATAATACAAATTGAGTTAGATAAAAAATTAGAAACTCCTAATCGGGGTGTTAAGCAGGCTGGTTTTTATGTTTTAATTGGCGCATCAATGCCAAATGCTTTGGTAGAAGTAGGTTTTTTATCTAATCCAAAAGAAGAAAAAATGTTAAAACAAAACAGTTATAAACAAAAAATAGCTGAAGCACTTTATTACGCTATAAAGAATTTTAAACGATCTCGCGAAAAACTATTAGTTAAAGAATAAAGTATGGATAATAGACCTATTGGAGTTTTTGACTCAGGTATTGGAGGCCTTACAGTTGTTAATGCTTTGAAAAAAATACTTCCTAATGAGACTATTTTATATGTAGGCGATACTGCAAGAGTTCCTTATGGTAATAAAAGTTCAGATCGCATTAGACAATATTCACTTGAAATTACTGAATGGCTAATTAGGAAGGATTGTAAAATGATAGTTGTAGCATGCAATACCGTATCTTCATTGGTTTTAGATTATTTAATTTCTGTCGCTTCTATTCCTATTGTAGGTGTTATTGATCCAGTAGTTGAAAAAGCAATCAGCTCAACAAAAAATAATAAAATTGCTGTTTTAGGAACATACGCTACAATTCGATCAAATGCCTATGGCAAAAAGTTAAAAAAAGCAAACCCAAAAATCGAAGTCATCAGTCAAGCTTGTCCATTATTTGTTCCTTTAGTTGAAGAAGGATTGGTGGAGGGGGAAATCCCAAGACAAATAGCAAAATACTATTTTAATAATTTAGTAAATTTTAATGTAGATACTATTATTTTAGGCTGTACTCATTATCCACTTTTAAAATCAACAATTGATACTGTATTGAAAAATAATATTATGCTTGTTGACTCAGGTGAAGCTACAGCAAAAACAGTTTTTTCAACTTTGAAGAAATCAAATGCTTTATCAGACACAACAGATCATGAGGTTAATTGTTATGTTACAGATGATCCAGGTTTATTTAATGAGGTTGCTCTAAGATTTGTTTTGAAAAAGATAAACACAACATCTCATATTGACTTATAAATATTCAAATACTTTAAAATTTCTTTTTTCTCTTTATCGTGAAGGAATAAAATTAGGGCTTGAACATACTTATCAGTTATTAAAATATTTTGGGAACCCGCACCTTAATTTAAAAATAATTCATGTTGCAGGAACTAATGGCAAGGGGTCTACTTGTGCACATATAGAAAGTATATTAAGATACAGTGGCTATAGAGTTGGTGTGTATACTTCACCACATTTAGTAAAATTTAATGAGAGAATAAGAGTTGATGGAAAATTAATTAGTGATGAGGAAATAATTTCTTTTATGGATGAAGCTTCTGAGAAAATTAAAAAAATCAAATCTACATTTTTTGAGACAACAACAGTTATGGCGTTAGACTATTTTAAAAAAAAAAAAGTGGATATTGTCATTTTAGAGACTGGGCTTGGCGGTAGGCTTGATGCAACAAATGTGGTCAGTCCCGCTATAGTAGTAATAACATCTATTTCTTTCGATCACGCAGAAATATTGGGTGATAGTATTGAAGCAATAGCGCAAGAAAAAGCTGGAATTATTAAGGAAGATTCTCCAGTTATTATTACAAAACAAGACAAAACCATCATGGATATTTTTAAAAAACAGGTATCGAAAAAGAATACGACAATGACTGTAGCTAGCCTTCCTAATAATATTAAAATTGATTTAGATGGTACACGTTTCAAATTGAACGGTGAAAAATACATTACTCCTTTGATTGGTGAATACCAAGCTGAAAATTCTGCATTGGCGATTACTACTTTAAAAGAACTTAATTCAAGTTTTACTTATGATGTAATTTCCCAAGGCATGAGAAAAGTATTCTGGCCAGGGAGGATGCAGAGAATGTCAGAAAATATTTTTTATGATGTTGGGCATAACTATGATGGTATAAAAAGAACGCTGGAGGTATTAAAAAAAATGTACCCTAAATATTATATTTATGGATTATTTTGTATAAAAAAAGAAAAAGATTTAGATAGTATTTATATTTTATTACAATATTTTAAAAAACTTTATGTTTGTCAGGATAAAAATAAATTATTAGTTAATGTTGAAAAATTATCAAAAAAATTAAAATCGTTTAATTTAGATAATAATCCAGTTGACTCTGTTAAAAGCGGGTCAAAATTACTTCAGAAAATAGTTGATAATAAAAGTATCGGTTTAATTTTTGGTTCTCATTACATCGCTTATGAGGTTTTTGACACATTTGAAATATCTTTTGACTACTATAATATTTAATGTAATTTTATGGTGTCCCGTTGTTCCCGCGGGGTCTATTAATTTTATTATTCCTTAAACTTATGTATAGGTTTTAAAGCTATGGATCTAAATGAATTACAATCTTTGAATATTCGTGAATTAACAAAGTTAGCACAAAAATTAAATATAGAGAATGGGATTGCTGGTCTAAATAAGCAATCCCTTATAATCAAAATATTGGAGGCTAATAGCAAACAAGATGGTGCGTTTTCTGCTAGAGGTGTTTTAGAGGTAATGCAAGATGGTTATGGGTTTTTGCGTTCTCCTGATTTTAATTATATGCCTGGTCCCGATGATATTTATGTTAGCCCATCTCAGATTAAGCGCTTTAATTTAAAAACAGGGCATTTAATTTCGGGTCAAATTAGGCCACCCAAATCTAAAGAAAGATTTTATGCCCTTTTAAAGGTTGAATCTATTAATGAAGAACCTATTGAAAAGCTTAAAGAAGTTATATTATTTGACAATTTTACTCCTTTATATCCCGAAGATAAATTTCATTTGGAAATGAAAGGAAACGACTTATCAATGAGAATTATGGATTTGGTATCGCCTATTGGTAAGGGTCAAAGAGGCTTAATTGTTGCTCAGCCAAAAACAGGTAAAACAATTTTACTTCAAAAGTTGGCTAATGCAATTAGCGATAATCATCCAGAAACACAAAGGATTGTATTGCTGATCGATGAAAGACCAGAAGAAGTTACAGATATGAAAAGGAATGTAAACGCTGAGGTTATTAGTTCTACTTTTGATGAGCCACCTGAACGTCATGTTTCTGTAGCTGATATGGTATTACAAAAAGCAAAAAGAATGGTGGAGTATGGAAAGGATGTTGTTATATTACTAGATAGTATAACACGTTTAGCTAGGGCCCATAATGCTGTGATACCACATAGTGGAAAGATTCTTTCTGGTGGAGTAGATTTTAATGCTTTAAAAAAACCAAAACAATTTTTTGGCGCGGCTAGAAATACGGAAGAAGGTGGCAGTCTAACAATTGTATCTACAGCGCTTATTGATACAGGTAGTAGAGCAGATGAGGTGATTTTTGAAGAATTCAAAGGTACAGGGAATATGGAATTAGTTTTAGATAGACGTTTAAGTGATCGCCGTGTATATCCTGCATTTGATATAATTCGTTCTGGAACTAGAAAGGAGGAGTTATTATTAGGTCGTAAAGAATTAGGTAGAATGTGGATTCTTCGTAAATTATTAAATGATATGAAGGTAGAAGAAGCTATGTCTTTTATGCAGGATAGAATGAAACGCACAAAAAACAATAGTGAATTTTTAGATACAATGAGCCAATGATTTTATAAGAAAATATTTTATAAAAAATGAGTGATTTATTTCCTAACATAAAAACTGTTGTTGTAAGGATCGTCACAGATAAACCAGTTCGCAAAACTCCATATCAAGTCAAAGGAGTTATAATGCGAAAATATCCAAGTGAAAAAGTTATCCCAATGCTTAATGGCTCCTACAGAAATAAGTTTTTATATCCACGGGTTCAAGTAAAGATATTAAATGAAGATATTTATATTATTGGTGTCAAAGAGGGCGTTGACCCAGTATTATCTTTAGTTGATAACTTAACAGAATTAGATTTTGGTAATATTACTTTTTCTATTAATGATTTTGATATAAAAAATATTGAACAGCAATTTACTATTTCTGACCAAATATTGAGATATAATTTTGTTACTCCTTGGGTAGCTCTTAATAGGTTAACCTTTGAAAAATATAAATCTTTATCCAATAAGAAAAAAATTATTTATCTCAATAAATTATTGGGCCATAATTTAATCTTTTTAGCTAATGAAATAGGTGCATCAATTGGAGATGGGATATATGCTAAAGTTGTAATTTATAATCTGATTCCAAAACTTGTTGACGATAATAAATGGAAGGCATTTCAAGGAGAATTTAAAAGCAATATTGTATTACCAAATTATATAGGTCTTGGGAATGGTATAACGCGTGGTTTTGGTTCTATTTATCAAGAAAATAGTACCGATAAAAAAAATGATAAAGAGGAATTGTCTGATCAAGATAAAGAGTTATTTTTTACTGTTGCAGATTTAAAATCAAAAAATAAACATTATAAATCAAGGTTTAAAACCAATAAAAATCATAAAAATAAAAAATGGAAAAAACAAAAAAGATCAAAAAATATACATAATTCACAAAATAAAAGATCTAATACCAAGTACAATAATCATTCTAATAAAACAAAAGAAATATTTTCAAATAATATAGATGGTAATTCCATCCATGAAGATAAGTTTTCTGATAATGTGGATGATCAAAGATTTAACACGGAAAAACATCATAAAAAACAACACAAATTTTAAATTTTCTAATAGAGTAGAAAAAATAAAACCATCCTTTACTCTTCAAATGGCTACTGTAGCTGCAGAAATGAAGTCTCAAGGTCTAGATATTATAAATTTTTCAGTTGGTGAACCAGATTTTAATACTCCTAGACATATTATAACTGCTGGGAAAATGGCTATGGATAAAGGACACACAAAATATACAGCGGGTCCTGGGATGATAGAATTCAGAGAGGCTATTTGCAAAAAATTAGAAAGAGAAAATAATATTATTTATAATCCAAATAATATTTTGGTTTCTAATGGAGAAAAGCAAAGTTTATATACTGCCTGTCAAGCTCTGTTTGATAAAAATGACGAAGTGATCGTTTGTAGACCATATTGGGTATCCTTTCCAGAATTTGTTCATCTTTCTGATGCTACTCCTGTAATAGTAAATACGATAGCAAAAAACAACTTTGAAGTTGATTTTGATGATTTAATAAAAAACACATCATCTAAAACAAAAGGTATTATTATTAATACGCCATCAAATCCAACTGGTGGAGTATGGAAAGATGATGCAATTATTGAATTGCTAAAGATAGCCAAATATCATAATTGGATAATTATATCTGATGAGTGTTATGAGAGATTAGTTTATAATGGCCAATTTAATAGTACTGAGAAATTAAATAGAGAGCATAATATTGGGGCCAATGTTTTAACCTGTATGAGTTTATCTAAAACGTATGCGATGACAGGATGGAGAATTGGATATTCAGCTGGATCTAAAGAAATAATTAAGGCAATGGCAAAATTGCAAGGGCAGGCAACTTCTTGTGCTAATTCTATAGGCCAATTTGCTGGAATTGAAGCTTTAAATGGCGATCAACGGTGTGTCAAAGAAATGTTAAATTTATTTAGGGAAAGAAGAGATTATATTATTGGACTATTAAATAAATTACCTGGAATAAGTTGTCCTGTGCCTCAAGGTGCATTTTATGCCTTTCCAGATTTTAGTCATTATTTAAATAAACAATCGGAAAGAAAGTTGTTAAAAGATACTTTTGATATTTCAGAGTATATTTTAAGTTCATCTAGTGTGGTTACTGTTCCAGGCGATGGATTTGGTGCACCAGGCCATATTCGTTTTTCTTATGCCACAAACAAAGATAATATTAAAAAAGGAATGCAGCTTATTCAAAAATCACTTAAGAAGCTGACATAATTAAGGAGAGATTTATGAAGGAAAATGTACACCCAGAAAATTATAGATTAGTTGTATTTAAGGATACATCATGTGATTATACCTTTCTAACAAAATCCACCGTAGAAACGACAGAGATGATTAAATGGGATGATGGTAATGAATACCCGTTATGTAAGATTGAAATATCTAATAAATCACATCCATTTTTTACTGGTAAACAGAATTTAGTCGATACAGCTGGAAGAATAGAAAAATTTAATAAAAAATACGATAGAAAATAAAATTTAATTTTTTTTAATTGTATTTAAGGGAGGGAATCATATGATTTTACCTCATACCACATATTAAAATTTTTACTAAAAAAATAATCCCTTTGCTTAACCTTGATGATTTAAAATATTAATTTAATTAATGCCGTATAAGAGGACTGCTCTTGAAAGAAAAACTTATTGAGATTATCGAAAAATATCATCATTTAACAGAGCAAATGACTAAACCAGAGATTTTAACTGATCAAGACCAGTTAACATTAATAGCAAAAGAACATAGCGCACTTGAAAAGATCGTTAAAGTAGGAACTGAATACATTTCTATTCTGCAGCAAATTGATGAAAGCAATGAAATGCTTAATGATGATGATGAAGAATTAAAAGAAATGGTTAAGGAAGAGTTAGTCACTCTTGATAATAGAAAGTCTAAATTAGAAGAAAAATTAAAAGTACTTTTATTACCAAAAGATCCTAATGATGATAAAAACTTAATTTTAGAAATACGTGCTGGCACTGGCGGAGATGAAGCGGCGTTATTTGCTTCAGATTTATATAGGATATATACAAGATATGCTGAAAGAAAAAATTGGGAATATAAGGTAATGAATTCCTCAGATACGGGTATTGGTGGCATTAAAGAGGCAATAATTTCTATCAATGGGAAAGGTGCTTTTGGTATGTTAAAATATGAAAGTGGTGTTCATCGTGTTCAACGTGTACCTAAGACTGAAACTAGTGGTCGTGTGCATACTTCTGCTGCAACTATAGCTGTGTTACCTGAAGCAGAAGATGTTGATATTGATATTAATGAAGGTGACTTGAAAATTGATACCTATCGTGCAAGTGGTGCAGGAGGTCAACATGTCAATAAAACTGAATCTGCCATTAGAATCACTCATGTCCCTACTGGAATGGTTGTTACTTGTCAAGATGAATCATCCCAACATAAAAATCGTTCAGCGGCACTTAAAGTATTAAAAGCTAGATTATTATCAGCAGAACAACAGAAGGTGGCGAATGAAAGGGCTGCTGAAAGAAAGAGCCTTGTATCTACAGGTGACCGCTCAGCTAAAATTAGGACTTATAATTTTCCACAAGGCAGAATTACGGATCATCGTATTAATTTTACATTATATCGTTTGAACGAAGTATTAGATGGAGATCTGACAGAATTGATCGAAAAACTTAAGATTGCCGAACAACAAGAATTAATGGCTTCAAATATTAAATAAACACTTTTAATTATTGTAAACTATAAAAATGTCTAAAATATGGAGAGTTATTGATATTATTGATTGGGCTGAATCATATTTTTATAAAAAAAATTTTTATAATCCAAGATTAGAAATAGAGTGGTTTTTACGCTCAATATTAAATTGTAGTAGATTAGATATTTATCTACGTTTTGAAGAACCCTTAACTCAAAGCCAATTAATTGTTTTAAAACAATGGGTAAAAAGGCGTATTAAACATGAACCACTTCAATATATAACAGGGAATTGTGAGTTTTATGGCCGAGAATTTAAAATTTCATCTAGAGTTCTTATTCCTAGGCAAGAAACAGAAAGGCTTGTAGATATTGTTATTGAAAAAATAAAAAATATAGATAATCCTACGATATTAGATATTGGCACTGGTTCTGGATGTATTGCTTCTACATTAGCTTTAGAGCGATCAGATTCAAAAATATTAGGTGTTGATATTTCTTCAGATGCAATTAATATAGCAGAAAAAAACAAATCTATATTTTTATTAAATAATGTAAAATTTATAAATATGGATATTTTGAGTGAAGTACCTTTAAAAAAATTTGATATTATAGTTTCAAACCCACCATATGTTTCAATAAAAGAAATGAATAATCTTATGCATGAAGTAAGAGACTATGAGCCAAAAATTGCATTAACAGACTTTAATAATGGTTTAATGTTCTATAAACGAATTGCCTGGATTAGTAGAGAAATTTTAAATCCTGATTCTTGGATAATTCTTGAGGTTGGTTTAAATAAGCACCCTGATAAAGTTAAATCAATATTTAATGATATGGATTATAATAATATTGAATTAATTAAGGATTACAATGGAGATGATAGAGTTTTTATTGCTAAAACATGAATTGCAAAATTTTAGATTTGAATAAACTTTTAAAAAAATGAAAGAATTATATTATTACTTAAAAATCATTCGACCTCTTAATGTTTTTATATCTGGTATTACGGTAATTTTTTCTGCTGCTATTTTAAATAGTTTGCATGAGTTTTCGTTTTTACTTTTAACAATATTAGTGGTTATGTTTTTTACAGCTGCTGCAAATATTATTAATGATGTGATGGACTTGCAAATCGATAAAATTAATCGTCCTTTAAGACCTATACCTAGTGGTAAAGTAAAAAAAAATATAGCATTACAATTTAGCTTTCACCTTTTTTTAATTGGTTCTATAATGTGCATTCAATTACCAAATAGCGCTATAATTATTGGTGTTCTTATATCAATGCCAATAATGATTATTTATAGCACTCATTTAAAAGGAAAACCATTAATTGGGAACATTGCAGTATCTTTAGTGATAGGTTTGTCTTTTTTATTTTGTGGTGCTGTCTTTGGTAATATTTATTCTCTGTGGGTTCCATGTATATTGGCATTTGGATTAACATTAGTTAGGGAACTGATAAAAGATATATCAGATTTACATGGGGATAGGTTTATTGGTTATAATACATTTCCAATAAAATATGGTATAGATAACGCAAATAAACTGGTTTTATTTTTATCTTTCATTGTGGGTTTATTCGCTATAATACCATATTACAATAATTATTATAGCTTTTGGTATATTATAATTCTTTTGATTGGTGTTGAAATCCCTCTAATGATTGTTGTATTTTTATTGTACACTAAACCAGGTATTCCATCTGCAATTTTAGGTGCTAAAATTTTAAAGTTTAGCACTATTATGGGTCTTTTCGCTATTTATATAGGTTCAATTTTATGATTTCAGAATTTGTTCATTTACATAACCATTCAGATTATAGTTTATTAGACGGAGCTCAACGTATTGATCAGTTGGTTAGTACTATAGATGATTTGAATATGGATTCAGTTGCACTTACTGAACATGGGAATATGTTTAGTGTTTTACCATATTATAAGGCAGCAAAGAAATCTGGAATAAAACCAATAATTGGTTGCGAAATATATGTAGCCGTAGGATCGCGATTTGAAAAAAAGACACGCTTAGATGGAGGTTGGGGGAATAATCACTTAATATTGCTAGCTCAAAATTTTATTGGATATAAAAATTTAATGAAATTAGTCACAGCTGGATATCTTGAGGGTTTTTATTACAGGCCAAGAATTGATATGGATTTATTACGAAAATATAGCGATGGTCTTATTTGTATGTCTGCATGTCTTAAAGGAATTGTTCCTGAAAAAATGTTGCGTGGAGATTTTGATGGAGCAAAAAAAGAAGCTTTGCTGTTTTCAGAAATTTTTCCAAATCGTTATTATCTTGAAATTCAAAATCATGGGATTGCTGAAGAAGAACAAAACATTATTAATATGAAAAAATTATCAAATGAATTGAACATACCTTTAGTTTGTACAAATGATGCTCATTACGCAAAACAATCACACTGGGAAGCACATGATATTCATATTTGTTTGGGTACGGGTAAAGAAAGAAGTGATCCTAATAGATTACGATATGCAACACCTGAATTTTATTTTAAATCACAAGATGAGATGCATAAGTTATTTAAGGAATTTCCAGGAGCAATTGAAAATACGAGAAAAATAGCTGATAGTATTGATATGACATTGCCAATAGGTGAATCTCATTTACCTAATTTTCCTATCCCACCTGAATCCAATACTTCTGATCCTGATGAATATTTGCGATCTATCACAAAATTAGGAGCTGAAGAAAAATATGGAGAGCTTACTCCAGAAATTAAAAATCGAATGGGGCATGAATTAAGAGTGATCAAGAATATGGGTTTCGCAGGATATTTTCTTATTACTGCAGATTTTGTTAAATATGCAAAAGATTCTAATATTCCTGTTGGTCCTGGTCGAGGATCGGCTGCGGGGAGTCTTGTATCATATGCACTTGGGATTACAAGCGTTGATCCTCTGAAACATGATTTACTTTTTGAACGATTTTTGAATCCAGATAGAATAAGTATGCCAGACATTGATATTGATTTTTGTATAGAGCGAAGAGGTGAAGTAATTAACTACATTAAAGATCAATATGGTGAAAATTCGGTAACTCAGATAATCACATTTGGTAAAATGAAGGCCAAACAGGTTGTTCGAGATGTTGGTAGAGTAATGGGCTATAGTTTTTCTGAAGTAGATAAAATTGCTAAGGCTATACCAAATGAGTTAAATATAACTTTAGATAAAGCATTAAATAAAAGCCCTGAATTAATGAAAATGGCTGAAGGCGATTTTAAAGAATTAATGAATCACTCAAAGGTGCTTGAAGGAATGAATCGCCATGCTTCTATCCATGCAGCAGGAGTAGTTATCGCACCAGGTGATTTAACTGATTTTATACCATTATATAAGTCTACTACAGATGATGTCACCAGTCAATACGATATGAAAGGCCTTGAAGAATTAGGCCTTTTAAAAATGGATTTTTTAGGATTAAGAAATCTTACTGTTATAGATAAAGCATTAGGTTTAATTCAAGCCAAGGGGGATTTGATTGATTTAGAGGAATTATCATTCAATGATCCAAAGGTTTATGAATTATTTACTAAAGGCCATACTATAGGTGTTTTCCAGTTTGAATCTTCTGGAATGCGGGAGTTTTTAAAAAAACTTAAACCTACGGTATTAGAAGATTTAATTGCAATGAATGCTTTGTATCGGCCAGGGCCCATGGAGAATATTGATAGTTTTATTAATCGTAAACATGGTAAAAAAGAAATTAAATATTCTCATAAATTACTTGAGCCTATACTTAAGGAGACCTATGGTATAATTGTTTATCAAGAACAGGTTATGCAAATAGCAAATGAAGTTGCAGGCTTTACCTTAGCTGAAGCAGATATAATGCGTAGAGCAATGGGAAAAAAGATTAAGTCTTTAATGGAAGAACTATCAATTAAATTTATTGCAGGTTCAGAAAAGAATGGGATAAAAAAGAAAAAGTCAGAAGAAATTTTTCTTCTTATAGAAAAATTTGCTCAATATGGATTTAATAAAAGTCATTCTACTGCATATGCATATATTGCTTACCAGACAGCATGGTTAAAAGTACATTATCCTGCAGAATTTATGAGTGCTAATTTGACAAGTGAAATGAGGAATATTGATAGAGTAGTGGTTCTTATTAATGAATGTAAAAAAATGGGCATTGATGTTAAACCTCCAGATATAAATGTATCTTTTGAAGATTTTAGGCCTATTACAGATTCTAGCATATCATATGGATTAAATGCTATAAAAAATGTAGGGCAAAAGGCGCTTGAAACTATAATTGATGAACGAGATAAAAATGGCAAATATTTAACAATTTTTGATTTATGTGCCAGAGTTGATCAGCAAAAGGTAAATAAAAGAGTATTAGAGAGTTTAATAATGTCAGGTAGTCTTGATTCATTTGAAGGTAATCGTTCCCAGAACTTTTTAGCTGTTGATACTGCGATAAAATATGGTCAACAAATGCAAACTCAAAAAAATCGTAATCAGGTAGATTTATTTGGCTCTCAAAGTGAACAAGAGGCTTTAATACGAATACCAACTTTGCAAGACAACCCTGAATGGCTGGAAAAAGAATCTTTGGCAAATGAATTAGAAGTTTTAGGTCTTTATATTTCTGGGCATCCATTATTAGAACATTCAGCAGACTTGGAAGAGTTTACTACAATCGACTTTGAAGAAGGTTACGAAATTTCTAATAATGACATTGTTACTGTCGGGGGTATGATTACTAGAATTGTCAGACGTTTTGATAAAAGAAATAGAGAAATGGCTTTTTTTGATATGGATTGTTTAGGGGGCCATGCAGAGGTTGTATCTTTTAGTGATTCTTATGCCGCTTACGGAAATTTGATAAATGAAGGGAATGTTGTTTTTGTTAGAGGAAAGCCTTCAGAGACATCAGATTTTTCTGATTTAAAAATAATTAGTGATGAAATTATTCCAGTAAAAAATGTTCGGAATCGATTATCACAAAGGATCAATATACAATTTTCTTCTGGTGATGCTGGCTCTAAAGATATTGACGCCTTGATGGCTATATGTAAAGAGAATAAAGGAGATTGCAAATTGATTTTTCACTTGCCTAATCAAAGATCTTCTCGTCCTTTGAAAGTTTTGGCACATAATATAGCAGTTTCATCTAAAAATAATTTTATTAATATCCTAAGATCTAAATATGGCAAGGATAATGTTTGGATAGATTAATTTATGGTTACTGTTATTCAAAGATGTATTAGTGCTAACGTAAAAATTAATAATAAAATAATCTCAGAAATTCATCAAGGTGCCGTGATATTACTTGGGATAGTTGAAGGGGACCAATTTCAGGATGCAGATTATATAGCCAATAAATTTGCTATGCTTCGAATTTATAATGATCATAATAATAAAATGAATCTGTCAATTAAGGAAATTAAAGGTTCGGTTTTAGTTATCAGTCAATTTACTTTATGTGCTAGTTTAGATAAGGGACGGAGGCCAAGTTTTTTAAATGCAGCTTCATCATCTATTGGCAAAGAATTATATCAATATTTTATATCTGCATTGATTAAAAATAATATTCAAGTAAAAACTGGAGAATTTGGAGCTCATATGGATGTCGAATTAATTAATCAGGGCCCAGCAACTTTTATTTTAAATAGTAAGGGTTAAATTTTTAAAATTAAACTTGTTTATGAATTAAAATTGTACTCCTGTAACTTATATTAGCATGGAAAGAAAAATACGTATTGTTATGGCAAAACCCGGCTTAGATGGTCATGATAGAGGGATTAAAGTATTAGCCTCAGCATATAGAGATGCTGGAATGGAAGTGATTTATTTAGGTTTGCGTCAGACCCCAGAAATGATTGTCGCCGCTGCATTACAAGAAGATGCAGATGTAATAGCATTATCTAGTTTAAATAATGCTCATAACACTATTTTTGCAGATGTTTTAGTTTTAATGAACAAAAATCAATTAGAAAATGTTCTTTTAGTAGGCGGTGGGATTATTCCTAAAAATGATGTGGTCTTCCTTGAGAATAAAGGTGTTGGGAAACTTTTTGGTCCAGGTACGCCAGTTCAAGAAACAGTAGATTATATAATTGATTGGGTCAATAAAAACAGAAGATAATATGGACTTAAACAATCAGATAGAATTAGAGCTTTATTTTGCAGATCATTTTGATACTATCTTATTCCCAGTTTTAGCAAAAATATATTTTGATAAAAATGATATAAGCCGTGCAAGAAAAGTTTGCGATATTGGTCTAAAGTATAATAATAATGATGCTGCTGGTTTATTCCTTTTAGCAAATATAGAAAAAGTTGAAGGAAACTTAAAAAAAGCAGAAAAGCTATATGAAAATGTTTTATTATATTCACCTCATCATTTATCAGCTGCATTAGAACTATGTGAGATTCAGACAATTCTTGGAAGAGCAAAGAGTCGCCTACTTAAATCTTGGAAATATGTTCTTCGATTAGACCCTAACCATAAAACAGCTCAAGATTTTATTTTAAAAATTGAAGGTAATGAAAAACCATCATCTAAAGGTAAAAAGCAGACTTCTAAAAGTGAAAAAATTATTATAGAATCAGTAAAAAATTCTCCTATTATCAAAAAAAAGGATACTCCTTCAAAAATTACGATTGAAGAATATTCAGACCCGCTAAAAATTAGCCCTAGGCTTGCTACTTTTACATTGGTATCTGTTTTAAAGAATCAAGGTCTGTTTTCTCAAGCATTAGAAGTTTTAGATGAGTTAGAAAAAAAAGGAGAAAGTAAAAAGTTGATTGCGCTTGAAAGAGATACCATTGAAGATTTGATTCAAAATTTAAAAAAGGAGTAAGTCGTAGTGTCTACAAAAATTTATACAAAGAGACAACAAAACCTTAGAGATATTTTAGATAAAAAGAGCTTAGATGGAATGTTAATTACTAACTTAACTAATGTACGTTATATTTCTGGTTTTACTGGTTCTGCTGCTTCATGTTTGTTTACCCCTGAAGGACAATATTTTATAACAGATGGTCGTTATATTGAACAGTCAAAAAATCAAGTTATAGGTTTTGAACGATTTATTGGGATGGATACTCACTTACAACAGATTAAGGATAATAATTTAAATCCAAATGGGTTAAATCTGGCTTTTGAAGGTGATCATATGAGCTATACATTATATGAAAATATGATGTCTCTGTTTCCAAATACAAGATGGACTAATTCATCAATGATTTTAGAAGATTTAGCATCAGTTAAAGATAAGATGGAATTAGATTGCTTACGTACTGCTGTTGAAGTTACAGATAAAGTTTATGATGAAATTTTATTTATGCTTCGTCCTGGTTTTACTGAAAAACAAGTTGCAAATACTATGGTTGCTAAGTATCGAGAATATGCGGAAGGTGAGGCATATTCTCCTATTGTTGCAACTGGACCAAATGGTGCTCTTCCTCATGCTATACCTACAGAAAGAGAATTTAAAAAAGGAGATTTTGTAGTTATTGATGCTGCTGCAAAATATGCAGGTTATCACGCAGATATGACTAGAACGCCTGTTATTGGTGAGGCTACAGAAAAGCATAGAGAAGTATATGCTATAGTAAAAGAAGCTCAAAAAAGAGGATGTGATATCGCAAAAGCTGGAGTTTCTTGTAAGTCAGTTGATGCCGCTACAAGAGACTATATTAAAGAGATGGGGTACGGAGAACATTATACCCATGGTACAGGACACGGATTAGGTCTAGAGATCCATACTTCTCCTAGATTTAGCCCACAGAGTAAACAGGTTTTAGAGGCAAATAATGTGATGACTATTGAGCCAGGAATTTATCTTGCAGGTTGGGGCGGTGTAAGAATTGAAGATGATGTAATTATTGGTGATGAAGGCTGTGAAATATTGAATAAGACAACAAAGGATCTAGTTGTTTTAAATTAAGTATAACATTTTTTATACACTCCTATTGAATATTTACTCTAACCCCCAATTGTATGATTCCATACATGAAAATTATAAATGGGATCTTGCATTAATTAAAACTATTGCAAAAAAAAATATGGGTACAGTTTTAGAGCTTGCATCGGGAACAGGAAGACTAGCATATCCAATTATTGAATTAGGGCTTGATTATACTGGACTAGAATTAAGTAAAGATTTTTTGAAAATAGCAAACAGTAAACTTGGGAATAAAGGAAATTTTATTTTTGGGGATATGCGTAAATTTAATTTGGAATCAAATTTTGATTTTATTTTTATTGGTTTTAATTCCTTTTTACATAATCTTACAGTAAAAGATGCAAAAAGTTGCTTACAATGTGTTTTGAAGCATTTAAATCCAAAAGGAAAATTTTTACTATCTGCCTTTGTACCTGATCTAGAATATTTATATCGAGATAAAAATAAAATGTATCCCGCTACAGATTTTTTTCAATTTGAGAACTCTAAATGTCGTATTTTAGAAAAAAATCAGTATGATTCGCATACACAGATTAATGAATTAACTTGGCACATTGAAAAAGATGGTGTCTTAAGTTTGTCAAAATATAATTATAGTCTAAGAATGTTTTATCCACATGAGATTGATATTTTATTTGAGGAAGGAGGATTTATCATTGAAGATAAATTTGGCGATTACGATCTTTCTCCATTTGGCCAATCGAGCGACATGCAAATCTATATATGTAGAAAACAGTAAT
>MDTB01186911.1_pt1 | contig 17360 bp, 20 predicted proteins | sample 811161 | NCBI WGS metagenome assembly MDTB01 (sample SAMN05326650, study PRJNA326480) | marine metagenome | isolation source: seawater | place: Mediterranean Sea | collected 2009
CTCTAAAACATGGCGCAATTTGAAAATATTTATCAAATCCAGCAATCATTAATAATTGTTTAAATTGCTGAGGTGCTTGAGGAAGAGCATAAAATTTTCCCTGATGTATCCTAGATGGGACTAGGTAATCTCTCGCTCCTTCTGGCGATGATGAAGTTAATATTGGTGTTTGAAATTCAATAAAATTTCTATCAATCATTTTTTTTCTGATATCTGAAATAATTTTGTTTCTTAATAAAATATTTTTATGTAGTTTGTTCCTTCTTAAATCTAAAAATCTATATTTTAGTCGAACTTCCTCTCCATATTCTATATCAGAATTTACTGGAAGTGGAAGAATTTCAGATTTTGATAATAAATTATAATCTTCAATTTGAACTTCAATTTCTCCAGTTGTAAGATTTTTATTTATAGTATCATCTGATCTTTTAATAACTTCGCCATTTATTGTTATAACACTTTCATTACTTAATTTACTAATCTCGTTAAAAAGTGAATGAGTTCCATCAATTACACATTGTGTAATTCCAAAATTATCTCTTAAATCAATAAATAGTAAATTACCATGATCTCTTATTGTATCAGTCCAACCAGACAAAGTAACTTTATTTCCTAAATTGCTTATAGATAATTCAGAGCATAAATGTGACCTATATTTATTCATTTTTTTTTGCACCATCTATAGTATTTCTTTTACTAATGGTATTGTTAATTGTCTTTTTTTTTCAAGAGATAATAGATCTAGTTTGTTAACAATATCATAAATACCCTCATAACTTCTATTGACTCTTCTTAAAATATACTCAAAAATATCTTTTGTATGTATTACGAATTGTTTGTCTATTAGTGATTTGGTTAAAATTGCAAGAAGCATTTCATCATCAGGTTGATTAATCTCTAAATTAGAAAAAGTTTTTAATCTTGAAGATAGATCATTAAATTTAAAATTAATTTCATTTATTTTATATTTGGAAGTAATCAAAATTTTGAAATTATTTAATATGCAGTTATTAACTATATGAAAGACTTTTTCTTGATCAAAATTTGTTAATTCATCTATTAATACATTTGTATTATTAGAAAATAATTCATAATTATTTTGCAATTGAATAGCTGAATTATTTTTTAACCAAATCTGAGCAAGGAAAGATTTTCCTGATTTCCTTGGTCCATAAAGATAAGAAGATTTGGAATCATGATTTATTAGAGCATTAAAAGAATAAGAATTTGTAGAATTAACAAAAAAATCAAACTCATTGATATCATTATAAAACTTATAATTAAAAATTTTTTGTTTAGTCATTTCAATTTAATAGTACATAAATTTTCATTTTGTTTAATATTTAATTGATTTATTTTAAAAATTTTTAATAAGATATTTAAATTTCCATAATAATTTATTTCATATTCAATATATTTATAAGAAAGAGTTTTAATACTTAAATTTTTTATAATAGATACATTTCTTAGCTTATTTCTTATTTCTTTTAATTCCTGCATATTAAAATAATCAACTTTGCATTGTATTGAATTCAGAAATTTATTTTGTATTTGATTTAAATTTTTCCATATGTTTATTGCTTCTTTATTTAATATTTCAAAAAATTCATAAAAATCATGCTGATTAAAATCTAATTTTTTTTCAAATATTTTACCACCTGAATATAAAAAAAGATCATATTGAATATTCTCTTCATTTTTATTAGCAATAACAATTAATATTTCATTTAAATTATATTTATTAGAAAAATTAATTATTTTTTCTAAATCTCTATCCATTATATGTTTTTTTTTAAGAATATAACGATCATTAATATCCAAATTGGGAATTTGAAAAATATTATATTTATCTGAGTTGTTGTTTAAAAATGAATAATAATTATTATTTTTTGTAAAAAGATTATTATTTATTCCATCTATCTCGTAAACTATTAATAATATTTTTTCTGGAAAATACTCAATATAAGGAATCTGATTTTCTCTTAAATAATTAATTATTTTTTTTTTTATCAAAATTAATTTTTATATCAGATTTATATTTATTAATAATGATTTTTTCATCATTTATTATAATATTTTTAACAAATATATTGATTAAATCTTCTGTTAAATAACTATCTATTTTATTAAATTCTTCAGTATCTAAAATTTTTTGAAAAATATCTGAAATTGTTTTTTGTTTAATTTCATTTATTTTTATTATTTTAATATCTTCAATACGATCAGATATAAATTCTATAGTATAAAAAGGTGATTCAAATAAATTTTCAGCTTGAACTAATTTATTAAAATTAATCAAAATTATAATAATTAAAAAAAAATTTTTCATTATATTATTGCATTAAGATTTATATTAATTATTATATGTATGATGGATTATGATAAAGATAATATATCCAAAGATAAGGCGCAAACATGGAAAACCTTTAATAAATTAACTATTTATACAATTGTATTTGTAGCAGTAATACTAATAATTATATTTTCTTTATTTTAATTAAACTACTATATCACTTGAATCAAAAAAATAATTAATCTCAATATTTGCATTTTCTTCTGAATCAGAACCATGAACTGAATTTTCTTGTATGTTTAATGCATAATTTTTTCTTATAGTTCCATTTTCAGCATTATCTGGGTTAGTTGCACCCATAATTTTTCTATAATTTTCAACTGCATTTTCTCCCTCAAGTACTTGGACAATAACAGGTCCTGATGTCATGTAATCAATTAATTCATTAAAAAAGGATTTATCTTTGTGAACAGAATAAAAACCTTCTGCCTTTTCTTTAGATAATTTAATCCTTTTTTGGGCAACTATAGTCAAATTATTTTCTTCGATTATTTTATTAATCGCACCAGTAATATTTCTTTTAGTTGCATCAGGTTTAATAATTGAAAATGTCCTACTCATAAAACTCCTATAAATAATTCTATTATTTAGTTAAGTAATTTCATTTTGTCTATATTTTGATAAAATTATGGTAAATTTCTTAAATTTAAATGTTACTTATTATACGAATAAATTATTTAATATAAATAATAAAAATATATTATCGAAATAAACTAATATGATTTTTACAAAAATTAATAATTATTTATTCTTTCAGATTTGTAGATATTTTTTATTGATATTATTTATTTTTCTTTCTGTCGCGTGGTTATTACAATTAACAAGATTATTTACTATAACAAATTTTATGCACATTAAAATATACGATGTTATCTTACTGTCGTTTTATTTAATACCGAATATTATAACGGTTATTTCTCCTTTTATATTAATTTTTGGACTTCTTTTATGTTTTATTAAATTAAATAAAGATAATGAGTTGATTGCAATGTTGTCATTGGGTGATGGAATAAAACCATTTAGAAATTCTTTACTTTTTTTTACTACTATAATCACAATAATATTTATTTTTCTTAATTTTTATTTTGCACCAATAATTTATAAGCAATATAAAATTCAAGAATATGAACTAAGGAATACTTTAGATTTTAACAATATGGCATTCTCCAATTTTATTAACTTGAATAAAACCACAATATTGGATTTTAAAAAAAATAATAATACATATGAGGATATATTAATAAAATATAATGATGAAAAAGAAAATTTAGTTTATGCAAAAAAAGGAAACATATTTAGTGAAAATAATCAAATCAAATTTCAATTAAGTAATGGTTTTAAAATTAGTATTGATAAAGAAAAACAAATAGAGAAGTTAGAATTTCTTAATTATTTACTTAAGATAGAAAATAATAATAATAATTTAAATAATGAAATAGTTGATAAAAATACTTTTACTATTTTAGATGATTTAAAAACAGGAAATAATTTAAATATAGTTTTTAAAATAATAGATGTAATAATGATTTTGTATGTAATTTTTTTCTTCTATGATAATAATCTAAAAAAAATTAATTTTAATACTTCCAATAATATATATTTTTCTGTTTTATGTATAACTTTGTTAATTATTAATCAAATTTTAAAAAATTCAGAAATTATATTATCAAATTATTTTATAATTTTTTTTGGAGTTATTTTACTTTCTCTATTTATTACATTCTTAAAAAGAAAATATGAACAAAATTAATTTTTATCTATTCACTTTAACTAATAAATATCTGATAATTAATTTTATTATAATTTCACTATTCATAATATTTATAAATTTTTTAGAATTATCAAGAGTATTAGATGAAGATAATAAATATTTATTTAATTTTTTATACCTTTCATTTTTAAAATATCCTTCAATTTTAAACGAAATTATACCTTTCGTAACAATTATAAGTGTATCGTTTCTTATAAGAAATTTAATTAATAACAACGAATTAGTTTCTATGAGAAATTTAGGTTATTCAATTTTTGATATTTTTTTGCCAATGTCAATTGCAATATTTGTTATGGGATTATTTTTCTTATTTTTTTTAAATCCACTTTCAGTTTTAATGGAAACAAAGTATGATGTTAAATTAGATAACAAAGAGGTAAGTTTATATTCAATCAAGATTTCAAATAATGAAATGTGGATTAAAAATGAAATTGATCCTAAAAATTCTAGTTTTATAAATATTAAAAATATTAATTTAAGAAATATGAATGCTAAAGATATAAAAATATTACTATTAAATCAAAATGTAAATAAGTTTATATTAGCGGAAAGTGGTAAATTTAAAGAAAATATATTTTCATTAAACAAAGTTAGATTTTATGATTTTAAAAAAGAAGAATACGAGAATTTAGATAGTTTTAATTTAATTATTAATTTTAACAAAGATAATATATTAAACTCTATATCAAAGTACAAACTCGTACCTTTTTATAAATACATAAATCATTCAAAAACACTTGCTAAATTTAATTTATACTCTCCGGAAATTGGTTTATATTATTTATCAGAGTCTATAAAACCATTCTTTATTGTTGTATTGGCTTTTGTAATTATAGGCTTTACTAGTAAATTTCAAAGAAATGAAAATTTTTTTAAAGTTTTATTTATATCAATTTCAATAGGTTTTCTAATTTTCTTATTTAAAGAAATTATTACAAAACTAACAATTAGTTTGTCTATAAATATTTATGTAGCAATATTAATAATTTTTTTAATACCTTTTTTAATAGGTTTATACCAAATAATAAAAATTGAAAATGAATAATATTAACATTTTAAAAATTCGTTTAATTTTTATTTTTATTTTACTATTAATTCCAAATTTTAATAACGCAAAAGAGATATTAATTTATGCAGACTCAATATCATATGATCAAAATGAGAACTTAGTCGCAAGAGGTAATGCAAAAGTTTTTCAAGAAAATAAATTTATATTATCTGAATTAATAATTTATGATAAATCTGAAGAAAAGATAATTTTACCCTCAAATTTTATATTTAAAGATGAGAATAATAATTATTTTGAAGGAGAAGATGGTTTTTTTTTAAAAGATTTAGAATTTGCAGAGTTTTATAATCCAAAAATAAAATTAAATGATGGATCAAGAATAATCGGTAACAAAATTAAAAGAGACGGCTACATAGATATTATTAGCAAAGGTGTATATACACCTTGTAAATCTAGAATAAAAATTGCTAATTTTATTTGCCCTACATGGCAATTAGAGGGAGAAAAAATACTTCATGATAATGAAGATCTTTTCTTATATCAGAAGCATTCAAAAATGAGAGTTTTAAATACACCAGTATTTTATATTCCATACATTGTAACTCCATCACCATTAAGAAAAGAGAGAAAATCAGGATTTTTGACACCTACAATATCACTAAATTTTTTTGACACTAAAACTTCTCAATCAACTTCATTTCCTTATTATTTTAACATATCACTAGATAAGGAATTATTATTTACACCAATAATTAATTACGGTGGAGGCGTAGATGCATCTCAAAGATTTAATTTTGATTATAATCAAATATTATCTGGGGGAAAATTTAAAGCCGATCTAACTTTTGACTCAAATTTTGAAAATCAGAATAATAATGATTGGTTTACAGATGCTAGTTTAATCGCAAATTATGAAAAAAATTTAAACACAAATTACAGAATTAAAATTAATTCAGCATTACAAACTTCTAAAAATTATATTCAAATTACTAAACCAAATGATGATTTGAGTTATACAAATTCTCTTAAAAGTGACATAAATCTTGAGGGTTTTAATTTAAATAAAATCGATGATAGTCTAAATATAAATTTAAATTTTTATCAAACAAATCAAGAGAATGAGGACAATAAAACAATCCCAACTGTATTCCCAAAGATAAAATATCACTCTGGATATTTTAATAGATTTGGCAACATTGATAATTCAACTTATGAGTTTTATAATATCTTTAGAGAAAAAAGTTCATTAGTTCATGCTAAAAAACAACAAAAAATTTCACATAAATATAATGTTAGAAGAGAATTAATTAATTTTAATTCAAAAATATTTATGGATGCACAAATCTATAATCAAGCTTTTAATACAGAAGACAAATTAATAAATAGTGATAATTACAAGACTGGATCATATTATAGACTGTTTCCAATATTAGGCATATCCACTGAAACTCCCTTCAAGCTAAAAAAATTTTTGCCCAATTTAACAATAAATCCTAAAGCTCATTTAGTTATTAGTCCTGGAGCATCAAATACAAATAAAATATCAAATGAAGATTCTACAAATAATGATTTTAGTATTGAAAATATTTATCGACTAAATAGATTTAGCGGAACAGATAAATTAGATAATTCAAAAAGAATAACATTTGGATTAAATAGTTACACAGATCATTTCAATACTTCTTTATACCAATCGTATGAATTTACAAATAATAGCAACTTTCATAACGAACAAGGAAATGATGATAAATTAAGTGATTTACTTGGATCAATTGAATATTTTAAAAAAAATGAATTATCTTATAATTTTAGATATGACTTAAATGATTCATATCTAAAGAAACAGAATGTAACTTTTAGATCAGATAATAAGTACGGAGAAATAGATCTTTCTTATTTAGATCAAAATTCAAAGATAAATAATATTATTACAAAGGATACTGAAACAATAAATTATGGATTTTATAGCAAAAAATTTTCAAAATTCTCAAAAATAAATATTAATGGGTTATATGATCTAAAAAAAGAAATAAATAAAGAATATAGTATTGGATATAGTTATTTTGACGAATGTTTTGGAATAAACATTGATTTTAACCGAAGGTCTTATGAAGAAGATAATCTTAAACCACAAGATATTTTAACAATAATGTTTTCTTTTAAAAATATTGGTAGTTATAAATCAACTAACTTAGCAGTGTCAGAAAATGATAAGCAAGATATTGAATGGGAAAGTTTTAGTATAGAAAATGATAAATTTGAATAGTCAAAATAATCATTTTAAAAAAAAATTTATTTTTTTTTTGGTAGTTTTATTTCTTTTTATCAATAAAGATGTCCAAAGTAGTGAAAATAAAATTATTTTTAAAATTAACAATAAAGCTTTTACAACTTTTGACTATGATATGAGAGTTAAATATCTTGATTTTGTTAGTAGCAACAATAAATTAGACAAAAAAATAATTCTAGACGACTATATTTCAGCAAATTTATTCTATGAATATTATAGAAAATCTAATAATAAAAAAGATGTTGGGATTAAAGTAAAAGAAATTTATGATAATATTGAACAAACAAATAAAAAAAACAATAAGCAATACAAATATATAATTGATAAAGAAAACATAATATCAAATATAGAATTAGATTTTATAAGAAAAACTGTTTTAGAAAATATTCTTAAATCTCGAATAAATAATTTAATAATTTCTGAAAAGGAAATTGATTTAATTTATGATTTAAATTTAAAATATATTAACTTCAATACTAATAATACTGATTTAATTAAGAAAAAAATTAATAATTTAGATAATATAAATTATAAAAATGTAATATCATTACTTAATGAAGAAAAAATACAATTTTTCATTCAAAGTAAAGAAATCTTAAACATTGACAAAATAAATAAAAAAATAAAAGAAAATATTATTAAAAATATAAATTTTTTTATATTTGAAAACAACAAAGATGTCTCAATAATTTTTGTTGATAAAAAGTTTGAAACTTTTGAGGGTATTGTTGCTAATTTATATAGTGTGAAATCAGAAGTAGAACTAAATAAAGAAACATTAAATTGTAATAATTTGCTTAATAACAATAAATTAAATATTTTTAATAAAGAATATAATTTTAAGGATCTAAATAGTGAATTAAAAGAAAATTTATTAAATATAAATGATTATGTTGATTTCTATAATAATAATCAACATACATATGTTGTATTATGTAATTTAGATTTTGATAAAAAAATATTAAATAATGCTAATTTTAACAAGTTAATAAATAATAATGTTAATGATATTGAAAGTAAATTTATAAATAAATATTCAAAAATATTTAATTTAATTAAATATGAATAAGTTTATTGCAATTACCATTGGCGATATCAATGGAATAGGAATTCATATTTTACTTGATGCATGGAAGAATAAAAAAATTAAAAATTTTGTATTATTAAGTGATGTAAATGTAATTAAAAAATTTATTAAGAGCAAAAAATACAGCATCAAATTAAACATTATTAATACTGATAAAAACAATATTCAATTTGATAAAAATAAATTGAATATATATTCTTACAAAAGTTCTTCATTAGAAGATAATACATATAAATCATTAAGATATTCATATTATTTTAGTAAGAATTTAAATTGCCTAGGAATAATAACGCTTCCACTAAGGAAAGATTTAATTAAAAAAAAAATTGACAATAATTTTGTAGGACAAACTGAATTCTTTCAAAAAATTAGTAAAAAAAAATATGCTAATATGATTATGTTTCATAATAATATAATTATTTCACCTTTAACAACTCATATTGAGTTAAAAAATATTCCAAAAATAATTTCAAATAAAAGTTTTATAGTAAAACAAATATTAAATCTTAATAATACTCTAAAAATTGATTTTAACATTCAAAATCCAAAACTAATAATTTCTGGTGTTAACCCACATGCTGGTGAAAATGGTAATATTGGTTTAGAAGAAAAAAAATTTATATCACCGTCCATAGAAAGACTAAAAAAACTTGGTATTAATATAAATGGACCAGTTTCAGCAGATAGCATGTTGATTAAAAATAACTTAAAAAAATATGATTGTTTTGTTTTTATATATCATGATCAAGGATTAATACCTTTTAAATTTATAAGTCAATTTACAGGCGTTAATTATACAGGGAATTTAAATATTATAAGAACATCACCTGATCATGGAACAGCATACGATATGATTGGATCAAAATCTATTTCAAACAATTCTTTAATTAATTGTTTCAAATTAATAAAAAAAATTAATAAAAATAGAGCTAATAGTGATAAAAGCTAAGAAATCACTAAGTCAAAACTTTTTAATAGACAAAAACATATTGAGAAAAATTATAGATCAAACTGATATTAAGAATAGAGTAATTTTAGAAATTGGTCCTGGTTATGGTTTTTTAACAGAAATTATATTAGAAAAAAAACCTAAAAAATTGATCCTAATTGAAAAAGATTCAAATCTAAAAAAATATCTTGAAGATAAATATAGAAATAACAAAATAGTTATCCTAAAAGAAATGGATATATTAAATTTTAATTTAAACAATTATAAAAATCTAATAATTATTTCAAACCTACCCTATAACGTTAGTACAAAAATAATATTATATTTATTTAAATATAAGAAAAATATATCAGAAATGATTTTAATGATTCAAAAAGAAGTAGCTGAAAAATTTGATTATAATCGACCAAAAATGAATAAATATAAATTTATTACAAATTTAGTTTCTACATTTAATATTTGTTTTGATGTTTCATTAAAAGTTTTCAAACCAAAACCAAAAGTAAAATCATCTGTTGTAAAATTTGTATTTAATAAAAAGGAATTTGATTTTAATAGGGCAATATTATTCTCAAGTTTAATATTCAAAAATGTAAGAAAAAAAATTTATAATAATATTAAAACTAATAAAGATATTGATATATATAATAGAAGGGTTAACGAATTAAGTATAAATGAGTTATTAAAGATTTATAATCTTTTTTAATTTTATTTTAAGTTTGATATTATTTTTTTCAATCATTAAATTATAATTAATAATTTTTTTTATTTCATTTACTGTATCAAATACATTTTCATTTATTAGAACATATTTATATTCATCATAATGATTCATTTCATCCATTGCATAAGAAAGACGGAGATTAATTTCTTTATTATTATCTCTACCCCTCTTTATTAATCTATTTTTAAGTTCTAATTTTGATGGTGGGAGTATGAAAAAATCAATAATATCATTCTTTTTATAAAATTTTCTTATTTTTCTTGCTCCTTTCCAATCAATATCAAATAAAACATGTTTATTCTTTTTTTTTGATTTATTGATATTTTGAAATGGTGAACCATAAAGATTATTAAAATTAGTTGCAGTTTCAATAAAAAAATTTTTCTTTTTTAGTGATAAAAATTTTTTCTTTGTAACAAAAAAATAATCTTTTCCCTCAACTTCATTTAATCTTTTGCTTCTTGATGTGTAAGATATTGAAAGATTAATATTTTTCATTTTTTTAATTAATAATTTACACAGAGTAGTTTTGCCAGCACCAGATGGAGAGGAAATAATAATTAATTTATTTATTGCTTCTAAAGTCATTTAATTTTCTTTTGTGTTCTTCATAATTATTTGAAAATATATGTCTATTTAAAGAATTATTAAAAAAATAAAACAAAAAATCAGTTTGATTATTTTCAAATATTATATCTAATGTTTTTCTTCCTACATATGAAATTGGTTTAGGGGGTAGTCCATTATACATATATGTATTATATGGGTGATCAATTTTTAAATCTTCATATGTTAAATTTCTTTTTAAGTCATATTTTCCATTAGTAATTGAAAATAATACTGTTGCATCAATCTGTAATTTCATTTTTATATTTAATCTATTAAATATAACAGAGGCTATTTTTTTTTTATCTTCATAATCTAGACCTTCTTTTTCTATTAATGATCCAATAATAAATAATTGATTTTTTGTAAATTTTTCTAATAATATATTTTGATTATATTTTTTAAAATACTGATTCCTTAATTTTAATAATTTATTTATGAATGTGTTAAAGTTACTATTTTTTGCAAAATAATATGTATCAGCTATAATATCTTCATAAGGAATAATTGATATATCGTCAAAATATTTAGACAATTCATTGTACAATTTTTCTTGAGACCAACCTTCTACAATTGTGATCTTATTTAAAACATTACTAGGTTTTGAAATTTTATTTAGCAAATTAAATATATTAATTTTTTTATCTAAATAAAAATCACCATAATGAAAATATTTTTTATCTAATATAATATTTAACCTATAGTAATTTTTAATTATAAAAATATCAAAAATTGAAACATCAGAAATATTATTTCTAATAACTTTCTCTAATGTTTCACCTTTCTCAATAGTAATAAGATTGTTAATTAGTGTGTTTTCTTTATTAAGAACATAAAAAATGTATAAAGAAATTAAAAGTATAAAAGATAATAATATAATACTATAAACTCTTAAATAATAATGCAGTGTTTGTTCCCCCAAAACCAAATGAATTACTTAAAGCATATGAAATATTTTTTTCTATAGGCACTTTTGGTACCAAATTAATGTTATATGTATTTATTGGACTGTCTAAATTTAAAGTAGCTGGTATGATACTATTATTAATTGACATAATTGAGAAAATTGACTCAACACTTCCTGCTGCGCCAAGAAGATGACCAATTGAAGACTTCGTTGAACTTACAAATATATCGTGTTTAAATAAATTAGAAATCGCATTAAGTTCTATTTCATCACCCTTGATAGTGGAAGTTCCATGAGCATTAATATAATTAACTTTATCTGATGGAATTTCAGCCATTTCTAACGCAGCTTTCATCGCTCTATAACCTCCGTCACCATCTTCTGAAGGAGCAGTTATGTGATGTGCATCACCAGACATTCCATACCCTATTAGTTCAGCATAAATTTTTGCACCTCGTTTTTTTGCATATTCAAGTTCTTCTAGAACAACAATTCCCGCACCCTCACCCATAACAAATCCATCTCTATCTTTGTCCCATGGCCTTGATGCAAGTTCAGGATTATCATTATATGAGGTACTTAGACTTCTAGCTGCACAAAAACCAGCAACTCCTAATTTACAAACAGCGGCTTCAGATCCTCCAGCTATCATTATATCTGCAGCACCTCTCTTAATCATTTCACTTGAGTCACCAATTGAGTGTGCGCCTGTAGCGCATGCTGTTACAACTGAATGATTTGGGCCTTTAAAACCAAATCTTATTGATATTTGGCCAGATAAAAGGTTAACTAATGAGGATGGTATAAAAAATGGAGATAATTTCTTATTATCAGTTCTATTTATGGTCAAAGATCCTTCGTAAATAGTTTCAAGACCTCCAATACCAGAGCCAACAGAAACTCCAACTCTTAGTTTTTTATCATCACTTAAGTCATTTATTCCAGCATCTTTTATTGCCATCTCTGCCGCAATAATACCATACTGAATAAACCTATCGTTTCTTTTGATGTCTCTAGACTCTAGATACGAAGATTTATTAAAATAATCTTCGTGGCTAGGATCATTATTAACATATCCAGCTATTTTTGATGGGAGATCAGAAACATCAAAATGTTCTATTTTTTTTATACCAGATTTACAATTAATTAAATTATTCCAAGAAATTTCTTTATCATTACCAATAGAAGTTAATAAACCAATACCAGTAACTACAACTCTTCTCATAGAAAATAATGTAAATTTATTTTTTACTCTGAATATAATCTATAGCATTTTGAACAGTTTGTATTGTTTCTGCTGCATCATCAGGTATTTCTATGCCAAATTTTTCTTCAAATGCCATTACTAATTCAACTGTATCTAAACTATCTGCTCCTAAATCATCAATAAATTTAGCCTCAGGAACTACTTTGGATTCATCTATTCCTAAATGATCTACAACAATTTTTTTTACCTGATCTTGAATTTCACTCATAATTTTCTCCTTATTTTTCTTTTAGAATATTAATTGAATGTATGTCAACCAATTAAACCATTAACATTCCACCATTAATATGAAAATTCTGACCTGTTATATATGAAGATTGATCACTTGATAAAAAATATACTAAATTTGCAATATCCTCTGGTTTGCCAAATCTTGACATTGGTATTCTAGATAGATACGAATTTTTTTGATCAGAACTTAAATTATCAGTCATTGATGTTGATATAAAACCTGGAGATATTACATTGACATTAATATTTCTTTTAGCAACTTCAAGAGCTATTGACTTATATAAACCCACCATACCAGATTTGGAAGCAACATAATTAGATTGCCCAGGATTGCCAGTAACGCCTACAATTGACGAAATTCCTATAATTTTTCCATATTTATGAGATAGCATATTAGGAAGTAAAGTTTTAATAATTTGATAATTTGAATTTAAATTTGTCTGCATTACTTTTGACCACTGTTCATTATTCATCCTGAAAATTAAACTATCTTTAGTTGCGCCTGCATTGTTAACAATAATCGAAATATCCTTATGCTGCTTAGAAATATTATTTAAACTATCTTGAAGATTTTCTGCATTAGATAGATCAGTCTTATAATAATAATGATTATTACCAAATTTACTTTTAAGGTCGCTAATTTTTTGATCTGAAGATGAAGTTAAAACTAAAGAAAATTTTTTATTATAAAATAGTTCGGTAATTGCAGAACCAATACCTCCTGTTGCACCAGTAATAAATATTTTTTTTATTTGATTCATATTATAAATCTGAAACTTTATTAATTGATTTAATAACAAAGTTTTTTGAGATTCTGTTAATTAAACCACTTAAAACTTTATTAGGACCAATTTCTATAATATTATTTTCGCCTACTTCCTCAAGTTTTTTAATACTACCTGTCCAATTTACTTTATTAGCCATCTGATTTTGCAAGTTTTTCTTTATAATGATATTATCTTTATGAATATTTGCATCGTAGTTTGAAATTATTTTAATATTATTTTCAATAAAATTTAATTTTTCTATTTCTTCACTCAAATCTTCTTGAGCCTCTATCATAAATTTACTGTGAAAAGCTGCAGAAACATTTAACTCGACAAATCTTTTAATTTTATTATCTATAAATAATTCAGCACTTTTTTTAATTTCATCTTTTTTTCCAGAAATGACTACCTGTATGGGGGAATTATCATTAGCAATTTCTAAATTTAATTGATTTTCTAATATTATTTTTTCAATATAATTAGAGTCCTGTCCTAATAAAGCTGCCATACCAGTTAAATTTGGAGAAACAGAATTATTCATTAATTCTCCTCTTTTTTTTAGAATTAAACTACATTCCTTTAATGATAATTTGTTACTACATGTTAAAGCTGTGTATTCTCCAAGTGAATGGCCCAACATTACATTTATATCATCAATTTTAAAATTGTTTTCTCTTATAAAAGTTTTAAAAATTACATAAGAAGTAGCAAATATACAAATTTGAGTATACTTAGTAACGTCTAAAGTCCTGTCATCATTATTAAAAATTTTATTTCTAACATCTATATTTGTATAATCTTCAATTTCTTCAAAAATTAGTTTTGCATATTTGAAATTATCATTAAAATCCTTTGCCATACCTATATATTGGCTACCCTGTCCAGGAAATACGAAAGATGTCATTTTAACTTGATTTATTTTAAAAAATTAATATATGCAACATTAACTTCTCTTGTATTTATAATATAAGATTAACCATGGAGTTTTATGAACAAGTTTGAAATAGTCCTCATATTTAATCCTGATCTATCTATTAGTGTTTTAAAAAAAGAAGTAGATGAATTTAAATTAAAACTCAAATCGTATTCAGCCAAGATAATTAATGAGGAAGACTGGGGTTTAAGAGAATTAAGCTATAATATGAATAAATTTAAAAAAGCTTTTTATAAATTTTTACAAATTGAGTTATCTGGTTCAATTATTAAGGATTTAAGTAGTGAACTCAATCAATCTGAAAATTTACTGAGATATCTTTTTGTAAAAGTAGATGAACATCAAGAATTACCAACAAAATTAAAAAATGAAAAAAAATAAATTTAAGTCTAAAAGAGAAGAAAAATCAAATTCACCATTTGAAAATAAAAAAAAGTTTTGTCCATTTAGTCAACCTGGGTCACCAAAAATTGATTATAAAGATATTAAACTTCTTTCAAGATACATAACAGATAAAGGTAAAATAATACCAAGTAGAATAACTGGTGCATCAAGAAAAAAACAAAAAGAATTATCAAAAGCTATAAAAAGAGCTCGTTTTTTATCATTGTTATCTTATACAAACAAATCATTTTCTCTATGAAAGTAATTCTAACAACAACAATTAAAAAGCTTGGTAAAGTTGGAGATAAAGTATCGGTAAAACCTGGTTTTGCACGTAACTTTTTATTTCCAAATAAAATTGCATTAAGAGAAAATAAAAAAAATTCAGAATACTACGAAAAAATTAAAGATGAGATTAAAGAGAAAGAAGAAGTTAAATATGTTGAAGCTAAAAAACTAATAGATAAAATCAAGAAAATAAAAATTGAATTTAATAAAGAGGCAGATGAAAAAGATCAACTTTATGGCTCTATTTCTAAAAAAGAAATTTTAGATTTTTTAATGGAAAATAAAATAAAAGTTAAGTCCGATGATTTATTTATTAAAAACCAAATTAAATCTATTGGCGAACATATTATTCAAATTAATCCATATGAAGATATAGTGGAAGAATTTACAATTAGTGTAAGAAAAAACTAATTTATTCACACTATTAAAACATTATTAACTAATATTATTTTCTTATTCTTGTTGATCTATTTAAGATAGTTTAATATTTATTAATGTCAGTTGAACTAATTAATGCCAAAACAATAAATGAAAATGAAAATAACTTTTCGAATACTGATGCTGAATTAGCTTTAATTGGTTGTATACTTTGGGATAATAGAAATTATGAAAAAGTCTCGGATTTTTTAAATGAAAATCATTTTGTGGATGAAACAAATAAAATTATCTTTTCAACAATAAAAAATTTATTAGATAAAAATATTCTAGTCTCACCAATTACATTAAAAAATTATTTACCAGAAGATAATAATAATTTTGATAAAGTAAATTATTTAAATCAATTAAAGGATAGTGCACCATCAACACAAAATACATTCAATTATGCAAAAATCATATATGATCTTTATGTTAAGAGAAATCTAGTTGGAATTGCTCATAGTATAATTCAAGAAACTAATTCTAATGGTACAGAATTAGCAGAAAATCTAATAGAAAACGCTGAAAATGATCTTTATAATTTATCGCAAACTGGGAATTCATCAAGATCATTTATTAATTTTGGAAGTGCCTTGCAAGGTGCAGTAGAAATAATAAGTGAAGCATACAAAAGAGAAGGTAAAATTTCTGGAGTTCCAACAGGATTTAAAGATTTAGATAAAAAATTAGGAGGATTACACAAGTCAGATTTAATAATTATTGCTGGCAGACCTTCAATGGGGAAAACAGCTTTGGGAACAAATATAGCATTTAATTGTGCAATTAAATATCATGAAGAAAACGATGAATTTGAAAATAAGAAAATAATTGATGGTGGCAAGGTTGCTTTTTTCTCACTTGAAATGTCATCAGAACAATTAGCAACAAGAATTTTGGCAGAGCAAACAAAAATAACTGGTGATAAGATGAGAAAAGCAGAACTTAGTAAAGATGATTTTAATAAAATAGCAAAAACATCGTCAAAATTAGAGAATTTAAACCTAATAATAGATGATAACCCTGTATTAACTATTCCAACTTTACGAGCAAGAGCAAGAAGACTTAAAAGATTACACGATATTAATTTGATAATTATCGATTATTTACAGCTCATGTCATCAGCAAATAACAAAAGAAATGATGGTAGAGTTCAAGAAATTTCAGAAATAACTAGAGGTTTAAAATCAATAGCTAAAGAATTAAATATTCCAATAATTGCTCTATCTCAACTTTCACGGCAAGTTGAACAACGGGAAGATAAGCGACCTCAATTATCAGATTTAAGAGAGAGTGGAACAATAGAGCAAGATTCTGATGTTGTAATGTTCATTTATAGAGAAAGCTATTATTTAGAAAGATTGGAACCAATAAGAAAA
>MDTB01228778.1_pt1 | contig 17358 bp, 17 predicted proteins | sample 811161 | NCBI WGS metagenome assembly MDTB01 (sample SAMN05326650, study PRJNA326480) | marine metagenome | isolation source: seawater | place: Mediterranean Sea | collected 2009
AATACGTATCAGTTAGATAATATTGATGTTAACAAATTACCTGAACGCTTTCATCCAAGCAATTCCTTTAAAAGTACGATGTCTTATGGGGTTTTTATGTTTTCGTTAAAATATAATATTTTTTCATTTTAAAAATATTAATCGAATACAATATAACTTCTCTATAATTCTTTTTCATTCCTCAATATTTTAGTAAAATTAAAGAGGAGGCCTTCATGAGACTAATTTTCACTTTAATCATATTAACCTTAAGCTGTTTTGGTAAAACAGCGCTTAAACTTAGTGCTGGATCGACAAATCTCAGTGCAATATCCAGATCAGCAGATTACGCTATTTCAATTGAACGTTATTATGCTCATGGCCTAGGGTTTGAATTAGGAACATCATTTCTACAATCAACCTATAATTCGGCAAATGCAACGTTTATCTCATTTCCATTTGCCGCAATTAAACAATCTTATAAATTGAACAGGTTACCCTTCAAGTTAACCTTTGGAGCTGGGTTTTCCTTGAATCATGTGCCATCATCGTTAGGAACCCATTATGTAAGTACTTTTTTAAGTGGTGGACTTACGTACTTAATGACTCGGCGTTCATTTTTAAGTTTAGACTATAAGGCAGTCTATGGAAAAACAAACACCAATGGGTCATCTGTAAATTTTGATGGTGATACCATATCGCTAAGTGTCGGTTTTCATTTAGATCGAAAAAAGAAAAGAATGAAAGTTGTTACACCAACTGGAGGGCAACGGTCGATGCCTCCTAGAAAAAAACGTCGCATGCGCGCAAACCCAAAACAGTCAACTTATCAACAAACACAACAGCTAATTAACGATTTATCATGGCCTACGTATTAACTGCAGGAATAATCTTACTTTGCTTTGGGGGCATTGGTATAGGCATCTTATTTTTTGGCCGCAAAGAAATTAGCTCAGAATGTGGTAATGTTCCAAATCATGACACGAATGAATGTGCGTCCAAAGCTGCGGGTATTTGTCCTACTGCATCTCCCGATAATGAAGCATTGGATATGGCATTAACCTTTACGAAATTTAGTAAAATTAAAAGAAAGAATTATTTGCAAGATCTAGAAAATGGTCAAACCCATTCATAAATAACGATTTTTCTTCATTATCTTCAGAAATTATTAATAATGCTGGGACTTCTCTATTATTTTCTAACCAACGCTTAGCTTTTTCTGGCCCCATTACAAATATTCCAGTAGCCAAAGCATCTGCAACGGCACATTTTTTTGCAATAACAGATACAGATAGTAATTTATGTTGCACTTCGGACTTATTAATAGGGTCTAGAATATGCCCAACTTTCTTACCTTCAATGGTGCGATAATTCAAATAATTACCAGATGTCGCAATCGCAATATTATTTGCGTAAACTACATGAGCCAACTTTTTAGTGCTAGATGGTGATTGAATACCAATTCCCCAAGGTTTGTTTTTTGTTTTTTTTCCGGTTGTCTTAATCTCACCACCAATATCAACATATGCGCCTTTAATCGAATATTGATTAACTAACGCCGAGATATGATCAACAGCAACACCTTTTGCAATCGATGATAAATCTAATGCAATATTAGCTTCTTTGATCACATGAAACTCATCAACAACAACTAAAAACTTTAAGCCGATTTCATGTTTTGTTTTAGTTTCTATTTCAGAAAAACCATACGTTTGACTTACGGGTACAATGGTTGGATCCCATTGAGGCCCAAGTTGTTGTTGTAATTGTTTAGAAAGTTTAATTACACTGATAAGACTCGGACTAAGTTTTAACGATGTCCGAACTGGGGCTGAATTAAGCATCATGATCTCAGAATCGCTACGATACGTTGAGAATATAGAATCAAAAGTGCTTATATAATCTGTTACTTGTTGCTTTAAAGATGTCTCATTTATAGCATATTTGGGTGCAACAACAATGACTTTATAGTAGGTTCCAAATGCATCCCCACTCAACTCATAATATCTTGGATATGACATCCATAAGGTTGCCCCAATTAAAATAAATATTGATGTAAAAAAATACTTAAATCTAAGAACCGAAATCATCGTAGGCAACCATGTCTGGCTCAACCCCAATATCATGGAGCATGTCCCTCATGGCTGTCAGCATCATCGGTGGCCCACAAATATAATATTCAATTTCAGTTGGATCTTCATGTTTATTTAAATACTCTTCAAGAAGTACTTGATGAATAAAGCCAACATAACTATCCCAATTATCTTCCGGTTGAGGATCTGACAAAGCAACATTATAAGAAAAATTAGAGTTCAATTCATCAAGTTCTTTAAACTCTTCATCATAAAACATTTCACGTTTCGACCGAGCCCCATACCAAAATGTCATCTTACGATCGGATTTAATTCGTTTTAATTGATCAAATATATGGCTTCGCATTGGCGCCATCCCCGCACCACCACCAATAAAACACATTTCACGTTCAGTCTCTTTTGCGTAAAACTCTCCGTAAGGTCCAGAGATGATGACTTTATCGCCAGGTTTTAAATTAAAAATGTACGAACTTCCAATTCCAGGATTCACATCTTTTCCCGGTGGCGGTGTAGCAACCCTAACATTTAATTTAATCAATCCTTTTTCTTCCGGGTAATTTGCCATTGAATACGCTCGGAATGTATCTTCGTCGTTATCGCAAGTTAATTTAAATAAATTGTATTTATCCCACTCATCAGTAAACTCTTTTTCAACATCGAAATCTGAATATTTTAAGTTTTCAAATTCAGGAATATCTATCTGTATGTACCCGCCTGCTCTAAAATCCATGTCTAATCCTTCAGGCAGTTTAATGGTCAAATCTTTAATAAAAGTGGCAACATTATTGTTTGAAACAACTGTGCATTCAAACTTTTTGACTGAAAATACCTCATCTGGAATTTGTATTGTCATATCATTTTTAACTTTTAACTGACAACTCAATCGAACACATTCGGATCGTTCTTTTCGTGTTAAATGTGGAAGCTCGGTGGGAAGAACATCGCCGCCGCCCTCTGTAATCTGAACTTTGCACATCCCACAGGATCCACCGCCACCACATGCCGATGGAATAAAAATTTTCTCATTTGCTAAGGCTGACAATAAATTGGTTCCACTTGATACTGTGGGGCTTTTTTCTTCATCTCCATTAATTAAAACCTTGCAATCCCCACCACCAATCACTTTTTTTTCAAGCAATGATAGTACACTGACTAGCCCAATGATTACACCTGAAAAAACGGAAATACTTGCGATATAAATCATAAGGCAATCCCCGAAAATGACATAAATGTTAATGCAATTAACCCTGTAATAATCATATTTATACCGAACCCTTCAAGGCCTTTTGGAATGCTTGCATATTTTAACTTTTCTTGAATGGATGCCATGGCTAAAATCGCCAATAACCAACCAAATCCAGAACTCACACCAAAAACAGTTGCCTCAATAAAAGTATACCCTCTTTGCTCCATAAATAAACTTCCACCTAGTATTGAACAGTTTACAGCAATCAGGGGTAAAAAGATTCCTAAAGAAGCATATAATCCTGGAATGAATTTCTCCATTAACATTTCAACAGATTGAACCGTTGCTGCAATGGTAGCAATAAACGTTATAAAAATTAGGAAGCTAAGATCCATGTTTTCAAGCCCTATCCAAGCTAATGCCCCTTCACGCAAAAAATAACTATTTATTGCCCAATTTATGGGGATTGTTATTGTCATTACAAATGTTACTGCAAGTCCTAATCCAAAGGCGGTTTTCACATTCTTAGAACAGGCTAAGAATGAGCACATACCTAAGAATAATGCTAACAACATATTTTCCATAAAAATTGATTTTAATGCAATATTAACTAACTCTATCATTTTATTTCTTTGACCTCATAATTAGTTCGTTTTGGATCCAGGCAAATAACCCAATTGCAATAAATGCCGCTGGCGCATAGACCATTAATCCAAGATCAACATATCCAATATCATATAAAAATTGAGGAACGACCTGAATCCCCCATAATTTACCTGCCCCAAATAACTCTCTCATTGCCCCTACCACAATCAGAATCATGCCATATCCTAACCCATTACCTAAGCCATCCCACATGGATAACCAAGGATTATTTCCAAGTGCAAATGCTTCTGCTCGCCCCATAATAATACAATTAGTAATAATAAGACCAACGAATACAGATAACTGTTTACTTACATCAAATATAAATGCTTTTAAAAATTGATCTGCTAAAATAACCATAGACGCAATAACTGTTAGTTCAACAATTATTCGAATATTCTTGGGAATAATATTCCTAAGAACTGAAACCGTCATATTGGACATTGTTAGCACAAATGTCATGGCTAACACCATAACAACAGATGGTTTTAACTGAATCGTCACAGCTAATGCAGAACAAATTCCAAGAACTAATACAGAGACTGGATTTTCAACTGTTAAAGGGGCCATAAATACTTTATACTCTTTTGTCTTTTTAATTTTCTTCCACATATTAAATTACACTTTCCTTGGCTCTAAGGCGTTTTGCAAATGATTCATACCGCAGCAATGCCTCTTTTAAAAAACTATTTACACCGTTGCTTGTCACAGTTGCACCTGAAATACCATCAACATAATATGGTTTCTCTGCTTCTTTAACAACGTTATCAACTTTGCCTTTAACTATACCAACGGATTTGAATTCTCCAGATACAGTTGCAATCTTTTTTCCAATAAAATTGTCCTGAAACCACTTTGCTTCAACTTCAGCACCTAATCCAGGTGTTTCTCCATGTTCATAAAATGTAATCCCCCGAACTGTCGTTCCATCACCATTTACAGAAAAATAGCCATATAATGTACTCCATAACCCGTAACCTGAGATTGGAATTGCATACGCATCAACTTTACCATTTTTAATATAAATAAATATTGGCGCATCTGTTTTTTCATCAACCAATTCACCTTTTTTGTTTAGCCATTTATTTTTAATGTAGGCGTTGTAAATTTCTTCAACTTCTAAATTTGTATACTTTTTACCATCTTCAGTCACTTTTAAAACTTTTAAGATATTTTTTTGTTTATCAACTTTTTGGTTTTTTAATTGAATTGGTTTTAATGTTGATGCCGTAAACGTCAGCATAAAACTACATATTAAACATAACCCGGTAGCAAAGATGAATGGACGTTCAGATAACATTTGGAATCCTCTTTTTCACTTTAAATTCAGTGACATAATAATCAATTATGGGTGCAAAAACGTTCATTAACAAAATGGCTAACATTACGCCTTCTGGGTAAGCTGGATTAACCGTTCTTATGATAATTGTTAACACGCCAATAAAAAAACCATAAATAACTTTAGATAGGTTTAAATCAGGAGATGAAACTGGATCTGTTGCCATAAATACTACTCCAAATGCAAACGAACCAATCACCAAATGCCAAATTGCATTCAAACCTAGAAAAGGAATCGTTGAGTCACTTGCAAAAATATTAAATATGGTTGCCATAAATATACCACCAACTACTGCTGACAACATCGTTCGCCAACTTCCAACCCCTGTTCCGATTAGTAACGCGGCACCTAGTAAAGCACAAATTACAGACGTTTCACCAATACTTCCAGGTATTAACCCAATAAAACAATCCAATAATGAATACCCAGCACTTTGTATCGAATCAACAACATTAATTGGTTGAGCCGTATTTGCTGCAATTCCCAACGGGGTTGCTGATGTGTAAGATGCTACAGGGGCATTCCCTATAAACTTTGTCCACACATCCCCTGATAAATACGCAGGATACGAAAAATAAACAAATGCTCTTGCTGTTAATGCCGGATTTAAAAAGTTTTTACCTGTACCTCCAAAAATCTCTTTACCAACAACAATTCCAAATGAAATACCTAAAGCTACTTGCCAAAGTGGAATTGCTGGCGGCAATGTTAACGGAAATAGTAATCCACTCACTAAAAACCCTTCATTGATTTCATGTTTTCTAATGATTGCAAATAAAACTTCCCAAAACCCACCAACCGCATATGATGTCAATAAAATTGGCATAAAAATGATGGTTCCTTTTATCATTGCATTTATGAGTGTTGGGGTTTCACCCGCTGCAAGCAACGCCTGATAACCAGCATTAAACATTCCAAACAAAATACAAGGTGTTAAGGCTATAACAACTAGTATCATAAATCGTTTGGTATCAAGACCATCTCGAATATGAGCCCCTCGTTTTGTTGTATTTGTTGGACTAAAATGAATGGTTAATGCAGCTTCATAAATTGGATAAAAAGTTTCAAACTTTCCACCCTTTTCAAATAAATGCTCGTATTGTTTAATACGCTGATATAACCAATTCATTATGCGTTCAACTCCTTAAATAGCTGATTTTTCATATCAACGAATGTGGATGCCAAATCTATTTTTGAAGGGCAAACATACGTACAGGCTCCACAACCAGAACAATCAAGCAATCCGATTCTCATACTTTCTTCAACATCATTTATTTTTGAATTTCTTAGTAGTGTTTGAGGAACTGCATCGACTGGACAAACCGTTTCACAATAACCACAACTCACACAATCTCTATCACTTCCATTAACAGCTGTTGATGTTTTAGTTAAATATTGAGGTATTAGTTTTGAAAAGACACCACTTACATAAGCGGTTGAAAACGATGGTTTTTCAAATCCAGGTTGTAAAAATGATAGAAACTCAGTTTCTGGATCATTATCGATAATATTTATCGCTGTACAACCAATGGGTAGATATTCAGGATTGGATATATGAAGTCCGGTAAAAAGCCCGCCACAAATAACACGATCATTTTTATTTTCCAATTTCAAAACTTCATTAAGCGCAATTCCTTCTGTTACCAAATAATGTTGATTATCTTGCAGCTGATTTCCACCAACACTGATCAATGTTTCATTAAAATATTGATTTGTTGAAATTGTTCGCGCTATTTTCACAAGATGTTGCCAATTGCAAATCCAGGCATTGTTTTCTTCGACTGATGTTTTTAAATGATATGCAACGGCACCTGAACTGGTAGCCGCAAAATCACCACTTACACGTGTAATTTGTATATGTTCACTAATATTATCTAGGTTTACTTTTTCATTAGCATCAATAAACACCTTGATTTCAGGACATATTTTTTTTAACCAATAAATCCCTCTGATAATGTCGTCTTCATACTGATCAAGCACCGTACTCAACTTTGGCTGAAATGGTTCAGAATGAGATAATGGGATCACAATCGCCGGTGGTGTTTTTGTGGGATCTGGAACATTATAAAATGGCATTTCAATAAACCCATGCCAAAGTCCTCGTTCAAGTAACGCCGATTTAAATTTTACCGCGTCGGTATCATCAAAATCTAATGATGAAAACTCAATTCCAGCCTCACTATTCGGCTCAATCTTCACCAAGTCTAAACGACGTTGTGGACCGTATTGAATATCAGAAATAATACCAGACACTGGTGAATGAAAATATACTTGAGGATTCTTTTTATCGAAAAAAAGTGCTTGGCCTTGTTTTACTTGATCACCAAGTTTAACTACCAACTTAGCTTTCAAAAAATTATAAGCAAGCGGGCAGATTCCCACTGAGTTTTTGGCAACTTTCTTATTCACAGATAATGACGGTTTTCCTGTGAATTTCAAGTTAAAATTATGTTTTAATTTTAAGTGACTTTTTGTTTTCATAGTTTGAATATTTAAAATAATATAATTGGTTTATTATAATTCTACAAGATTTATTTATTTTTTCGTAATATTTCAATGCGTTAAATTACATGGTATATTTTTTCTGGAGGGACAAATGTACTGTGAAATTAATTCAGCCTATCTTATTGGCTTATCAACCATTGCAATTCGGGTGGAGGTTAGTGCCACGCCAGGCCTACCTCAGGAAACTATTATTGGTTTACCAGATACTGTTGTAAAAGAATCTCGATCTCGAATAAAGTCAGCGCTCAAGCTATCGAATTTCAATTTACCCCCAATGGCATATACTATTAATCTAGCACCTATTGATATTTCTAAAAAAAGCCCATGCTTAGAACTTGCGATTACTGTTGGCTTACTGGTAATCACCAACCAAATTTCAATTAAGAAAAAGTACTGTTTTTTAGGATCCTTATCGTTAAATGGTGCAATTGAACCTATACGTTCAATTTTACCTATTATTTATTTTTACAAAAATGATGTCATATTTGTCATTCCAAAAAAAAATTGCTCGGAGATTAAATTTCTTGAAGGCATTCGATACAAAGCCATTGATACACTTGCTGATTTATCGATCCTTGACTCGATTCCAGAATCAACCGTAAATTACAAGCCTAATATTCAGCCACGTATAAAAAACACACTAAATTTTGATTCAATTATTGGTCATTCAATTGCTAAACAAGCGTGTGCTTTTTCAATAGCGGGCGGTATTCCATTACTTTTTATAGGCCCTCCAGGTATTGGTAAGACATTATTAATTAATCATATGAAATCATTGGTATTGCCATTAAGTATTGATAAAGCAATTGAAAACTTCTGTATCCAGTCAATTTTAACTTCTGACCCAGAATTTACTCAGTTACCACGATTTCAAGCCCCTCATCATACGAGTACCTATTCAGGAATGATTGGTGGTCAAAATCCACCAAAGCCCGGCGATATCAGCTTAGCAAATCATGGCATTTTATTTCTTGATGAACTTGGTGAATATAAACGTGATATTTTAGACACCCTCCGAGAACCATTAGAAACAGCTAAAATCACCATTTCTCGTGCGGGGCATAATATAACATTCCCTGCGAATTTTCTGTTAGTTTCGGCAATGAACCCATGCCATTGTGGGTATTTTTTTAGCTTAGATCAACCATGCCAATGTCGTCCGAATCAAATACATCGCTATTGGCATCGACTTTCAAACCCCCTTCTTGATCGTTTTGGAATTTGTCTTATTTTAAATAAACCCCATAACAACCAATTTACGATATCGCATCAAACTCTACTTGAAATGATTCATCGCTCAAAAGAAATTGCAAGCCAACGTAATCCAAATGGATGTAAAAATAATGACATCCCATTTGATCTGCTTATCGATCTATGTCAATTTGAAACTGGAAGCCTGGCCATGATTGATAAATTTTGTGAAACATCATCATTTCGCGCTCGAAACCGACTTATTAAGTTAAGCTTAACAATTGCAGATTGTAACAATGCTTCTCTAATTAAACCTTGTCATGTTGCACTTGCGATTCAATTATCTCAACATTCACAGCTTCCATAGATATGTGAAGGTCCAATAAAACTTTATTAACCACTTGTATTTGACTTCGCCCTAAGGTAATGAGTTTTAACACTTTATAAAAAAAAGTATTGGTTGAATACACATTAGTGCTTTACAATATATTAATTTTTTTCGATGTTTTAATTTCTCAAGTTTTACCAATATTTATCGCTACACCCATCTAAATAAAGGAGACTTTTATGAATAACCAAATAATCTTATCTCAGGAAATCAAAGCGGATTTAAATCGCAACGATATTAATATTTTTGATATGATTCGCAAGCATAAATTCATTATTCGTCAGAAAAATTTTAATCTATAGTTTTCTAGAGCACTTAAATTTTTATCAGATAGTTTAAATGCTGCTTGAATCAACCATTTTTCAAATTATTCAATAACGTTTAAGTCGTTAATGATTTTTTTAAAATATAATTATTCAGGCGCGCCTTAAATGGTGCTAAGGTTTCTTTATAATCAAGAAAGTATTGTTGCGTCACACCCAAGTGATCAAACGCTAACTTTTGAATTTGATCAAAAATATTGATGGTTAACTCTTCTGAACGAAAAAAAGTTGAAATTCGACCTTGATCCGCTAAGTAGTACATTTTAAGTTCTGGGTATTTCTCGAGATCAATTTGCTTTTCTAGTAAATTTTCAAGTAAACTTTTATAGCAAATTCGATCCACCATTTCGCCTAATGATTCATTGTAAATATGCTGCATATGTCGAATGAACTGATTAATGCCAACCCATTGTGCTTCGATTTGCCCGATGACTTTTAGATCACTTTTAATCCCCTCTTTAAGTTTAAATAATACTTTTGAATGGGAATCATATGCCTCAAAAAACCGTTTTAGGTTGTATTCAAAACTTGCAATATCATTCATATAATATTGAAGAATACAAACTTCATATAAACCTCCAGAAATATACTTTTTAGTCCAATGCTCGTTATCTTTTTCCATGAGATGAGCAACATCGATAGCAATTAAGTCATCACCGCTTGAAATATAATTTTCGAAGTGACGATCTCCTAATTCAATAAAATCACCAAATGCGGCTGCTTTTGCATAAATTTTAACCAATGATTCTTTTTTACTATGAAACACTTCATGTTCGTCCAAAAACTCTGTTAATTCCCAAAAGTTATTTCTTGATTCTTTAAAATAGCTTTTTGGAAATGGCATCTTAAAAAAATTTGCAACTTCATTGAAAATAAATTGATTGTTATTTGTCTTTTCTTTAATCACAAATGATTGCCCCGCTGACAACATTAATTTATAAATACTTCGCCCTTTTCCAATGTCGATTACATCCTTAATTGTTTTACTATCAATTTGTAATGATTCCAATACCCAATCATAAATTCCCGCAGCTTTAAGTTTAGAAATAAACATAGCCAATCGTTGATTTTTTTCGAGTTTATTGAAGAAAGCTTGGCGAATATTAACGTGTTTTTCGCCGTATAAAGACAGTTCAGAGGGTGATCGTTTTAAAACTAACGAAAATTCAGTATCGTCTTCATAATAACTATCAATGTCAGCTTCGAAAAAAGGGTCAATTCGATTATGTATGCTCAATTTATTAAATTCGTTTATGTATTTATTTTTATTCATTAAATTACCCTAATTCTTGTATCCCTTTAGCAATATTATCACATAAATCCCTTGCTAAAAGTGAATGAAGCCCTAATTTATCACTCACTAACTCTGCAATTAACCCATGTAAATAAACGCCTAATTTAGCGGCATTAAAGTCATTAAGTCCTTGCGCTAAAAACCCTGCAATAATACCTGATAAAACATCTCCTGACCCAGCAGTAGCCAGCGCTGAATTACCCGTAGTCGTCTCCCAGAAACTTTCTGAATTCACAACAATTGAGGCATGTGATTTATAAACAATCGTTTGATTAATATTTTTTGCAGCTGTTGTCACGGCCTCTTTGATGTTTAAAAGACTTGTTTTATTTATCATCCTCAAAAACTCTTTAGGATGAGGAGTAAATACGACTCGATTATTTTTATTAGATATCTTCAACATTCTTTGATAAATTGGTTCAAGCGCATCTGCATCAACTAATAAGGGTATTTCAATACGATTAACAATATGAATAAACCCATCATAAAATGCTTGGGAATCTTTAATACTACCTATCCCAGGACCTATACCGATTGCAGAAATTTTAAACTCTTTGAGCGTATTTTCAATTATACCAATAACTCGCTTATCGTATGATCCGTTTGTCTCTGGCGCTTCAATTACGACAGCTTCTGGGGTTCGATTTCGAATTACACCTGCCGTTGAGTTCGTAGCGATTATATATACAATCCCAACACCCGTTCTAAGTGCCGCTTCAACCATAAGCGATGCCGCACCCGTATATTTTTCAGATCCAGCAATAATTAATAAATGACCATACGATCCTTTATGAGAAATATCGACTCGTTTTGGTAATAATTGTTTAATTTCAGCTGGATGGTGTCTTTTTGACATAATTTTCAACGAGTTCTAAACGTTCTTTAACATCTTCTATAGGAATTAATGCCAAGCAATCAACTAAATTTGGGCCTGATTCGTCACCAGTTATACTTTTTCTGAGCGGCTTCATAACTTTGCCTTTACCAATTTCAAGCGTCGCCATTGTATTTTCAATTAATGATTGTACGGCATCTTTATTCCATGTAATTCCTGATTTAATTGTATTTGATATAACACTGATCACCTGTTTATCAACATCAGAACATGGTAAAAGCTTAAATTTTTCGAAAAAATCGTGCGATGATCGATTATAAACTTCGAGATAGTGATTAACTCTTGATAACATTTCTACGTTATCTCTAATGGATAGGATTTTTTTAACCTTATTCAAAGACGTTTTGTTTTGTTGATTCAAAAACGACTCTACAACATCTAGAAATTGATCGTCACTTAATTTTGCTAAGTATTGTTTGTTCATCCAAGTTAACTTCACAGTATCAAATACTGCACCAGCTTTATTTATTCGATTAATCTCAAATAAATCAATTAATTCCTCGATAGATAGTAATTCTTTACCATCCGGTGGCGCCCAGCCTAAAAGTGATAAATAATTGATTAATGCATGGGGCAAATAACCGTCTTCATTATACTGACTAACAGATTTTGCACCATGCCGTTTTGATAACTTTGATCGATCTTCTCCCAAAATAATTGGCAGGTGTGCGAAGGTTGGGACTTTCCAACCCAATGCTTCATATATCATAATTTGTTTAGGTGTATTTGAGATATGATCTTCCCCTCTTACAACATGTGTAATTCCCATTTCATAATCGTCCACTACAACTGCAAAATTATATGTTGGATGCCCATCTGATTTAATAATTATAAAGTCAGAAAATAAATTTGAGTCAAAATCGATTTTATTTCTAATTTCATCATTCAGCGTAATGATTTTATTGTCAGGCACTTTAAAACGAATAGTGTAAGGCACATTATCCGCTAATTTTTGATCTACTTCTTTTTGTGAAAAATTCAAACTTTTTCGTGAATAAATATATGGTATACCTTGTTTTTCTGCTAACGCTCGTTCTTCATCTAACTCTTCATCACTTTCAAAACAATAATAGGCATGACCAAGCTCAATTAATTGAGTTAAATAGGCTTCATAAACGCCGTCTTTTATACGCTCTGATTGGCGATATTTTAAATTATTAATTGGATTGCTAGGCCCTTCATCAAAGTTTATCCCTAACCAGGTTAACCCCTCAATAATATTAAGCTCAAATTCTTTTGTGGATCGTTCTAGATCTGTATCCTCGATTCTCAGCACAAGATCAGCGTTTAATTTTTTAGCCCAAACCCAATTAAAAATAGCGGTTCGAACACTACCAATATGCAAGTTCCCTGTTGGAGACGGAGCAAATCGCAACTTTGGATTCATTTAAATTAGTATACTTCCTCAATATAAACGCGACCAACAGATGATTGAATGCCAATTGCTTTCGCTAATTCAGGGTTTGTTTTGTATTGATTACCTTCTCTTTTAACAACTTTTGCAACTGCACTCTTGCCATTAAATGGATGAACAAAACGAACGAACTGACCGGAAAAACTTGTTGGCACGATTACCGTAAAAGGAACGTAATTATTGATTTTAGACTGAACAAATGTAAACGCAACATTTGATTTAAGCCTTGAAGCATGTGCCGTCAATGATAATAAAACTATTAATGTTATTATTTTTTTCACATACAAATTATAGTTGATCAGCACCAATGTGACAATATGGCGTGCATGACCATGATTGAACATGCGTGAATTATCTTAAATCATAAATTTATGATTGCTTTGATTTTAAAACGTTCAAAGCAGACCCATTATTAAACCATTCAACTTGAGCCTGATTATAAGAATGTTCACAATTAATTCGATCGATTGTCCCATCTTGATGTTGTGCAATAACAGTAATTGCCGATCCTTTTGAAAAGGTGTCTAACCCTTCCACAGAAAATACATCATTTTCTTTGATACGATTAAAATCGTCTTTATTTTTGAATGTTAAGGCTAAAACCCCTTGTTTTTTTAAATTTGTCTCATGGATTCGTGCAAATGACTTCGTAATAATTACGCGAACGCCAAGGTGTCGCGGTTCCATTGCGGCATGCTCTCGGGATGATCCTTCACCGTAATTCTCATCTCCAATTACAACCGTTCCTATGCCATTTGATTTATACGTTCTTGCTACAATAGGGACGGCTTCATATCCACCATTTGGTGATTTAATTTTATTGGCTTCTTCATTAAATTCATTAATCGCACCAATTAATAAATTATTTGAGATATTATCCAAATGGCCGCGATACTTTAGCCATGGACCAGCCATAGAGATATGATCAGTTGTGCATTTTCCTTTGGCTTTGATTAACAAAGCTAAATCCTTAAAATCATCTGTTTTATTGGTGTCAAATGGGGCTAATAATTGCAATCGATCGGACTGTTCATCCACGATAACACTAACCGCTTCTCCGTTTTCAGCTGGAGCAACATACCCATCGTTATCAACTGCAAATCCATTTGAAGGCAATTCATCTCCAGAGGGTGGATCTAGTGCTACAGCTTTACCATCTTTATTTGTAAGTTTATCCACCAATGGATTAAAGTCAAGACGGCCAGCAAGCGCCATTGCCGTCACAATTTCTGGTGATGCAACAAAGGAATGTGTGTTTGGATTGCCATCATTTCGTTTAGCAAAGTTTCGATTAAATGAGGTTATAATTGAATTTTTACGATTTGGATCGTTGCTATGCCGTGCCCATTGCCCAATACAAGGGCCACAAGCATTCGCTAAAACTGTGCCGCCAATTGAATCAAACGTTTCTAATATACCGTCTCTATTGACTGTTTTTCGGACCATCTCAGATCCTGGTGTAATTGTAAACTCAGAACTGATGTCAATTTTTTTATCGATTGCTTGCTGAGCTATCGATGAAGCTCTTGCCATATCTTCATAAGATGAATTCGTACACGATCCAATCAATCCAACTTCTAACTCCATTGGCCAGCCATTTGATTTTGCTTCAGCAGCAAATTTTGATATCGGGATTGCTAAATCTGGTGTAAATGGCCCATTAATATGTGGCTCAAGCGTAGATAAATCAATCTCAATTACTTGATCATAATACGCCTCAGGATTTGCAACAACCTCATCATCAGCAGACAAAATATGTTTAATTTCATTTGCTAATTCTGCAACTTCTTTACGACCAGTCAGCTTTAAATAATCTGCCATTTTTTCGTCATAAGGAAAAACACTGGTGGTTGCACCTATTTCAGCGCCCATATTGCAAATAGTCCCTTTTCCAGTGGCTGATAATGATGCCGTTCCAGGTCCAAAATATTCAACAATAGCGTTGGTCGCTCCTTTAACCGTTAAAATACCGGCTAATTTTAAAATAACATCTTTTGAAGAGGTCCAATTTGATAGTTCACCCGTTAATTTTACGCCAATCAATTTGGGGTATTTTAATTCCCATGGCATTCCGACCATGACATCGACTGCATCTGCGCCACCGACACCAACTGCAATCATACCCAATCCACCTGCATTTGGGGTATGAGAATCGGTACCGATCATCATTCCACCTGGAAATGCGTAATTTTCAAGGACAACTTGATGAATAATACCAGCGCCAGGCTTCCAAAAACCAAGCCCATATTTATTTGATGCAGATGCTAAAAAATCATAAACTTCTTTATTTGTGTCAATTGCAGTGTTTAAATCAGTATCAGCCCCTTCTTTTGCTTGGATAAGGTGATCACAATGTACGGTTGAAGGAACCGCTACTTTTTTACGTCCAGCTTGCATAAACTGAAGAATTGCCATTTGAGCAGTTGCATCTTGCATTGCAACTCGATCAGGGTGAAAATCCACATATGCTTCACCTCTGACGGGGTTATTTAATGATTTAAAATCTGAATGTAATAAAAGAATTTTTTCTGCAAGCGTTAACGGTCGATCAACGTGCTTTTTTAAATCTTTATACTTGGCTTGAAACTGCTGATATACATTTTTAATTATTTCTAGATCAAATAACATGACTACCCTCCAATTATATTATCGGTAGAAATATACTTTAATCAATTTTTAATTAATATGTAAAAAAATTGTTATTTAGGAGAGTGTGTTTAATCTGATATGTTAAACAAATCTCTTATACTCCCATTTTCCAAAAATGCCTTAACTCAAATCACCAAAACTTAACTAAGTGTTTAAGAATGGCATGTCTGATATGCTTTTTGTTCAGCCGCCTCAATTACTTGCTGATTTATTTGATTTCCTTTGGCTAGATTGCACAATGCTAAGGCCGCCGCCGCTTTTTCTATATTCACCCCATTTGAAAGTAATTCAACCAAGGGATCAATACCACCTAACTTTCGAATCTCATTTTTGTTTTTGTCATTATCAATTACGAGGAAACTGATTGTTTTTGCAACCTCTTTTTTTTGCTTATTTGGCCCGTTAGAAAGAATCTCAATTAGTGGCGAAATTAGCCCATTATTTCGAATATCATCTTTATTTTCTTGATTTGCGATTGCAAGGAATCCTAGAACCTCAACCGTTAAGCTCTGTTGAACCATCGTCCCAAATTTAAGTATGGCACCTAATTTAATAATGCCACCATCTTCTCTAATTTGATGCTGATTTTTTTGGTTTCCAGCAAGAACCAATATTGATTTTAATGCAAGATCAACAATTTCACTTTTTTCTGAAGATAATAATTGTATTAAAATTTGAATTCCACCTTCATTTCGAATGTGATCCTTATTTTCATGATTCTTGGCACTAATTTGATAAAGTGCCACCAGAGCATCTTTAACGGTCTTATGATCTTCAGATGATAAATGAAATACTACTTTTTGAATTGAATGTTTATCCGTCATTTTGTTACGTTCCTATAATAGAGATTTTAATTAATGATTGATGGTACTTAACCCATCGAAAATAACAATCACTTTAAATGTGACTAGGTAGATTAAGTAAGAAAGGGGGTAGTTTTTAGTAAACTAGACGCACCTATCCCATCAATAAAGAAAAGCGTTTTGGAATTGAGGTGGTGTCCATCCCCAACGCAATGCTCCGGTTGCGAATGTGATCTGAATCAGAACCTGCCTTGGGTTAAATTGTATTAAGATATTTTTCTTTTTACGTAATATCATTTAAATTTTATATCATAAAAAATTAATTTAAACAAAAATTAGTCCATTCCATCTATTCGATCTGCCTTATCAACCTTAATTCTTGCGTCCCTAATCGCCCAGGTTTAGAATTAAATTAAGCATCATGATTCTTTCAAAGGCAAGTCATCATACAAGACAGTATATTTTCAGATTAAGACAACAACTTGTTGTTCTTGATCAGCACTTGGCAGATCTTCTAGAGATCCAAACAAAAACGTTAAACCAAACCATTAAACGTCATTCAAACCGGTTTCCTGATACAGAAATGTTTCAATTGACACCCACTGAATGGGATGCTTTGAGGTTGCAAATTTCAACCTCAAAAAAAGGCCGTGG
>MDTB01006188.1_pt1 | contig 17353 bp, 10 predicted proteins | sample 811161 | NCBI WGS metagenome assembly MDTB01 (sample SAMN05326650, study PRJNA326480) | marine metagenome | isolation source: seawater | place: Mediterranean Sea | collected 2009
GAATACAGTGGGTCTCTCATTACAGACGCTAATGCCTTGAACACAACCGCTGGCACCATTGCCGCCCTGACGACAACGCCCGCCGGCGAAGCCGCGAGCCGCTCAACTGTAGCGACGGGGGCGTTTTCTAACGGGATTGATCTGAGCACGGATAACACGATTACGTTTGAGGTTACCGACAACGTGACGGGCGCGATCCGGAATGAAACTCTCACTCTGGGTAGCACTTCTGGCTCAGTCTCGTTTTCCGACTACGTAGATTTAGTTGCAACGGCGGCTAATACCGCTTTTTCAGCCGATGGTTATACGTTTTCCAAGGCAGGTACAGGCTCTTCCCTGACACTAACCATGGTCCCTGCGGGTGATTACACGGTCTCAATAGCTGGAACCTCAGTGTCTGCAGGGCTTGGGGCCGCTGTGTCTGCCTCTGGAACACCCTCCAATATGGATGGGTTTACTTTTGAGTCCATGAATGATGTCGTGACGGAAATGAACGCTGAGTTTGCTGCTGCTGGTCTAGGACTCGTCGCCGCATACAGTCGTGGTGGTGACACCTTCACCTTCTCAGTGACAGAAGGAAGGGCTGACTCCTCAAATACGTTAGCGTTTTCAGGCTCTGAGTTGGCTTCTGTCGGCATAACCGGCAATTTAAGTGCTGTCGGTGGTGGAACAGAGCCAACTGAGACCGTTCGATATGTCTCCCAGATAGATATTTCGACCCGAGATTCTGCGTTGCTCGCAATGACGGTCGTTGATGCGGCACTTGAGACCTTAGCAGCCCAGCGAGGTGCGTTGGGTGCCGTCGCGAACCGCCTGCAGGCAACCATATCTAACCTGATGAACATCTCAGAAAATACATCGGAGTCAATGTCTCGGGTAATGGATGCGGACTTTGCCGCTGAGTCAACCCGCTTGGCGAGGGCGCAGATTCTGCAGGAGGCATCTGTCGCAATGCTCGCGCAAGCGAATGCGTCAGCACAAAATGTCCTAAAGCTTTTACAGTGATGGTCGATAACGATTAAGAACTATTGGGACAGCAGATGGTTACGACAGATTTTCTTGGCGCTCTAAATGCGGGGTCGGGACTCAACACAAAAAACTTGGTTGAGTCAATAGTTGCTGCAGAGAGGGCGCCCGTTGAGAATAGAATTAACAGTGGTATTAATAGTTCGGAGGCCGAGATTTCAGCGATCGGACTCGTCAAGGCGGATCTTCAAACGTTGGAGACGGCTTTTGACGCATTAAACGATCAAACTGATTTTGAAAATTTTTCGGTCACTACGACAGGCGGACTTAACTCTGGTGGAGCCGACGCGTTTTCAGTCTCAGCTGATGCCAATGCGCTGGCTGGCACACATCAAATTACAGTAGCGAGTTTAGCTCAAGCCGATCGCTTTATTTCCGCTGGGTATGACTCCACTGGTGCTTCGCTCAATGGGGGCAGTCCCTTTGTCTTATCTTTCACTACAGGGGGGACGACGCTAAACGAGGTATCTGTAACCACTGCGTCACCCCAGGGTGTCGTTGATGCGGTCAACTCAGCAAACATCGGAGTCACTGCTTCTATAGTAGATACTGGCGCCACTACTTCTCGTTATAAGATCGTTTTCACGGGTACCACGGGAGCAACTAATGCATTTACCTTTGAGACTGGAGGCACCGGCGAGACAGGTAACCTGGTAGCAGCAAGTAACGTTTCAACGACAAACGATACGATAACTATCACAGGGCATGGTTACAGCACTGGGGATATCGTTACTTATGACGCCGACGGCGGTACAGTCTTGGGCGGATTGACCGATTCGACTGCCTACCACGTAATTAAAGTCGATGCGAACACAATAAAACTAGCGACTTCAGCATCTAACGCGTCCAGCAACACGCAGATAGATCTGACTGGGACTGGGAATGATGCTCAGATTTTTTCTGGTTATCAAGCCGGATCCAGTTCAACCGTTGCAACTTCCAACGTTTCAACAGACAACAACACACTCACCATCTCAGGACATGGATTCCTGACTGGCGATCGGCTGACCTACAGCGCTGCCGGCGGGACAGCTATAACAGGTTTGACTGACGGAACGACCTACTTCGCGATTCGTGTAGACGATAATACTATCAAGTTAGCAACATCTTCCGCGAACGCGGTTGCTGGGACGCAGGTAACGTTTACAGGGGCTGGTAATAATTCGCAAACATTTAGCGGACCACAACCACCATTCGTAGCTACCTCGTCGGTATCTTCTACCAATGATACTATTACGATGACCGGTCACGGATATGTCACAGGAGATATCGTTACCTACCGAGCGAATGGTGGTACTGCTATCGCCGGCCTGACTGATGCAACAGCATTTCATGTCATACGCGTCGATGACAATACCTTCAAATTGGCAAATTCGGCTTCTAACGCGACTGCGGGCACGCAACTCGACCTAACGGGTACAGGCAATGCCGCACAATTTTTCACAGGGCGGGGGTTGACATTCAATGATCGGTCGGTCTCAGCAAGTGATGCTAGTATCACTGTCGACGGGATAAGCATAACCAGAGCCTCTAACGAAATAAGCGATGCTATATCAGGACTCACTATTAAGTTGTTCGATCAGACGGCGTCGACGGGAGTTGTCAGTATATCTACCGATAGCGCTTCGGTTGAGACTAAACTCCGAACTCTTGTGGACACCTTCAACAAGATTATGACAACAATAGACACGGTTTCTGATCCAGACGCCACTGGTGATTCAGCCGGGGTCCTTTCTGGCGATAACAATCTCCGTGCCATAGAACGCCAAGTTAAAGCGATGTTTACTAACATCTCGTCGACTCCTGGCACCTCCCTCCAGTATCTGGCGGATGCAGGAATTGAAATTACTAAGCTCGGTAAACTGGAAATTAATGAGACGAAGTTTGCGACGGCTCTGAGCTCGAATTATCTGGATATTCGAAAGATGTTTTCCGCCGATACAAATAACCAAACAACAATAGGTACCGCAAGCAGAGGCTTTGCTGGAGACGCCCTGATAACTCTGAGCGAGCTTTTGGGCACGACAGGGATAGTCGAGTCGAGGACTACGCGCGAGACTGAAAGAGTTGCTGAACTCAAGACAGAGTTAACAGAACTCGATGAAAGGATGAAAAAAGTAAAAGCACGATATCTCGCGCAATTTACGGCCATGGAACAATTCATTGATGAGATGAATAATACACGAGACTTCCTCAAAGCCCAGATCGAGGCCCTTCCATTCAATAATCGTGACAAACGATAACTAGTCTTTTTTGAAAAAAAATATTAAAGTTTGTGACTTAGGTTCCGATTTACTGAGGACCAGGTTAGGTTTTTGGAGGTGATTTCATGGAAATTACCACACAACAGACTAATGCGATAAGTGAGATGGCGATCCGTCAGGAGTCTGTTCGAGCCAAAAAAGCTGAGCCAATCGAGGTCTCTGAGCAACGCAAGTTTGTTGATACCAAAGCAGCGGAAGCGCTATCGATAGAGAACGTAGAGCGTGCAATTGAAACTGCAAATACGGCTCTAAAAGCCGCTTCAAATGCCTTACATTTTCGTATGGACAAATCGTCCCCTATCGCAATTGTTTCTGTCGTTGATGAAAACAGCGGGGAAGTAATTCGCCAATTGCCGAGTGAAGAGACGTTACGATTTGCTCGCAGTGTAGAGAGCATGAAAGGAGTAATTTTCGACAACGCCGTTTGACAATCAGTCCAAGGCGTAATCCGCCCATGTCAATATCTTTCACAGGTCATTAGGTTAGCTAACCGTAGGCTCAGCCCCCTTTAGCAGTAAACCCAATTTAAAGAGTGAAATACTGCAAGTCTGGGTTTCTTTTGGACAGAGGCTCCCGAAAGCTCTCGGCGAACCTCTAGGTGTAAGCTAGATAATAGTGATGCTGCCTAACGGCAATTTCATGTTCTTGGCCCAGGTCGGTATTACAGAATTTCCCCATCTTCATGGTGTTAGACCCACTCAGTCGTAATGCTGATATGCTCTTTATTAATGTCAATTATTTACTACATTGTAATTGTTGTTGTATCGGTAATGTGGGATAGATCTATTACTTAATACGCTTTGTTTGCGCTCATTAAAATTTTTCAATTCAAATGATTGTGTAATCAGCACTCACACGTTACGAAAGCACGAAAGTAAAAATTTACAGTATCTATTCAAAGACTATTTATTAGCAGCATCTAATTTTTTATTATCAAAAACTTTGAGGAATACCGCTTGTGTCCGCGGTGTATTTTGTGGTGTGGTTAATAGACTCAGACTGGAATAAACATCTATCCCAAGTCTTGGGGACAACCTTTGATCCACATTTGGTTCGCCCCAAAGATAATCATCTACAACTAAAAGTCCATTCTTAAGGAGCATCCGCTCTGCAATTAGCGCATTTAAACAATTGTCAGAGGCTGTTTTACCAGCATCTATGTATATGAAGTGAAAGTATTCGCCATATTCTCCAAGAAGTCGTGGAAGCTCAACAACTGAGTCACCAGCTAGTAGATTCGTTTGTTTTGGGTTTGGTATTACGCTCAAATTATGTAGTAGGTTGTCCTTATAGTTCTCTCTGACTGGGTCAACAATGTGAATTGATCCGTTGGTTCCAACTAAGTTTTCAGCCATCCAAACGGCCGAACGTCCCTCATGTGTTCCGACATCGACACATCGCAAATCACTTCCAAAATTCTGGGTGAGGTGCGTCTTCAAAATATCCCAATATTTGGCATTTGCTTCGAACCATTTAGTTGTAAATCTGTAATCTGGCATTTCACATTTCCATCGAAATTTATTTGTTATGACTGTAGCTATGTGCGCGAGACAAAATCACTGATCTTGAATGGTTTACGTTTTTTTGATCGCAGTAATTCCATATCAATTGCATTCAGTATTACTGATAATTTGTGTTGGTTGTGACTTGCCTCTGCACCACGAAGCTAGTCTTATTTAAGGCTCGCTTAAATCGTTCGGCTTTGTTTTCCCACCTATTGTTTTTTATTTTTGCGGTCGCTGTTTAACTAACTTTGTCTGACGGGCATCTAATTGGCTACTTGAAATGGTAACATCGTCATATTTTACAAATCGCAAAGCTATTATTTTCTGTGAAATCAGCTGTAAGGTAGGCAATCTTCCAATTTCGAGTTACACAGAATTCTGCGACAGCTTCTATGACGCCATATTTATACCCGCTGGCCCAATTTCCCATAACGTAGTCTTGGCCACAGATATATCCACCATTTTTGATTGTCCTCTCATAGGCATGAAGCTCCGACAGAGTTGTTTTGTAACTATGGTCGGTATCGATATAAATCCAATCAAAATATTTTTCAGCAAATTGTTCCGCAGCGGGAACTGATAGCGAGCGAATAATTTCAACCTGTCCTGTATTGATTTTTTCATCAAACAATTCAGCCACGCCTTTAGCTTTATCGTCTCCGTAACGCTCTGTGTTCCAAGCATCAACAATTATGAATTTTTTGGGGTTTGCAACATTGACGATTTCAAGTGAAAACTTTCCTGAGTCAGCACCGAGTTCGGCAACAATCCCGTTTGGTGCCATTTTTTTAATCAATTCGTTTCTATTTAAAACTAAACTTGCAGAGTCACAATGGATTTTTTTTAGTGAGAATTTGGGAATCTCGGATAGTATTTTACTCCGAGCAGCAGAGATTTCATTTTGCGTAGCTTTTACAATGCCTCTTAAGTGTTCGGTCACCTGTTGGTTGAAGTCATTCATACCTTGCTCCTGACCCTACAATAGTCATTGACACTAATCTGTTAATGCAGCGTGTTTATAACATTATTTGCTATCTTGCGGGCTGATGTGATGACGATTCATCTGTACACAAAGTCACAAACCCTTCGCCCGAGTCCGCTCCCTAATCTTCGCGTGTACTTTGTCTGCACCATTTATCGTCAGCTAACTTGACACGAGCTTGCCATGGGCTGCTGCACTTACATGATATATGACAACTTGGTTTTCTAATTGCACAACGGATTTTTGTTTCATTTTTGCATTATGTTGGACGAGTGAAGTGGTGTATTCAGTACGCTACGAGTGGATAAAGTAATCAAAGGCTAAATTGCCGCTAAGTCATTGGAAAGTGATGGTTTGCGATCGAGTCTTTGTGGAGTCTGTTTAACCTGCGTTTTTCGGATTCTGGATGGTGTTTCTTTGAAGTGACATCAGTAAGATATTTGCTCAAAAGGCCGGAGTCCGAGAGCTGCGGTCTATGGTTCTCGACCATTTCCCAGACTGCATCAGAGCCTCTTGTTTAATGGCCCGCCTCTACGGGTCGGATTTAAGATGGAAGCTTTTGGAAATATTGTCGTAGATTCGACTACGCACCTGGGCTCGCTTGCGGTTGTTCCGTTTGCGGGTAGATTCCATCTGACACTCCTCTGTGACCGAGGTGTGACATTCCAACTGAGATTTTATCTGATAATGATAGCCAACGACGGAATCAAACCGCCGCCCGAGGATTTTTAGTCCTGCGCGCATAATTTTCCTTACACCCATTTATAGATGAGAGTAGGGCGCCTTGGGAGGGCTCCAACGATAAACGGTCATTTAAAATATTTGCATTGTTGGATCCCCAACCCAGGCCTCGCGGCTCATTTTTCTTAAAATTGAGATGGCTGTTTTTAAGACAAATCGGGACCATTCGATCAAATGATTGGCAATATTTTTCCGATGTAACTAAATATCGGTTAAAGCTTTCCGCTTCGCGGCCGATTATCTCCTCAACGCCGGTGAATCTTCGCCGGAAAACGGAAGTAATACACGACGAGGAGTTCGAAAAATGGCACTTGTAGTAAATACAAATATTTCGTCGCTTGTGGCACAGAACCATTTAGCCGCTGGACGTAGAGACATGGAAACAGCGATGGAGCGATTGTCTTCTGGGCTGCGTATTAACGGTGCTGCCGATGATGCGGCTGGGTTAGCGATTTCAAATCGGATGGAGGCGCAAGTTCGCGGTTATACTAAAGCACTCCAGAACGTGAATGATGGTATCTCCCTCGCACAAACTGCTGAAGGAGCTCAAAAAGAAATCACTGAAATGCTTCAGCGGATGCGAGAGCTTGCAGTGCAAGCATCTAACACAACCAATAATGCGACCGACCGCGCGTCCCTTGATGACGAAGTTCAGCAGTTGATCGCCGAAATCGATCAGATAGCAACGACAACTCGGTTCAACGACCAGGTTCTCCTTGACGGATCTTACGGTGCTAACATCCAGACGGGGTTTAGCCTCGATCAGAATATGAGCTTTGCGCTGGATTCGATGAGGACTTCTGCTCTTGGATTAGAGTCGGGTACTACGTCATCTACAAGCCGCTTAGAGTACATATCCGACCGTGTGTCCCTAGCTGGTGATGTTGCCGCTGGTGATATCGTAATTAACGGACAGAATTTGCCGGCGATTGACATCAGTAACCATGAAATTTCAGACGTTGTTGGGATTATTAACGCAAACATTACTGGTGTGACAGCGTCCGCTTTCAACAAAGTTATCATGGGCGACGTAGGAACTGGTATTACGACTGCCGGTCAGGTTTCAATTGGTGTTCAGTCGATTGAATCTCAGTTTGATGATCCAAATCAAGCTGCAGATAGTGGTGATACCGGTGACCTCGAGTATCAGTCATTTAAAATAGACGAAGCGACTACTAGTCTTACCGAATTAGCTGCAAAAATTACTGAGAAAACTGGTGGTCTCGTCACTGCAAGCGTGAATACTGACGGTAAACTCGTGCTCGAAAACGATACTGGTGCTGGAATTCACGTGATGGATACCTCCAATAACGCCGGTGCGACTGGTCTCACAACTGCAGATGCTGATAAGGGTTCAAATGCCACGGAGCGTAATAACAATCCTGATTACGATCCGACAGATAACGGTGACCCGAACGATTCCCGCGAATTCTTCGGATACATCAAGTTGACCAGCACAACCAATAACCCTATTACCATCGATATTGGCAATAAGGGTGATGATGCTGCAGGGACAACAGCTGAACTTGAGCAACTCGGTTTTAGTCGGATCAACGTTTCAGATGATGCAGATTCTAAGTATTCGATCACAGGCGCAATCTATGACGCTACCGATTCAACAGATGTCTTAGAAGTTGGTGACATTGTTATCAACGGCGTTGACGTTTATAACTCAAACATTACTACCGATACGGTGGCGGGAAAGCTAAATGCAATTAACGCGGTGGCTGACCAAACAGGAGTGACTGCGAACACATTCTTTGAGTATTTCCTCGATGCTGACGACCTAACTAGTGTCGCGACAGTTGCCGTGGCGCTGGAGTTAGCCGATGGCTCGACTGATAGTTTTGACATGTCCACAACCCTGGCAACGCTGGTGACTAATATTCAGACCATTCTTCTGCCCGCCACGAATACAATAACTAAGACGAATGCGGAACAGAAAATTTTCGCTGAGTTAATGCCAGATCAAACCTCTATACGGATTTTTGGAGAGACTGAGAAAGTTGGTATTACGATGGAGCGAGCTCTTGCCGCAGCGTCTACTGTCATGGGTGTGACTAACAACACGACTCAGCAATTCCAGTTCGGAGCGATTCAGTTGCAAACGACACAGGATAAAGGCATATCTGTCGACTTAGGCCAGAATGGCTTAGCAAACGGACTTGGCCTGGTGCAGGCGAACGTTTCTGGTGCCGAGTTTGATGAAAACTTCGCATCTGCCTCGTCGACAGGATCCGCTTTATCATCAATGGATGTGACTACTGTAGCCAATGCTACCGGTGCGATAACCATGATCGACAATGCGATTGAGTCAGTTTCTAAAGCCAGTTCCAACTTAGGTGCTGTGCAGAATCGACTGAATCATGTCGCTATGAATGTGCAGGAAACTATCGTAAACACCGAAGCTGCTCAGTCTCGCATCCTTGATGCCGACTACGCAGTAGAGTCTGCCCGTTTAGCGAAACAGCAAGTTTTGCAACAAGCGGCATCGGCGATGCTAGCACAGGCTAACGCTTCCGCTCAGTCTGTACTCACACTCCTAGGCGCTTAATACATTTCGGCGCTATTGAAACCGCCCTGCCAAAAGCAGGGCGTTTTTTTTTGCTGTTCTTGGTCTATAGAAAGTGCATTTCTTTACGAATATGTGAAATATTTTATTTTTTTTTGGCAAACGGTAACAAAGTTTGAATTTTCTCAAATTCAATATCTATTTTATGCAGGAAATCATGCATATCTTCTTCTGAAAAATGCAGGGGTGGATTATCAATAAATTCTAACTTTCGCCTGAAGCTTTGATATTGTTGAATATCTAGCGCAGTTAGCTGGCTCAACGAGAAACTCCAGAAGTTGTGGGTATTCGGATACGCAAACCGTAAAATCGTGCGCAGAACCAACCCGGAGCCAACGGAATGTAAATTGCTCTGCCTCAAAGCCTCCGTTCCAAAATCGGGTAAGGAAAGATTAGGTCGTACTTGACTCACATCTTTTATTCTCATTCCAAGGATCTGTTTGGAAAACTGTTCGATTAGATTCGCGGGATTGTACCTAACTATTTCTAAGTCGATCTTTTCGGAAAAAATTTGCTTGAACGCCGTGGTGACCTGCTCTTCGGATTGGAGAAATTCAACCCACTTCGATTTTACAAATTCATCGAAAAGTAATTTGGTACCATAGTGATTGACCGCTGTGCTCCTCGATTTAGTGTATGGCGCATTTGCTATGCATTGTTTGTACAAAGATTTAGTAAAAGCGCGGTTATCTCTAATCACTAGGCCGATTCGTACGTCGAAACGATCACTCAACGCTTGCAAATCAAAATTATTATCTCTCATATCCATCAGATGAGAACAAATGGCCTCGCTGGAAAACAAAAGAGTCAGTGATCGTTGAAGCGCTTGATTGAAAGCGTTGTCCCATCGAGCGAAATCTCTGTCGACTATTGACTTAAAAAAAGGCCAGTGACTGGGTTCTTCTTTCGCCAGTACGTCATCTGGATATATTAAGCGATGCTTGGCGAATATCGCTCTGTTATGGAAAAAAAATTTTTGAATTGCAGTCGTCCCTGTTTTTGGCATACCCGGGTGTATGATTAAGCGGGGTTTTTCCAAAAAAATCTCCGACGACGGTATCCAACTAAAACGATATTAAGTAGCGGGAACAGATAGGTAAAGTCTTAAATTATCCTTAGGTTTATCGTATTAAATCGACCAATTTGTTTAAGAGGTCTGCACAAAATGCATGATGATTGAGCAGGGGACTCTGATAGAGATCGTTTCGAAGCAAATGGCGGTAAGCAAGAATCCGGTCTGGGTCTTTCGCAAGCTTTATCGCCTTCTCAACATAGTCCTCTGGTGATTGGGCAACCAACTCTGAATGGCCTATTACAGTAAGATGTGAGGCTGAATGACGATGTGCAAGTAACCGCCCAGGCAAAGTTATTACGGGCACGCCGACTAAAATCGCTTCAAGCGTTGAAAGCCCGCCCGAATAGGGCATCGGATCCAAGCATATATCAGTTTCTCGGATAGCCTCGATATGAGCTTTAATTCCGCTGCGCCCTTTGAATATTATTCTCTGAGGATCGATGCCTACTTCTCGAGCCAAGTGCTTAACTTCTTCAATGGCCAGCGCATCCTCGTAGGCTTTATCTTTTAGGAAAAGTCTACTTTCAGGTATCCGATTGAGTATTTTGGCCCACGTGGCCATACAAGTCGGTGAAATTTTTGTTGCTTTATTTAAACACCCAAAGGTAATGAACTTATTTACGGTATGAGGGGGTTCAAGAACATCTATCTTAAAGGGCGGAGGAGTGTAGGTGACATAAGATTCCTCAAGTATGATGACCTCCTCGCTATAATCTTGTAACGACGCTTCGGGGGTTTGATATCTGTCACTGATCAAATAATCATACTCAGGGAGCCACATCGAGCCATTTAAACCTCCTACCCACTTAACCATGATTGGGGCCAGTTTCTTCAGGAGGAGTGAGATGCGATTTCCGGCGCTGAGCCCGTCTAAATCAACAACGAGGTCAAGGTTAATGCCTCGAATTTTTCTTTCCGCTTCGCTGTCTGACAGCCCATCTAAATTGTGGTAATCAACGCCGCAGTTTTGAATCGTTTTTGCTACAAAATCATCATGATGTTTTAGCGCGAACACCTTAACGTCGGCTAATTCCGAAAATTTTTGACATTCACAAAAAAACCCTGCAGTCATGTAGCCGACTGGGTGAGTTTGGAAGTGCGCAGAAACAAAACCTATTTTTGGCAGTCTGTTTTTTCGGTGCCTCGATTTTTCTCTGGATTTTCTTTTTTGATCTTTGACAAGACGTCCGAATAGCAGTGTCGCCTCTCTTATTGCCTCGATTTCGAAACTGTCCGAGTAATGAAGGGTTTGTGATTTTATCCGGTATGGCTCGGCATGTTGCGGGTATTCATCAATGAGTTCATCTAAAATCTCTAAAGATTTTTTTACGTTGCAGTTTAGATGCCATAGTTTTGCTTTTTGTAATTGATCGGCTAGCTTTTCAGCGTCAGTTCGCTTTTGGCTTTCCAATTTGGAGGTGATCTCTAGTGCTTCGGTCGCAGAATGATATTTCGCATATATTTCACTCAGCAATCTCAGAGACGTCGTGTCTAGGCTTTCACTTGGCTGGAAATTGTTTAAGCAATCAAGAACCTCATCTTGCTGTTTTTTAGCGTCCAAAAATTGAAATAAGCGAATCAAGAAGGGCTGATCAATTGCTGCCAGCGAAGTCGAGATATGTTTTGATTTAAACGCCAAGGTCTCAGCGTCGATGTAATCACTGCCAATGGAGAACATTTTTTGGCGCTCGTTGGACCCTATGGAAGTGTCACAAACGAATTCAACTAACTGGTTAGTGAATCTGTAGGGCGTTTCATAGGCCCTGACAACACTCAAGTATTCCTGCCGCCACAGAAATCCAGACCCCAGTCTCTTATTCGCAAGTTGTAGGGTACTTAATGCTTTTTCAAAGTCGTTTAGCGCCCCAAAACAAAGGGCCAAAAGAACATAGTTTCTCGATTGTAATGGCTCGGTGGCAACCAGCTGCAAGGCGAATACTTTGGCGTCCTGAGGATCAGTATTGATTAGTTTCAACGTCAGTTTGCGTTGCTCTTCTGTGGTGACCAACAGTTTTACCTATCACAGTTTTGGTGGATGGTATCAAGCGATAGCCATTTCGGTATAGTCTAAAATGTAGGCAGGGGGATTTTTGGGGCATAAAATAACCGTTAGAGCATTTTTTTAAGGCACTTATTTCAAAGAGGACTGTTTGATTGACACAATTAACAAAAAAAGATCCACCCCTGATAGTGTCCATGACATCTTATCCTCCACGTTTTCGAACTCTAGATAAAGTGATTGCATCTTTAAAAGTACAATCACTAAAAGCTGATCTGCTTGTTCTTTGGATTAATGCGAACGACTGTGCCTTGGTGCCCAAACAGATTTTAGAGCAGCAAAATGACTTCTTCCAAATTCGTTCTTTAAAGGGTGTTGACCTTAGGAGCTATAAAAAATTAATACCGTCGTTAGTAGCCTATCCAGAGTCTATCGTTGTTACAGCTGACGACGATGTCCTCTATTACAAAGATTGGTTACGAGATTTGTATGATGAGTCACTTAGGCGTCAGCACGCTTGTATTATTTGCCATACGGCACGCCGGGTCGTTATGGATGGCGATAGCATGGCTCCCTATGCAAGTTGGGGTGAAATAGATGCTGACGAGATTGCAGTCGGTCCCGATGTTTTTCCGACTGGTGTTGGTGGAATACTGTACGGGCCTGATACGCTTGCTGAAGTCGCTAAAGACCACACATCAGCGCTAGCATGCGCGCCGAATGGTGACGATATTTGGTTTTTTTTCTCTGCAAAATTTAAAATGTCTAACCGCATTAAAATACCATCGAAGTTTCACGAACCAGCTGTGATTAACGAAACCCAAAATGTGGCGCTTTGGAAACAGAATCTCCAGCGCGGAGGGAATGACCGACAAATAAAGCAAGTTGAAAGATTTTTTAAAAATTTAGCCATTTAATGAAGTGAAAAGTATTCCAGAATGTCCTAAAAAACAGAGCAATCGCCTCTAGATTAGGACCGTTTCTTTCTCGCGGACAAAACAAATTATTAGGCAAACAGAAAGTTGAAACACGATGGTGCTCACGTATCGTTTTGCCGCTTCTGTGATGTTTAAGGTTATCGGCGATCAACCGACTAAAACTTTAAGCGGCGCTGTGTGATGATTTACCCTAAAAATTGAGATGGGGCTTGCGTTTCAATGTCGAAGTCCCCTGCTATCCAAATCACAGATCTGTAGATTTAAACGAGCTGCTGCTTGGCATTCTTGAGGGAATCAAATTGAGGTTACTGGCTAAGCCTAAGCGCCAGATACCCTGGCTTTTCGTACATTTTTTGTCGCAATATTCAATATTTACATAAATAGTCCGATAAAATGGTCAAACTTAGGGCTATAAACGATGTATTATTCAATTTATGAAAAATAAAGACAAGGCCGTTGCGTTACTCGAGGTACTTCCAAAGCAAACGGTTTGGACTACTCGGCGCATGTTAGGATTCTTGGGCGTTGATATAACCCACGCGACCCTCAAAGCAACAGAACGCTCGATTCAGACGAGCTCTATTCGATTTGAACCACTCACCGAAAAAGTACTCGTGGATGAACATGGACGCTCAGCTAAACGCCTTGTACTTGATCAACTGGTCGATACTGCCCGCAAGAAACGGAAACTAATTCTTTTCGCTCAATCATTGCCGATTGAGAATAACGTTGAATTTTTGGTTTTCAATGATGCCAGAGGCGGTCGTCGATGGATTCGGCTCGATGAAAAGAAAGATTCTGTTAATGCCCTACGGGATGTATTAGCTTGCCTAGTTGATTTCGAACAGAAACATGTCGTCATCATCCCATCCGGTTCGGTCGTCACTTGCATGCGAGAATTAGTAAGAGCCAATCGAGGCCAACTGCTTAACAACCAAAAAGATCGATCAATCTCGATCTCGCTCGAGGTCTATTCCCATGGCCATGGGGAGATTTTAAAAACAGCGAACCGCTCGCATAAACCCACACTTCAGTCAGGGATGACGCATTTAGATCGCCTTGAAGCTGAATCTATTCATATCATCAGAGAGGTCATGGCTGAAGTAGATAATCCAGTGATGCTGTATTCAGTCGGCAAAGACTCGTCGGTGATGCTGCACTTAGCGAGAAAAGCGTTTTATCCGAGCCCGCCGCCCTTTCCATTGCTACATGTCGACACACGATGGAAGTTCCAGGCAATGTACGACTTCAGGGACTATATGGCTCGCGAGTCCGGAATGGACTTATTGGTGCATATCAACCCCGAGGGCGTCGAGAAGAATATTAACCCGTTCGACCACGGATCTGCGCTCCACACCGATGTCATGAAAACCGAAGGCCTTAAGCAGGGTTTGGATCACTATAAGTTTGACGTTGCCTTTGGTGGCGCAAGACGAGACGAAGAAAAGAGCCGAGCGAAAGAGCGTGTTTTTTCTTTTAGAACCGCTTCACACCGATGGGACCCTAAAAACCAGCGCCCCGAGCTATGGAATCTATACAACGGCAAAAAGAATCGCGATGAGTCGATTCGAGTCTTTCCAATCTCTAATTGGACCGAACTGGATGTTTGGCAATATATTTATCGGGAACAGATCCCGATTGTTCCGCTGTATTTTGCCGCCGAGCGCCCGGTGATCGAGCGAGATGGGATGCTGATGATGGTCGATGATGACCGGTTACCGCTGCATCCTGATGAAAAAATTCATCTCAAAAAAATCCGTTTCCGAACGCTCGGATGCTATCCGTTAACTGGGGCCATTGAATCGGAGGCTGACGATCTAGCGAGCATTGTACTTGAACTTCTAAGTGCGCGAACGAGCGAACGTCAGGGTCGTGCGATTGATACCGATTCCAACGCGTCGATGGAGAAGAAAAAACAAGAGGGGTACTTCTGATGACAACTCATGTCAACGCAGTCGCGAGTGTCAATCAGTACCTCGACGAGCAAGCGAGCCTCGACACGCTTCATTTCATCACCTGCGGTAGCGTGGATGATGGAAAAAGCACGCTCATTGGACGCATGCTCTATGAAGCACAACTGATTTTTGAGGACCAAGTCACCTTGCTCCAAACCGACTCCAAGAAGATGGGGACACAGGGAGGAGCGATCGACTTTGCGCTGCTCGTTGATGGGCTTGCTTCTGAACGTGAGCAAGGTATCACGATCGATGTTGCCTACCGTTTTTTTGCGACGGATCGTCGTAAATTTATCGTCGCTGATACGCCTGGCCACGAACAATACACACGTAACATGGTCACAGGAGCATCAACCGCTGACGTAGCTGTGGTCCTCATCGATGCGCGCCACGGGGTGCTACCTCAAACACGCAGACACTCTATGATTTGTTCGGCGTTAGGAATAAAAAATGTCGTTATTGCGATCAACAAAATGGATCTGGTTGACTACAGCCAAGAAGCATTCAATCGAATCGTGGATGACTACACCAATATTGCATCGCAACTGCAATTCGACGAGATAACAGCCATACCAATGTCCGCCCTCAAAGGTGACAATATCATCGAACGGTCAAGCCACACATATTGGTATAAGGGGCCCACGTTTTTGGGATTATTAGAGACCGTCAACCCGAGACTAACTCGAATCAACCAACCATTACGATTCCCTATCCAGTGGGTTAACCGCCCAAATCCCGAATTTCGTGGATTTTCAGGGACGATCGCTTCAGGGACGGTAGAGGTGGACCAGTCGATACGGGTTATGCCCTCTGGTTCAACCGCAAAGATCAAAGATATCGTTCTATTCGAAGATCAATTGCAGAGAGCAGAAGCTGGACAAGCGATCACATTGACACTCGATACCGAAATTGATGCCTCACGCGGTGACGTGATCGTGGCATCCGACGACCCCTGCGAGGTCGCCGATCAATTTGAGCTTAACCTCGTTTGGATGGATCAGGCACCTGGATATATCGGAAGGAGTTTCTGGCTGAAGCTGGGAACAAATCAGGTCAATGCACGTATCACGGATATCAAGCACAAGGTCAATATCAATACATTTGAGCATCTCGCTGCGACACAGCTCGAGCTCAACGACCTCTCAGTGGTCACGATCAAAACTGACAGACCGGTTGCGTTCGAACGATATCGAGACTGCGCACAAATGGGTGCTCTCATCCTCATTGATCGGATGAGCAACCAGACCGTTGCAGCGGGAATGATTGAATTCGCGCTAAGACGCTCCAGCAACTTACATCGACAGCTACTGGAAATTGATAAGACTTCTCGGCGCACGCTAAACGGGCACACAAGTAGAGTATTGTGGTTCACCGGGTTCTCAGGCTCTGGAAAATCAACGATAGCAAACGCGCTTGAGAAGGAACTGCACGCCCAAGGGATCCGGACCTATATTCTAGATGGTGATAACGTTCGCCACGGACTGAATAGCGACCTTGGATTCACGGATGCCGACCGGGTAGAGAACATCCGGCGAATCGGCGAAGTAGCGAAACTGATGGTTGATGCTGGAGTCGTCGTTCTAACAGCTTTCATCTCGCCCTTCCGAGCTGAGCGAGACATGGCTCGTGCGCTATTTGAAGACGACGAATTTGTTGAGATTTTTGTTGATACGCCCTTGAATGTCGCTGAAACTCGTGACCCCAAGGGGCTGTATAAGAAAGCACGCCAGGGAGAGATTCCAAACTTCACAGGAATTGGAAGCCCTTACGAAGCACCTGAAACACCCGATATCCGTATCAATACAGAGATTGAGTCGGTCGAACAGATCGTTAAGCGGCTACTAAAAGAACTGGATATTAGATGAATCAAACGACTGAATTACCGTTCGACTCCACTTTACTTGAAAAGCTTATCAGCCTGATGTGGAAGGCAAGTGACGCGATCCTCAAGGTCTATCACTCCGGTGAGCTGAACATGAAATTTAAAGGCGATAAATCCCCAGTGACCGAGGCTGATCTTGCTGCTCATCATGTATTGGTCAACGGGTTATCTCAACTGACACCAAATATCCCCGTAGTAAGCGAAGAAGATCCAGATTCGTTAAGAGTCCCAGAAACTCACCCGCAGTATTGGTTAACCGACCCACTTGACGGTACTAAGGAATTTATCAACAAAAATGACGAATTCACTTGCAATCTAGCGTTGATTGACTCACATCAAACGATGTATGGATTTGTCAGCGTCCCGGTTCTTGGTCTCCTCTATCACGGTGGAGACCACCATGGGGCCTATCGC
>MDTB01241714.1_pt1 | contig 17353 bp, 17 predicted proteins | sample 811161 | NCBI WGS metagenome assembly MDTB01 (sample SAMN05326650, study PRJNA326480) | marine metagenome | isolation source: seawater | place: Mediterranean Sea | collected 2009
GTGAGGTGCGCTTCGACATCGACTTCGTGGCGCTGACGTCGAACAACGTCACCTATGCGGTGGCGGGTGATCTGCTCGACTACTGGGGTTTCTTCCCTGCGGGCCTGCCGTGGGGGCACGTGCCTGCGATGGGCTACGGCACCGTCATCGAGTCGGCGAACGGCGAGGTCGAGGAGGGTGCCCGCCACTTTGGCTGCTTCCCGATGGCGGATCAACACATCGTGCTCGTCAACGGCACCGACACCGGCCTGTTCGACATCGGTGCGCATCGGGCTCCACACGCACCCGCTTACCGGCAGTTCGCCGACGTCGCGAAGGATCCGTCGTGGGATCCCGCCCGGGAAGCACACGTCGCGCTGCTCTGGGGACTCTTCCTCACGTCGTGGCTGGCCGAGGATTTGCTGTTCGACAACGACAACTTTGGTGCCGAAGTCACCATCATCACGAGCGCCTCGTCGAAAACGAGCATTGCGATGGGCTGGTCGGTTCAACAGCGAGGTGGGGTGAGCATTGGTCTCACCTCCGAAGGCAACCGAGCGTTCGTCGAACGTCTCGGCTGCTACACCGAGGTCGTCACCTACGACGAGATCGGAGAGATCGATGCCAACCGCCGATCAGTCGTGGTCGACATGGCCGGCAACGGCGCGATCCTCGCCGACGTGCACAACCACTTCGGTGGCACGCTGGCTCACTCGATGGCGATCGGCGGCAGTCATTGGGAGTCGTTCGGTCAGGAGCACGAGATGGCCGGTCCGGCACCGCAGTTCTTCTTCGCTCCCGCCCAGATCGAGAAACGCGCTCGCGACTGGGGTGCTGGTGAACCGATGGGGCGGATCGGTGAGGCTTTCGCCGACTATGTGACGTTCGCCGACGCATGGCTTGAGGTCGACCACGCCACCGGCCGAGACGCCTTCGCCGGGGCATGGAACGCCCTGGTCGAAGGCGACGTGGCACCACACATCGGACTCATCCGTTCAATGAACGGCTGATCGCTCACCCGTCAGTGGGCGAGTCGGACGATCGCTTCGTGCTCGACTGCGCAGACGGGCCGACCATCGACGGTCATGCGAAGGTCGACGACGGCTCGTTCGCCGGCACGGGTCGAGAAACGGTCGACCTCCCACGATTCGATCACCAAAGCGTCACCTGGAGCGGCGGCACCGAGATGCCGAACGCGGCTGCGTGTGTGCACCCACGCGCCGTCGACGAGTTGGGTGGCGAACACCCGATTCGCGAGTGACGGCCACACCACCGGGTGAACCAACTGCTGCTCGGCGTAGAGCTCGAGATCTTCGCCAGCGCAAGCGGCATAGCCGACCCAGCGATCGTCGAGTTCGACGACAAGCGGCTCAAGCCGCTTCCCGCTCGCCTCCGACGGTGTCTTAGCTCGGCGCTCGGGCACCAGCCGGGCGCACACGCGGTCACCGACCGACGCCACGACCTCGTCGGGTCCACCGACCACCACGACTCGCTCGTCGGCCAGCACGGGCCCACGGAACCAGGCCTCGTAGCCGCCACCCACGACCCACGCTCGGCCCCACGCCGCCGCGACCGGGCGGGTGAGATAGGCGATCACCGTGGTGCCGGCGACAACGGCGCCGTCGTAACCGGCGGCGAGACCACCCTCGACCGTGTGCACCGGGTTGTCGGCATGCTCGGGAAGGTTGACCGCCGCGATCGACCAGCGAGAGAACGTCTCCATGGCCAGATCATCGCCGATCCGAGGCGCCGACGCATCCGGTTTCCACCCTCGTAGGGTCCCGGCGATGGCTGATTTCTCATTCGACCGGCATGCCTTCTGGGCCGGTTTCCGCGACATCTTTCCGCTCGCCGTGCCCGGTATCCCGTTCGGTTTCGTTCTCGGTGTTGTGATCGCCGAATCAGGCCTCGACCGGTTCGTTGCCTGGCTGTCATCGCCGATCGTTCTCGCCGGCGCCTCCCAGTTAGCCGCCATCGAACTCCTCGCCGAGTCCGCTGGCGCCGCCGTCGTCCTCGTGACTGTAGCGTTCATCAATTCCCGCCACCTCATGTACTCAGCGGTGCTGCGGCCGACATTCTCCAACTTCCCGAAATGGTTCAAGATCATCGGTCCCTATCTTTTGATCGACCAGGCCTTCGCCCTCGCCATCACCCAACCCGACGACACCGATGACCGGGCCCGCATGTGGCACTATCTCGGCTCTGGCGCACTCGTCTGGCTGGTCTGGATGGCCTCCACGGGCATGGGAGTCGTCGTCGGCGACATCATCGAGCCGGAGTGGCAACTCGGTTTCGCCGTCCCCCTGCTCTTCGGCGGCCTCATGATCATCTCGATCACCAACCGAGCCGGCATCGTCGCCGCAGTCGTCGGCGCGGTCGTGGCAGTCCTCGGCGCCAACCTGCCCCAGGGTTCCGGGGTGTTGCTCGCCATCGTCCTGGGCGTCGTTGCGGGCGGGATCGCCGACACTCGCCTCGGAGCCACGCCGGAGGCGGCCCCGTGAGTCTCTTTCTGACCATCCTCGCCGCGGGTGTCATCACCTACGTCACCCGTGCTTCGCTCATCGTCGTCGGCGACCGGGTAACCCTCCCTGGGCAGGTGGAGCGGGCACTGAAGTACGTCGCTCCGGCCGCATTCGCGGCGATCGCCGCACCGGCACTTCTCGGTGGTGATCAGTTCGCCGCGTTTGGCGACGACATTCCGCGGATCGTCGCCGTGTTGCTCGCCGGCGTCGTGATCGCCAAGACGCAAAGCGTCCCACTGAGCCTCTTCACCGGCATGTCGGCACTCTGGCTGATCCTCTGGGTCAGCTGAATTGGCCCATCTTGAGATGCAGACCCTCGATCGAGGTGGCCGGATGCATCTCCTCGAACGTGCGGGAGTACCCGGTGTGGGTGATCTTCCAGCCCCGCTCGGTCTTGACGTAGCGGTCCTCGTAGAAGGCCGCACCGCGGAGGTTCACGCCGAAATCGGTGATGATGACCTGATCCTCGAGCTTCCAGACGCCGGTGGCAGTGCCGTCGTCGTAGATGTCGATCTCGGGATGATGGCAGGCATGGCTCGATAAGAACTGGTCACGACCCATGTTCTCGTGCAGGAACGCGATGATGCCGGCGAGGTCATCGAAGCTGTACTCGCCATCGGAATATGCAGCGGTGCAGCCGTCAGTCATGACCTCGTGAAGGTCATCGAACCGGTGTTGATCGACCATGCGCAAGTAGGCGTACTTGGCACGTTTGATAAGTTCGAGCTCGACGAGCAGATCGGGTGTGACAGGCAACTTCTCAGCCATGGCTCCATGGTCTCCTATGTCGTGAGCGGAAGCGATTCGTAGCGGCGGACAAAACCGCCTGGGGCGAAACGGCCCGCAGCGGCATCGACCTCAAAGTCGGGGAAGCGTTCGAGTAATCGGCCGAGCGCGACCCGCGCCTGCAGGCGGGCCGCCGACGCTCCGAGACAGTGGTGGGCGCCGTATCCGAGGCTCAACATCTTGTCGATGTCGCGCCGCACATCGAACTCGTCGGCGTCGTCACCGAACGCTCGCTCGTCGCGGTTGGCCGAGCCGTACAGCAACAGCACCTTTTCCCCAGCAGGAATGGTTACACCTCGGATCTCAATGTCGCGGGTCGTTGTGCGGGCCAGGTTCTGCACCGGTGAGGTGAGCCGCAGCAACTCTTCGACTGCATCGGTCAGCAGTTCAGGGTGATCAAGGAGGAGCCGTCGCTGATCTCGCCGTTCAGTGAGCAGTTCGGCAGAGCCGCCGAGCATGCCGGTCATCGTGTCGTTGCCCCCGGTGACCATCGTGAAAACGAAGCCGACGATCCAGCCGGCCGACACGTCGTCCTCGCCGACCTCGACGAGATCGGTCACGAGATCCTCACCTGGCTCGACCTTCTTGCGTTCGATCAACTCGCCAGCAAAGCCAAGCAGCGCCACCGTGGCGTCCATCGCCGACTCGAACGAGCCCTCGGCGTTGGCTGCGACGATCGCGTTCGTCCACTCATCGAAGTTCGCCCGCGTCTCGGCCGGAACACCGAGGTAATGAGCGACGACGAACGACGGCAACGGCTTGAAGAGCACTTCGACGATGTCGACTGGCGAACCACCCGCATCGGCCACCCGATCAAGGCACGCATCGACGAACGCCCCCACAGCGTCCTCGATCTGACTCACACGGCGCGGTGTCATCTGCTTGCCGACAAGCCGTCGCATCGCCGTATGGTTGGGAGGATCCATCATCACGATGGGTTCCTCGCCGGCGTCGAACATCGTCATCGCAGCGGCGTTGGGTGTGAGGCCCTGGGCCGACGAAAATGTCTCCGTGTTGCGCACAGCGCAGAACACATCGTCAAAACGCGACAGCACGTGAAAGTCGGTGTTGTCGCCCACTGCCGGGACGAAGTGCACCGGCGACTCGTTGCGCAGCCGCCGGTAGTCAGCCCACGGCGAACGCCATGCCTCACCACCGCGCAACGCGAACGTGATGTCACCCACTTATTGACCCTACGAGACAAGGCATGTCGCTACGAAAAGCGAACGAGCCGTCCCGTCCAGTGATGGGGGCCGACGGCGACTACCCCAGCAGTTCGTCGAGTTGCTCTGCGATCGCTTCAGGCGGAACACCCGGGGAAAACCGGGCCACAGCTTCGCCTGCCGAATTGACAAGAAACTTCTCGAAGTTCCACGTGACATCTGGGCTTTCGCGCTTGCCGGGCTGTTCCGATTTGAGCCACTGGTACAGCTCTGCAGCGTCATCGCCGTTTACATCGATCTTGGCGAACATCGGGAAATCAATGCCGTAATTGTCGACGATGAAGGAACGGATTTCTTCGGCGGATCCGGGCTCCTGCTGCCCGAACTGATTGCACGGAAAACCGAGGACACGAACCCCGTTGTCATCGTGATGAAGCGCACGCAGACCTGCGTACTGAGGCGTGATGCCTCAAGCGGAGGCGACGTTAACGATGAGGCAGGCCTGATCGGCGAAGTCCGAGAAGGGCACCTGCTCACCCTCAAGCGACGTCATGGTGAGGTCGTGGAATCGGCTCATGGCGCTGAAGGTTATACGACGCAAGGGGCGGTTAGCGGGGTTACGCCTTGGTGCGTTTGGCCGACCAGTGCGCCGTTGCCCCGGTGGCTTGGTACCGGACCGGTCGATCCTCGGGACCAAGTATCTCGGTTGCGAGCCACAGCCGTTTGAGCCAACGGACTCGGCCAGATTCCGTGTCGTCGACGTACTCCCGACGTCCATGCAGCACGTGGTAGTTGTTTACGAATTGCATGTCGCCCGCTTCGAAGGTCATCTCGACCCAATGGCCGGGGTCGTCGACCAGCGCTGAGTAGGCCTTCATCGCCGCCCTCTGCGTGGCGGTGAGCCGGGGCGCGGACTCGTGGCGCTGCGACGCCAGGATGAATTGTGGGATGTAGCGAACGAACAGGCGCCCGCCCTGCCGGCTGAACGCAGGCACGTGGTAGTAGGGCTTGCCGTGTGAGGCCTGCTCCCCTCGGAAGTCGTAGGGCAGCCCCTCGTAGAGGGCGCCTGCGAGTTCGGGATCCGATGCCGCCAGCAGGTTGTGGCATAGCAGGGCGTTCGAGATCAGGCTCTCGCCCCCCGATTCGCCCGGGTCGAGACAAAGCAGCCCAACAAGATCCGAGCCGTCGGAATGGAACCCGAGCGCACTTCCGCCGATCTCGTTGCCGCGAGCGGTGGGGTCGTCGAGCGCCTTGCCTTGATCCTTCACATCGCCGAGCAGATGGCCCTTGGCGTTCTGTGCCCACGGCACGCCGAGGTGCGTGCCGACACCCCAGTAGATCCACGATGCATCGTCGGCACCGAGCCGATCGACGGGCAGGCCCGAGATCCGTTGGAAACCGCGGCCGTTGATCAATTGCTCGGAGATCTCTGCGAGCATCGGCACGAGTGTGTCGAGCGGGAAGAGCGCTTTGGTGACGTCGAGCACGTCGTCGACGTGCGCGCGAGCGTGGGCCAACGCCTCTTCGAGCTCGGTGATCTCGTCGGCGGTGAGGTGATGGGTCCAGACCTCAGGATTGGCGACATCGGCCGCTCGCCATTCGGCGTGGCGTTCGAGTGGCTGGACCTCGTCGGCGGTGAGTGCCGTTGCCATGGTGTTCTCTCTCGGGTCAGGCCGTCGGCCCACGTTGGGCACCGCGAACGAGTCGCCCTGGGAGTTCCCCTGTCGCTTCACCCTCGGTGTAGGTCTCGACACCGGCGACGATCGTGTGACGGTAACCATCAGCGCGCTGCACGACCCGGCGGCCACCGGCCGGCAAGTCGTAGAGCAGTTCGGGTTGATGCACCCGCAGTCGGTCGAAGTCGATGACGTTGAGATCGGCGCGGTAGCCGGGGGCCAGCACGCCACGGTCGTAGAGTCCGACGAGACGAGCGGTGTCACGGGCCTGACGCTGGATCAGGAACTCGACATCGAGACGCGCTCCGTATCGATCTCGGCCCCAGTGCTGCAGCAGGGTCGTCGGGAACGAACTGTCGCAGATGGTGCCGACATGGGCACCTCCGTCGGAGAGCGCTGGGACGGTGTACGGATGCGAAAGCAGTTCGTGGGTGCCGTCGAGGTTGCCCTGGCCGAAGTTCGAGAAGGGCACCCACAACATCGCTGTGCCGTCGTTCTCGAGAAGCGCATCGAGCGCCACCTCGGCCGGCAAACACCCTTCCCGAGCAGCGATGCCAGCCATCGAATTCGCCGGGTTCGGCTCGTAATTCGGCGACTCGCCAAGGGCGAACATAGTGTCGAATTTCTCGATCAGGCGACCGCCGACCGCCTGCATTTCCTTCCCGCCAGCCGCAGCGAGCAGTCGCTCGCGGAACGCAGGGTCGTGCAGGGCGGCAGTGCGCTCAGTCGTCGGGAGTCCGGCGACCTCGCGGTACACCGGGTTGGCGAGGAATGGGTTGAGCGTGCACTCGAAGCCAAGGAGCACACCGATCGGACGCACGGCCGTCTGACCGGTCACGGTGAGGCCGTCGGCTCGGGCGGTCTCGATGTGGTCGAGGATCGCCCGGTGGTACGCATAGCCACGGGGCGATTCGACGAGCGTGAAACTGATCGGCCGACCCGATGACTCGGTCATCGCCCGCACGATCGCGAATTCGCCGTCGATGTCGGTGAAGTCGCTCACCAGTTGCAACACACCTGTGCCAGTCGTGCCGATGGCCTCGGCGATGCCCACGAGTTCCCCGCGTGCGGCCGTGAGGGTCGGAGTTGGCTCGCCGAGTGAGGTCTTGTGATTCTGCGTGCGACTGGTGGTGAAACCGAGGAAGCCGGCGGTTACACCTTCGGCGGCGAGTCGGCCCATCTCGGCGATGTCGGACGGCGTGGCATCCTCACCCTTGGCACCCCGCTCCCCCATCACGTGCAAGCGCAGCGCTGCGTGAGGCACCTGAGCAGCGATGTCCATGTCCTTCGCTCCCTCGAGTGCACCGAGGTACTCCGGTAGCGAGTTCCAGTTCCACGAAAGGCCCTCGTGAAGCGCCGTGCCGGGGATGTCCTCAACGCCTTCCATCAACTGCACGAGACGCTCGTGGTCGGTATCGTGCACGGGGGCAAACCCGACACCACAGTTGCCGAATACCACCGTGGTGACGCCGTGCCACGACGACGGTTGCATCGTGGCCTCCCACGTCGCCTGGCCGTCGTAGTGGGTGTGCACATCGACGAAACCCGGCGCAACGAGTGCGCCGTCGGCGTCGATCTCTCGACGGCCAGACCCATCCACTGCGCCGAGCTCGACCACCACGCCATCGGAGACCGCGACGTCGGCGATACGTCGAGGCGCGCCGGTTCCATCGATGACGGTGCCGCCGCGAACTACCAGATCGTGCTCAGCCATCTGCCAATGATGGTCGGAACCTGTGGCTCACGTCACATTCATCACAGGCTGAGGAACGGATGCCTAGGCCTGCCGTCCTTTGCCTCGCTACCGAGGTTGCTGCCGTGGGTGAACTCGGCGCCTTCACGATGTCGGCGCCGCTGATGAAACGGTGGCTTCCACGAGGCGCTTGGCCCGTATTCGTCATGCCGCGATTCCTCGCCGGCGACGGCTCCACCCTGCCGTTGCGACGCACCCTCGACCGACTCGGCCACATCACCTACGGCTGGGGCCTCGGTCGCGACCTTGGCCCCACGCCAGAAATCCTCGACGGCATCGTCAAGCGCGTCGACGAACTCCACCAGGAGCACGGCTCGATCGATGTCGTCGGGTGGAGTCTCGGTGGCATCTTCGGTCGCGAACTGGCCCGGGTTGCGCCTCACGCGACCTGGAAGGTGATCACGATGGGAAGCCCGTTCCAGATCGAGACACCCTCCGACTCCAGCGCGAGCCTGCCTTAAAGGGCGCTCCGACACCTCCACGCCCCACACCTCGAGATACGCGTGCCGGCCTACGTGCGCGACGATCTCCCGGTGCCGACCACCTCGGTCTACACCCGCGCTGACAGAGTCGTGCGCTGGGCCAACTGTCTCAATCACGACACCGAGACGAGCGAGAACGTCGAGGTCTACGGCAGCCACTGCGGACTCGGCTTCAACCTCGCCGCACTCATCGTGGTGGCCGACCGACTCGCCCAACCGCTCGATCAATGGCAACTGTTCCAGGTGCACCGATCACTGCGACGCCTCTTCCCGGCCGCAACGACCTTCCCACGCCAACGGCTGAGACGGCGGCCAGGATCACCTGGCGTGGAGACCGGCGTTCCTCGACGAGTCCCTGAACCTCATCAGGCCAACTCAGGTCGATCGCGGAACTGTTCAAGCGCCTCAGGGTTCGCGAGTGCCTCGACGTTGGCGATCGGACGACCGACGATCACGTCGCGCACGGCGAGTTCGGTGATCTTGCCGCTGCGAGTACGGGGGATATCGGTGACCGTCGCGATGACCGCCGGAACATGGCGGGGCGTTACCTCCCTGAGGATCTTGCCGCGAATGCGACCACACAACTCCTCGTCGAGTTCATGGCCCGCCGCCATCTTCACGAACAACACGATGCGGGTGTCATTCTCCCACGGCTGACCGACGACCACGCTCTCTTCGATCTCGGCCATCGTGTCGACCCGCCGGTAGATCTCCGCCGTCCCGATCCGCACGCCGCCCGGGTTGAGGGTCGCATCGGAGCGGCCCGAAATCACATACCCGCCGGCCTCGCTTGTCGAGATGAAATCCCCGTGGTGCCACAGACCCTCGAACCGGTCGAAGTAGGCGGCGTCGTAGCGGGCGTGATCAGGATCGTTCCAGAACCGCAACGGCATCGACGGGAACGGTGTGCGACATACCAACTCACCCTCGACCCCGACCGGAACAGATGCTCCGTCGGTATCGACGACGTCGACGGCAAGGCCGAGCGCGGGCACCTGGATCTCCCCGGCATGCACGGGCAACATCGGGTTACCGATCACCAAACACCCGCAGAGATCGGTGCCACCAGAGATCGACGCCAAGTGAAGATCGGACTTGATCGCGTCGTACACAAACCGAAACCCCTCGGGCGACAACGTCGAACCGGTCGATGCCAAGGTGCGGACCGTGCCGAGATCATGGGTGTCGGCCGGCCGAATTCCGGCGTTCGCGCACGCGTCGAGAAACTTCGCCGACGTGCCGAAGAAGGTCACCCCGACCTCGTCGGCAAGATCGAAGAGTCGGTTCGCGTCCGGGTACGTCGGCGCGCCGTCGAACAGCACCAGCGTCGCTCCGGTCGCAAGCCCGGACGCGAGCCAGTTCCACATCATCCAGCCTGCCGTCGTGAAGTAGAAGACCCGATCGCCGGGGCCGAGGTCGGAATGGAAGACATGTTCGGTCAGGTGCTTCAGCAGAACACCGCCGGCGCGGTGCACGATGCACTTGGGCTTGCCGGTGGTGCCTGACGAGAACAGCACGTACCACGGGTGGTCGAACGGCAACGGCACGAACGTGATCGGTGTTGGCTCGATCGCGTCGAGCCATCCAGGCTCGACGACGATCGATGCCCGAAGGGACGGCAGCGCCGCAACGATCTCGTCAAGGCGACCAGAGCAGTCGTGGCGCTTACCGTTGTAGGCGTAGTCCGGAACCGAGAACAGCACGGTCGACTCAATCTGCCCGAAACGATCGATCACGCCGTCGGTCCCGAAGTCCGGTGAAGTACTCGCGAAGACCGCCCCAAGACCGGCGCACGCGAGCATCACCGCATAGGTCTCTGGCCGGTTCGGCAGCCATGCGACGACCCGGTCGCCGACCTCGACGTCCGCGTCTCGCAGCAGCACCTGGATCCGGCCGACCATGTCGTGGAGTTCGGCACGGGTCACATTGACCGCCTCGCCGTCTTCACCCCGGAACACGATCGCGTGTTCGTCAGACGGATCGCGGAGCAGGTTCTCGGCCACATTCAGGGTGGCGTCCGGAAGGAACCGGTGATCACGCAACCGCGGCCCGGGTTCGTGCAACCGCTCGCCCCGATCACCGATCACGCCGAGTTCATCCCAGACCATCGCCCAGAACTCGCCCGGATGCTCGATCGACCAGGCGTGCAGCGTCGAATAATGCTCCGCCGGGTCACCACCGAACACCAGACCGTGCTCAGTCGCGCAACGAGCAACGAGGCGATGGAGATTCGCACCGGCGATCCGATCGGCATCCGGTGTCCACAAGGGCGCAAACATCATGTCCGCCACACTACGGTCTCGGCGTGGCCAGCCTCCCCCGACCACTCGTTCGTCGACCGACCATGATCGGTGCCGCAACGCTGCTTGCGCTCGGTTTGGCCGTCCTCACCCCGATCACCATCCCGCTGCTCTACCTCGTCGATCTCACCACCGGTTCGTTCCAGGGGCGTCGGGTGCGGACGTACCTGCTGATCACGGCCACCCTGTGGACTGAACTCGTCGGCGTCATCGGCGCAGCGGCGCTCACCGTCTGGTTCCTCAATGGTCGACGCAACCCCGATGGCTGGCTGTCGGCGAACTACCGACTCGAGTTCTGGTGGTGCAAGCGCCATGTCACCAACCTCGGCGCGTTCGCCGGCGTCTCGATCACGATGCCGGATCCATCGCCGCTCACCGGTGGCCGCAGCATCATGGTCGCCCGCCACTCCAGCCACGTCGACGCAATCGTTCCCTTGCTCGTGCTCGAGGACGCCGACCGACTCGCGCGCTACACCCTCAAGGAAGACCTCAAGTGGGCCCCGGCAATGGATCTCGTCGGCGACCGCACACCGAATGTGTGGATCAACCGGTCCACACCAAGCTCAGAAATGTTCCAGCAGATCGAACAACTCGCCGCCAAGATGCCCGACAACAGCACCTGTGTGATCTTCCCCGAGGGAACCTTCCGCACACAGGAACGTCACGAGGCGGCAATCGAACGGCTTCGGTCCAGCCGAGACGATCTCGCCGACAAGGCGAATGGGCTCCGCTACGTCCTCCCGCCCCGCCCCGCTGGAACGCTCGCCTTGATGCGTGGCGCTCCGGACGCCGACATCATCGTCTTGGCGAATGTCGGCGTTGAGGGCAGGAGTTCGATCAAGGAGATCATCGCCACGATCACCGACAAGCGACCCATTGAGGTTCGCGCCGTCCGCTATCCGCGATCGACCGTCCCGACCAACGACGAAGAGATCAACGCATGGCTGATCGAACGCTGGATCGAGATGGACGACTGGATCCACCATCGCGTTCTTGAACGCACCGCTGCGCCGGAGGAAACCAAGCCATGAGCAGCCCCGCCGCCGATCCCTCCGATCTCGCCTTCGCGATCGAACTCGCCAAGGACGCCGGCGCCAGCACGCTTGCGTGGTTTCAGAGCGCCATACTGACCGTGGAGCGCAAGGGAGATGGTTCGCCGGTGACCGCCGCCGACCTCGCCGCCGAAGCACGGGTCCGAGAGCGACTTGCCGCAACGCATCCCGGTGACGGGATCATCGGCGAGGAGGACGACGACGTCGAGGGCAGCACCGGGCGGCGGTGGGTCGTCGACCCGATCGACGGCACGAAGGCCTTCACGAAGGGCGTACCGCTATACGCCACCCTGATCGCTCTCGTCGACGACCACGGGCCGGCGGTTGGCGTGATCCACCTGCCCGCCCTCGGCGAAACCATTGCCGCAGGCCGGGGCCTCGGCTGCACGTTCAACGGCACCCCGTGCCGAGTGTCGGAACACGAAACGCTCAACGGTGCATACGCCAACACCAGCGGCTTCGGATACTGGCCTTCAGCGGCACTGCAGCGGGTACTCGACAGCGACGTCGCGTTTCGAACGTGGGGCGACGCCTACGGCTACGCCCTGGTCGCCACCGGCCGCGCCGAGGCGATGATCGACCCCCTCGCCAACCCGTGGGACATCGCCCCGATGGCCGTAATCATCCCCGAAGCGGGTGGACGCTTCTCCAACTTCGACGGCGTTGAACAGCCCGACTCGTGGAACCGCAACAGCGGCGTCGCCACGAACGGCGTGATCCACGACAACCTCATCGGACTCTTCACCGACTGAGTGGGACGCCCTCGCTGAGTTTCGCTTAGTTGTCCATGAAGAACGCTTCGGCGGCGGCAAACCCGCGATCGGGCTCCTCTGGCGGAACACCGATTGCGTTCGCGCACGACACGCCGGCCTCCGGTGCCGTCTCGGACACTCGGCCGAGTTGTCGATCGAAGAACTCGGCGACCGCCGGGTCGGCGGTCGAAATCACCGCTAGCTGACGTTGCCAGGCGGTGAGCACGATCGGGTGCTTCAGACCCGGATACGGCGAAGCGAGGACATGACCGTCGAGTTCAACGGCCGCGACGATCGTGGCCATGGTAGCTGCGTCGACGGCGGGGTCATACGCGATCCAGACCGCCCCGTGTTCGAGTGAGTGGACCGCGGTCTCGTCACGGATCGGCTCGGTGTAGAGGCCACAGTTCTGCCAGGTCGGAAAGTGGTCCCCGCTCGCAGGTGGCCTTGTCTCGTACGCAACTCCACACAGCACATGGGTCGCGCCGAAGTCCTCGAGTTCAAGGATCACGCCAACCTCGAGTTCAGCCGGATCGCGCCGATCGACCGGCTGGCACTCGGCATCAGAGTCGGCCAGCGGCGCCTCAGCCGGCCGAAGCCCACAGCCGGAGACGAAGACGGCGACGACGGCGGTCAAAACAGCGAGGTGGCGGCCCATACGGACCCTAACCCTACCGAATAGGGTGGATCCCCTGCGACGCTCGAAGAACGCCGCACGCGTCGAATAAGTGTGCCTGCTCACGTCATCCGAGCCGCGAGCCCAGGTGCATCCGATTCACTCAGGTTGATCTCCTCCATGCGGTCAGTGAACGCCGACGACGCCGCAACACCCTCGGCGAACGTGGCCTTGCGCCGGGCAACTCGACCGCTGACCCCGGAGAGATCGAACGGCTTGCCCGCGTACTGGGCGTCGATGCCTTCCTGAAGCATCAACAGCGCCTCGCTTCGGAGTTGGGAAATACGACTGACTGTTACCCCGAGAAAGTTGGCGAGCTCCTGAGATGTGCGCCCTTCGAGAAAGGAGCCGACTACAACCAGACGGTGACGATCAGGCAACAGGCGGATGACGTCGCGCAGGTAACTGTGCAGTTCGCGCAGCTCGAACTCGGAAGAAGGTTCGATCGAGTGATTGTCGGCGAGTAGGTCGACCAGTGCGAGACCCTTCTCGACCTCGTGTGTCGTCGCGTGCTTGAGGGTGAGCACGACACTGCGGAACATCCGATGCTGCAGTTGGTCGAGCTCATCTCGGCTCATATCGAGAGCCTCAGCCACCCCGCCGTTGTCGGGCATCCGACCCAACTCCGCAGCAAGGTGCTGCTCGAGTTGGCGAGCGAGCGTTCGTGTGGATCGGGGAGCCCATTCGACGGCGCGAACGGCGTCCAGGATGGCGCCTCGAATGCGCTGCGCAGCGAACCGCTCAAACGGTACGCCACGAACTTCGTCGTAGCGGCAGGCCGCCTCGACCAGTCCGAGCACACCAGCACGAGCGAGTTCGCCACGGTCGACGTCGCGGGGAACTGCACGGCCACCTGGAGGACGACGTGTTTCACGAGGGGAAGGTGTTCCTCGATCAACGCCGCCTACTCGACATCCATCGAACCCGCACCCTGGGTGGGTTGCACCCGCGTTCGGCGGGGTCGAGTGCATCGTCTCCACTGTTCGTTGTCGCTCTGGTTCGTCACCCTTAAGGCCTCTCGGTTGCCGTGCGAGGACCATCACGCCGACATTTTTCGAACGCAAGGTTTCGGCAGGGTCGACGACAACCTTGAGCGATTCTCCGAGATTTCTTCGACGTCGCCCGCACCGATACGACGCTGTTGGGGTTTCAGCGGGGTCGGCGAACGACATCGCTCACTCCTCAGACGAACGTTGAGATGCCCTCGAAGCGAACCGGCTTCACACCCCGGTCGGCGAGCGTATTGAGTAGACCCACGGTGTCGGCATGACCAGCAAGACCTCGAGCACCGGTCGCAAGATCGCCCGCAAGGACGTGCATCGTCGTGGCGGCAGCCACCGCACCAGCCGCCACGGCCGGTCGCTCGATCGCCCCGTACACCGACACGCGGCGCTCGACGCCGACCCGGCCGCGCAACTCGACGCGGATGGCGCCGGTGCCGCCCTCGGCGTGTGGGGGGCGCAGCATTGGCAGCGGTGCGGTGAAACGGTCTCGCCGCGTGGCTGCCTGACGAGCGGTAACGCGTTGGACCCCGTCGAACTCCGGCACCAACAACAAGGCGTCAGGGAGCGCAGCCCGGTAACAATCTCGACCACCGACGGGGTCCGGAAACCAGGCGAGTTCCCGACCCGACCCACCGGCCCGACGCATCCATCGACCGTCGCGCCAATCGATACCGGTTGAACTCAAGGCCCGATGATGCTGTCCAGCACAGGCAGGGCCGCCGGTACCGACCTTCGCGATGTGAATTTCGTCGACCTCATCGAACTCACGAGCGCCATGACGGGCGAGCACACAACTGAGACCGGGCATGAATCCGGCGCCCACGACAACCGGAACGCTGCGGGAGCGGGCCTCGTCGTCGAGTTCGAGCAGCCGGCGGACCTCAGACGTCTGATTGGACGTCGTGACAACGGCGACGCCCTCTTGCACCGCCCAACGGGCCAACCCGAGTTGCGTCCCGGGCGGTGTGGCGACGACGACGACGGCTGGGTCGTCGCTGATCCGGCGGCCACGACCTGCGACGGCGCCGTCGCCGAGATCGTCGACAAGGCGCTCAAGTCGTTCGAGGTTGGGATCGCGGATCTCGAGCGTGTCGACGGCGCCGATGGAGCGCAACTGCCGAGCGATCCGAGCACCGGTCGCGCCGGCGCCGAAGAGCAAGACCCGAGCCATCAGCGCAAATCGTCGCCGCGAAGTTCGCGCCAACCACCGGTCTGGGGCGGGATGCCGCCATGGCCGCGAACTCTGATCGCTGCCGCCACAGCAATGCCAGCGCCGATGGCCACGAATGCTCGGCGGATCAAGGTGATCAGGCCTCCGCCCACGATGCCTCCTGACGCCGTCAGCACGGGTTCACACTCACCGAGTCACGGGGTGTGGTGCGTGGGGCTAGCTGGAGTCGAACCAGCGACCTCACCCTTATCAGGGGTGCGCTCTAACCAACTGAGCTATAGCCCCGTGCGGCCGACAACGCTAGCGGTCGTCATCGCTATTGACGACCCCGTCTTCGGCGCCGTCGATTCCGGGATCGGCGCCTGAATCGGCTTCGGCCGGGGTCGAAAGGGGCTCGTCTGTTGCGCTGGGCTCCGGGGCGAAGTCCGATGCCGTTGCGCCATCACTAGGGCCCGGCTCGGCAGCCTCAACATGGGGTTCGCCGGCCAGAGCGGGTGCGGGCACCACGCCAGGCTGAGACTGGCCGCCACCGACGACACGATCCAGCATCCCGCGGCGGGGACGAAGGCGCTTCGGCCGAGGACGAGCGGTTTCTTCCTCAACGACGGTGAACCGGACTCCACCGGTCACGTCAGAAATCAGGTTGAACAGCACCGCCATCAAGACGGTGAAGCCGGCGCCGGCAACAACCAGCACCAAGCCACCGATCGCACTGGCACGGAAGATCTGATCTGCATTGAACGTGAAGCTCTCTAGCGCGAACAGTTCGGTAACGAACGTCTCGACGTTGTCGACCGTGCCGGAACTGACGGCGAGGCTCCAAAGCATCACGCCAGCGATCAACAAAATCACCCAGAGGCAGAAGTAGAAGATCAGCGCGACTTTGAGCACCGCCCACGGCTCGACGTGGCGGACGAGTCGACGGACCTTGCGAGCACGAAGACGGCCAGCGGTACGCTTGTCGTTCCAGGTCGGGCGGGCGACTGGACGAGGACCAACCGGCGTGAGACCAGGGGGGACATCCTGCTGCGACGCACCACCATTCGATGACGCCAAGGTAGCAGCGGGTGGGGCGTCAGCGGGCAGCACGAACTCTTCGCCGGTGGCGAGCTTGAACATCGCATCGTCAAGGTCGGGAAGATCGCTCATGAGCAGTCAGCAGTGTACGGGACGCGGGCCGGTCGACCGCTTCACCCTCCCCCATCGAGATGGGCGGCCAACTCGTGACGCCAGTCGTCCAGGTTCTTGTAGGTTGCGACGTCGACAGGCAAGGCTCGCAGTTCCGCCGCCAGCGCCTGATCGATCTCTCCGAGCACCTCACCGAGTGGCCAGCGGTGAATGCGGACGGTGAAGACGAGCGCATCCGGGGTGCGTTCAAGGCGCCGCACGGTCTGCCGCTCGACTCGCAAAAGCAAGTCGCGATCGGGATCGGCTGGTAGCGATCGAGGGGCCTGGCGATCGTCGGCCTCAAGACGCAGCGCTGCGTCACCGACCACCGACCAATTCGCCCGCCACGCCAGTCGACCCGGTTGGAGCCGATCGAAGAAACGATCGACGGCGGTGGCGATTTCGTCGTAGTGCGGTACCGGCTCGTGGATGACGGCCATCGTGCGGCCGATCTTCTCGGACGGACGCCAGCGAGTGGGAAAGCACACGACCCCGGCGGTCATGACCCAGGCACCGTCGCGCTGCTCCATCACCACGAGATCCTCGTGAATCCGACGAGCCGCGATCTCCAGCGGGTGACCAGGGCCGTCGAGTTCCTCCCCCAGCGTCGCCGCGATGAGTTCACGAACCTCCTCACTCGCAGCTTCCGAGCCAGGTGCGGTGACCAACGCGTCTGCGCCCGAGGCGAGGATGCGCGCCTTCTCTGCGAGGTCGGCGGGAAGATCGTCGGGATCGAACTGCAACCAGGCATCGGTCGTGAGCGCTCGCGTCGCTACCCGCCACCGGAACGGCTCGGCATGAAAGAGGGTCGTCGGCACGACCTCGGCGAAGGGCAGGACCATCGCTGCAGTCTGGCCGCATTACCCCGAA
>MDTB01198933.1_pt1 | contig 17351 bp, 11 predicted proteins | sample 811161 | NCBI WGS metagenome assembly MDTB01 (sample SAMN05326650, study PRJNA326480) | marine metagenome | isolation source: seawater | place: Mediterranean Sea | collected 2009
GCCTTTGAAACCGAATCTAGAATCTTTGACGAAAGTTCTGCATTAAGGGAATGCCCGGGGCGAACGGCAATGATGTGTGCTTTTAAAGGTTTTCCGAGAAGGCAAAGGTCACCCACGATATCAAGGATCTTATGTCTGACAAATTCGTCTTCGAACCGCAGTGGTTCTTTCGACATGATCTTATCTCCCTTTATAACAATTGCACTATCGAGACTCCCTCCTCTTATTTTGCCTAATTTCAAGAGTTCCTCAATGTCTTCATAGAGAGTAAATGTACGGGCAGGTGCAACTTGTGCAATGTAAGTCTCAGGATCTATTTCTAAAGATAAGTGTTGCACGTGCACACCTCGATCATCGGCAGATGTACATGTTATCCTAAATCCGTCGTAAGGCAGAGCAATCATTGACCTGTTACCAGAAGTTACCGAAACGGGTTCTTGCAACTCGATGAAAGATCGATCTTTTTCAAGCTCTACCGGTTCAGCTTCCATAACAAGATTAACGAAAGGTCTTGCTGAACCATCCAATATGGGTGGCTCGCTCGCATCAAGTTCTATAATTGCGTTATCCACACCACAACCTGCTAGGGCACTAAGCATGTGTTCAATCGTGTGAACCTTAGTGTTACCGTCGGAAATAGTTGTATTACGAACCAGTTCAGTAACCTGCTTTGACAATGGCTTGATCTCAGGTTTGCCATAGAGGTCCATTCTTCGAAAAAGATAACCAACATCCGATTCGGCAGGTTTGATGGTAAGCGTGACTTCATCGCCGGTATGCAATGCCTTCCCTTTAATCGATCTTTCTTTCTGAATTGTTCTTTGCTTAATTGACATGGACAAAATTATCTCTTTATTGGAAAATTCAATTTTGAATTAAAGTCACAAACATCATTTAAATTATAATATTTTGAGTGAAAAAGTAGAAAAGAAAAAGAGATCTTTAAAAAAGAGATTAAAACAACATTTTTTGAAATATGTTGACAAAGTGGTGAGATCAAATGCACTGCAGAAATTCTTCCGGGGAATTATATATTTAGTCGGCTTTATAGTCTCAGCCATATTAGTAGCTCTGTTGTATTTAAAAAGCTAGCCACAAGTATCACTATTCGGGGAAATCAAGTTCTTCCATTTTAGCTCCTCTTTTAAAGGACTCATCCCAAGATAAATAAAGACTTTCCTTTGTCTTATCATCGACTGTAGGGTCCAAGATAAAATCAATGAAACGTAGATAACCTTTCTCTTGTAAAAATCTTCCTAAATCTCTGTTCGAAGAAGAAAAGGAAGCTAGTGATCCAACAAGCATCTCAAGTGAATAACTTCTTTGAAACTGATTTCGGGTTTCTGTTCTACAACCGCCTTTACTTAGCAGATCAAACATCGTTTTAAACCTAGGGTTATCTAAATCGATATGATTATCAGAAATTTTGAGACTGCGTAGAGATGTTAAGTTGCGAAGAGGGTGAGGATCAAAAATTATATTTTTGGCCAAGGATAAAGTTTGCAGGAACTCGAGACGAGCGAGCGGAGAGATATCAAGAATATGATTTGATTGTAAGCGTAACTCTTTTAATTTCTGAAGCGATTCGACAGGTCTGAGATCGCAGATCCTATTCTCGGTTAAATCGAGGTGCCTGAGGTTTGTAAGTTCCTGCAAACCGGTCAAGTCGTAGATGAAATTACTGTTCAATGACAAACGACCAACTGATTTTAAATTGCCAATATCTCTTATATCCTCAATTGTATTTCCGGACAAGAGAAGTACAGATAGAGAAGGCAAATCCTCTAATCCAGCTACACTTTTTATCATATTATCGTACAAATAAAGGTTACGAAGTACCGGAAGCGATCGTATCTCAACTAAAGGATTGGTATCTCGTTTCCTATTGCCGCTTTGATCAATTACCGGTTCACCTAAATCGTAGGTCTTGTTACGATTAACATCTTCGTAACCCTCGACTCTCCCAAGTTGGTTCCCTTGAAGGTATAAGGTAGTCAAAGACTTGAGCTTACTGAGGCCCTCAAGATCAATGAGCGAATTGTCTGCGATATTTAGCCAACGAATTCCCTCAAACATCTCTATTCCAGTAATGCCGAGTAGACGATTATTGGAGAGGTTCAATTCGAGCAGAGAATAATTCTTAGATTTAAATTTGTTCGCCAGTTCTGTTATTTCCAAGACTAGTTCGGCCTTTAGCTCATCTTTAAGATTTTTTTGCTGAAGCGAATCCTGAATCTGGAGAATTCTTGACCTGGTTTCGATAATGGGGAAACGAGTTAGTGTGCGTAAGGATTTAATACGATTACCCGAAAGATCTAACTTCCGCAACTTGGGAAGATTTCTTAGCGGAGAGAGGTCTTCGATGAGATTATCCCGTAGAATAAGAACCTCTATATTGGCAGCCACCTCAAGGCCACGTAAGTCCCTTAAGTCAGCATCATTCAATTCTAAAGAGACAAGTTTCTCTGCAACTAACTCTTCAGTTAACTCATGGCCCTGGACCCCAAGTGATGAACATATTTCTTTTTCAAGGATAGATTCCGGAACAAGCAATTTTTTCCCCGATACCCCTGCTGCAAGCAACAACGAGACAACCAAAAGTTGGAAGCAATGATAAAGAAGCGATCGGATCAAAAACACTAGAATTTATATTAGGTTCAAGTGCATCCAATGCTTAGTGATTATCGAAGTCGAGCAATTAAATCCTTGGATTCCACTGAATCCCCGACTTGAACCAAAATCTCATCCACAGTGCCATTAGTTGAAGCGTAGATTGTCGTTTGCATTTTCATTGCCTCTAAAACTGCGATTTTGTCGCCTTTGGACACCGATTTACCTACGCTAGTCGCAATACTGCTAATGATTGCAGGGATGGGGGCTCCAACATGTTTATCATTGGAAGGATCCGCTTTCTCCTTTGCCTTCGCATCACCTTTTACGCTCTTATCCTGAACGAGCGTAGTTCGGGCTTTTCCATTAAGCTCAAAAGTGAGGGAACGAATACCTTTTTCGTCTGGTTCACCTACATGGAGAAGTTTGATGAAAAGAGTTTTACCCTCTTCAATTGTTATGGAAATCTCTTCGCCTGGCTCGAGACCATGAAAATATGCCAGTGTAGGAAGTACGGAAACATCCCCGTATTTCTTTTTGAAATCCTGAAAATCCTTAAAAACTTGAGGATACATAACGGAACAGAATAAATCGTCATCCGTGCAATGTTTTCCAAATTGCTTAACTAGAGAAACTTTTTCTATTTTAAGATCCATCTTGGGGGCAGTTGCACCAGGTCTTCCCTTCATAGGCTTTTGTTTGCCGAGGATTACCTTCTGCACCGCCTTAGGCCAACCACCTTTGGGTTGGCCAAGATTACCCGATAATAAGTCGATCACCGACTGAGGAAAACCAGTTTCTTCGGGCAAATTGATGAGGTCTTCCGGTTTAACACCTTTAGTAATAAGAAAAATCGCAAGATCTCCGACACTTTTACTACTCGGTGTTACTTTTACGATATCCCCAAGTATTCGATTACATTGCTGGTAGGTCGTCACCACATCGGGCCACCTTTTTCCAAGCCCAAGGGCTCCAGCCTGTTCGCGAAGGTTGGTATATTGTCCTCCCGGCATTTGGTGATGAAAAACCTCAGCACTGCCAAAGGGTGGTGAGGTATCAAATGGTGAATAATACTGCCTAACCGCCTCCCAGTAAATTGAAAGCTGATTTAAGGCATCTACATCAAGTCCGGTGGAACGGGGAGCATTCCGCAAGGCATGAACAACCGAGTTGAGGTTTGGCTGACTCGTGCAACCAGAAAGAGATGAAATCGCTAAATCTACAACATCTACCCCAGCTTCAACCGCTTTAATGACAGATGAAGATGCTATCCCACTTGAATCATGGGTATGGAAGTGAATGGGGATACCAACCTCATTTCTTAAAGTCTTAACAAGCTTGTTGGCTGCAAATGGGTGGCAGAGTCCTGCCATATCTTTGATTGCAAGAATATGCGCTCCCATTTTTTCGAGTTCTTTGGCTAGTTCTACATAATAATTAAGAACATATTTTTCTTCATTGGAATCAGTAAAGTCACCGGTAAAACAGACGGCTGCTTCGCAAAGAGATGGAGTTTTTTCGACAACAGTCTCCATCGCCACCTTCAAATTCGGGAGATAATTTAATGAGTCAAAGATGCGGAATACATCCATCCCTGCTTCAGATGAATGAATTACGAATTCCCGGACCACATTATCTGGATAGTTGGCATAACCGACGGCATTCGACCCGCGCAAAAGCATTTGAAACAGGACATTAGGAATCTTCTCACGAAGCGATCGGAGTCTCTCGTAAGGACATTCCCCCAAAAACCGCATGCAAGTGTCGTAGGTGGCACCTCCCCACATTTCCAAACTGAAAAGCCCTGAAACTCTTTTAGCAATAAAATCAGCCACCTCAAGCATGTCAAATGTACGCATACGAGCAGCCATGAGTGATTGATGTGCATCCCGCAAAGTGGTGTCCGTAATCATCAGTGGCTTCTGATTCCTAAGCCACTTTGAAAATTTCTCCGCCCCCTGAGACAGTAACAAGTCCCTAGTTCCTCGAGGAGGTGCTTCTGTTTCAACACTTTCAGGAACAATCAAAGGAAGGGGATTTTGAATTCTTGGGCGTCCCTTGACTTGCGGGTTACCATTTACGATTACCTCCCCTAAATAATTTAAAAGTTTGGAAGCACGGTCTTTTCTGGCCTTAAATTTAAAAAGGCTCGGAGTGACATCAATCATTCGAGTAGTGGCGTTGCCCTTTACGAATTCATTATGAGTGATCACATTTTCCAAAAATGGGATATTAGTTTTAACACCCCTTATCCGCATCTCCCTTAGTGCACGATGCATCCTATCCAATGCCTGCGAAAGATTAGGTCCTGAAGTGGTAAGCTTTACCAAAAGCGAATCATAAAAAGGAGTGATAATGGAACCCGTATCTCCCATTGCACCATCCAATCGTACCCCAAAACCCGCAGCTGAACGGTAGGAAAGAATTTTTCCGTAATCCGGACTAAAATCTTTCTCCGGGTCTTCCGTGGTTACCCGGCATTGAACGGCACAACCGTTACGGGGAATATTTTCCTGCTCGGGAATCCCAATCTTTTTATCGTGTAATTTCTGCTCCATTGCCACAAGGATCTGAGAACGCACAATATCAATTCCCGTGATCTGTTCTGTGACCGTGTGCTCCACCTGAATCCTAGGATTCATTTCAATAAAAAACCACTCTTTCGTATCTTGATCTAAAAGGAATTCAACCGTACCTGCGTTATCGTAACCGATGTTACGGGCAAGTTCCACCCCTGCATGGCAGAGGTCATCCACCACTTTTTGAGGAAGTCCAATAGACGGGGCAACCTCTACGACCTTCTGATACCTTCGCTGAACGGAACAGTCTCTCTCATGAAGATGCACCACATTACCATGTCGATCTCCAAGCACTTGAACCTCCAAATGCTTAGCCCTTCCGATGTAACGCTCGAGGAAAACGGCAGAGTTTCCAAATGCCCTCTCAGCCTCACCCTGAGCCTCTTCAAGCATTGGCTTTAAATCCTCTTCTTGATGAACGACGCGCATGCCACGTCCACCACCACCAAAGGCAGCTTTGATGATAAGAGGAAAGCCAATCTTGCGCCCCCACTTTATTGCTTCGGCAGGCTTCGATACTGGATTAGGAGTAGCTGGAAGGGTTGGAACACCAGCAATATCGGCAGCTTTTTTGGCTGCTACTTTATCACCCATTTTTTCCAATAGTTCTGGCTTCGGCCCGATAAAAGTAATACCGGCTTCTTCACAGGCACTGGCAAAGTGTGCATTTTCTGATAAAAACCCATATCCCGGGTGAATCATATCTACATTCTTAGATTTCGCGATGGAGATGATTGAGTCTATGTCAAGGTATGCGGCAACGGGGCCTTTCCCCTGTCCGACTAGATAAGCCTCGTCTGCTTTAAACCTATGGACTCCAAATCGATCCTCTTCCGCATAGATAGCAACAGTCTTCAAATTTAATTCGTTCGCCGAACGGAAAATTCTAACTGCAATTTCACTTCGATTCGCTACAAGAAGCTTTTTCATAAATGTAATAATAGGATTTACTTAAAACTCTCAAGCATCTCTTGAAATGATGATTTCTTCAATGCTAAAAGGATTACAGAGTGGAAAATACAAATATGAAATTGGAAATTATTCCTTCAAACCAATCATCAACAAATTCCTGTAATCCCAAAAAATAAAAAAGCCCAGCAAGACCAAGAAAAGGACCAAAAGGAACCTCCATCCCCCACCCTAATTGATCAGATTCTTGATTAGCATTAGATTTCTTGAGAAATTTAGATATGATCATTATTGGAAACAGGACTACGGTGCCCAGTAGTGCTCCTCCAAAAATAACAAACAAACCTCCCTGCCAGCCACAGAACGCACCGACAAAGCCTAATAATTTCACATCACCCTGCCCGAGTGCCTCTTTATTCATGAGCCTTTCGGCAACAGCTCCGATCCAATAAAGGGTAGCCGAGGAAATAAGAAGACCTGTAAGGGAACTGAAAGCCGAAGACATTCTTTCAATCATGATGGGTTCCTCGGAAAGACCATGCAGAGATGGGAAACAAAAGGATAAAGCAAGACCAACCAGAGCACCACCAATACTGAAACGATCAGGGATGGTCATTGTTTCAAAATCAATGCCAATAACAATAATCACCACAGAAACAAAAAAAGCAGCAGTAATCAAAAAAGGCAGATCGGTCGTGTAACCAGACTTCATGAAAATAAAACCAAAAAGCAGCGCCGTAAAAAGTTCCACCAAGAGGTACCTAATAGGCAGTTTATAGTCACAGCATTTTGCCTTACCTTTTAATGCCAACCATGAAAAAATCGGTATGTTATAAAACCAACTGACCGGGGTGCCGCACTTAGGGCAAGAGGAGGATGGGAGCACAATAGATTTCCTCTCGGGTATTCGGGAAATGCAGACATTCAAAAAACTGCCGACAATTGCACCCAGGACAAGTCCCGAAATTAAAATAATTACAGGATCCTCAAAAATGTCCCAATTAAGCTCAATCACCAAAATGAGAATTTGCTGCTTCGAACATGGCTTCTGCAGATATTTCCCTGCCAGTCCAAATTGCTAACGCTTTTGCCGCTTGATAAACTAGCATGGACAGCCCGTTGGCATTCTTGAAACCATCGGCATCCGCCTCCGAAAGAAAAGGGGTCCGAGGAGGGTTATATATCATGTCATAAAATACGCTGTTCCCACCAAAGCCAGCACATGGTAAAAATAATGGCGAAGGGTCACCCGGCTTTAGTCCCACGGAAGTTGCATTGATCACAATCCAATCTTCCCCCAAAAAATCTTCTTCTCTGAAGCTTTCGGAAGTACTCCCCACCACTCTTTCAGAATCAAACTCACGGTGCAGCAAATTTAACAAATTATTTAAATTATGGGGAGAACGATTATGGATGTGAACCAAAAGTGCATCCGAAAGAATGGCTTGTGCGGCGGCAGCCCTGGCTGCCCCACCAGCTCCCAAAATAAGAACCTTTGCGTTTTGAAAGTTACTTTTCAAAACTTTCTCCAGGGCCATTTCTAGTCCGTAACCATCCGTGTTATGCCCGACCCAATGATCCTCCCGCCAAATCAGTGTATTGACTGCACCCATTACTGAGGCTTCGTGATCTAAATCTCCTAGAAAATCAAGGACTTCTACTTTGTGAGGAATGGTAAGATTTAGTCCAATAAAACCAGCCTGTGCTAATTGATCCAAAGCTTTGCTAAGATCTTTGGGTTGCACATCTAATCTTTCATACATCCAATTGGAAAAAGTCGGCTCTTCTTGAGACAGCACCCCAAGAGCCGCATTGTGAAGAATTGGACTAATTGAGTGGGAAATGGGATGTCCTAGTACCGCTAATCCAACTTCGGGTAAAGAAAAACTGGGATGCTCATTAAGCGAAAATGGAATCTCACGCATTTGTTTCGAGACCACGTATTTTATCAAACTCCATGACAAAGGAGTTGAACATCTGTGCTTCTTCTTTTTTCCCCTTCAATGAAAAATGGTGCACTAAATTTCGACAGCCCCGAGTGAGCATTTCGGAAACGGTAACGGGTAGAAGTATACTCCCTGAAGACTCCTCCATTGAAATGCCTAAGTATGAACCCATTTCTTCCAAATCAATCATCTTCCCCCCTGCCCACACATCAATATAAAAAGGAATGTCTCCAGCAAAGCACCCAACCATAAACCTTCCCGGCAATCCTATTGGTTCGAGTTCAAACCCTACCCTTCTCGCGACAAGTAGGTAAATTAGAGACAAGGTAATGGGCAGCCCTCTTTTTTGCTCCAATACACAATGCAAAAAACTATTTTCTGGGTCTTCGAAGTTCTTACCAGCTCCCCTGTATCCGAATTCATGGAAGAGAACCCGATTAATGACTAAACACATCTGTCTTGGGTCTATTGGTTTTGCAACTAATTCCCGAACCCGATCTGCGAGCTTATCAAGCTGTAAACTAGAATGAACTGAATCAACGGTAGGATAAATTGTTCTGTCCAACAAATACCACCCTGTCTCTAGCTCATATCTTCGGGAACGAATGAAATTCAAAAAATCCTCCTTACCATCAGTCCAACCTAATTTGTGCTGCAACTCCTTAGCGTTCTTTGCGACTATACCATTGGATTCATGGGTGATTTTTTTTAGAAACAATCGACCCTCTTCAGGAAATTCCCTGAATAATCTAACTATGGAATCACGCACAATCGGAGACTCATCGTCCAATAAGCTACATATTGCTTCCTCGGAAGGCCATGAAGATTTATGATCCATTGATGTCATCGGTTTATCCTTCAAGTTTGCATCAACTTTCTCTTTGATCAAGCATTACTCAAAAAACCCTACTGGTTCTTTTAGCGCAGGCCAAATAAAGCTGAACCAACCCGAATCATTGTACTACCCTCTGCAATCGCTTCATTGAGATCACCCGACATGCCCATAGATAACTCCTGAAAATTCTCATTGTAAATTTCCGACATTCTCTCTCTGAGTTGACATAGACTGGCAAAACAATCTCTGGCCACCTTATTATTGTCAGGGGCATAGGGAGCAATTGTCATAAATCCATCGACTCGCAGGGAAGATAAATTCAAGGCTTTTTCCAATACCTCTGGGACTTCTTCGATCGAAACCCCAAACTTAGCCGGATCTTTTCCAGCGTTCACCTGTAATAAAATTGGTTGTTTAACATTCAACTCGTTTGCGATCTTGGCCAATTTATCAAGGATTTTAAAGGAATCGACGCTTTGAATGCATGAGAACTTCCCAACTACCATCTTGGCCTTATTACTCTGCAGGTGACCAATCAGATCATATCCAGTCCCCTGGGTACTTTCCATTTTCTGCAGGGCTTCCTGAACGCGATTTTCCCCGACTCTTTTGATTCCATTAACTTCACAAATTTTGACTGCATCAACAGGCCAATTTTTAGTTACAGGCAGGAGAGTAACATCTTCGGCAGATCGACCGTATTTATAACAAGCTTTCTCTATTTGCTCTTTGACTGTTGATAAATTTCTAGAAAATTCTTTTTCACTGATCATAAGTTTTTCGAATATAAAATTTGCATACAATAAGTTCAATTAATAGACATAAATTATGCATATTCAAAATTTCAAAACCTTTTGTGATTTGGTCGAGACAAAAAGTTTTTCAAAGGCGGCACGGCTTAATGAAGTTACACAATCTGCAGTCAGTCAGCAATTGAAAGCAATGGAGTCGCATTATGATATGCTGATTATTGACCGCAACCAAAAGAAATTCAGATTAACACCGCAAGGAACAGTTCTGTACACTACTTACAAAGACATACTCGGTCTGTACGAAAAACTGAATTGTGAAATCCAGGAGATGAGCAACATAGTAAGCGGTACAATTCAGATTTCTACGGTTAACAGTATTGGTCTACATGAACTCCCGCCCTATCTAAAATTATTCATCAAACAATTTCCTTCAGTCAATGCACGGGTCGAATACAGAAGAGCCAATTTAGTTTATGAAGATGTTCTCCATGGTACAGCTGACCTTGGATTGGTCGCATTCCCAACCCCCCATAAAGAGCTTTCTGTCATTCCTTTCGCTAATGATGAATTGATCATAGCGATGAGTCCTGAACATAAACTTACGAAAAAAAGAGCGATCGCAATTGATGACCTTGGAGGCATGGACTTCATTGCTTTCGAGAAAGATATTCCCACCCGAAAAGCTACAGACGAAATCCTCAACCGTGCTGGAATCCAAGTTACGATTGCCATGGAATTCGATAATGTGGAAACCGTTAAACGGGCAATTGAAATCAATGCTGGCATTGCGATCTTACCGGCAAGCACTGTGGTTACTGAATCCGAGAGAAAACAATTGGTCACCTACAAACTTGAAGGTGGTATGCACAACCGTCCCCTTGCTATCATTCATAAAAAGAACAGATTGTTGACTCCCGCACTTAGATCATTTGTTGAACTTATGAAAAATAAGCCACCGGAAGTGGATTAATTATCCTTTTTCTGTAGCCCTCTTGCCTTCAGCAATTGGGCAGTAAAACTACCGACAACAACTTTACTGCTTATTTTTACTGGAATCCTGCGATTATCCGCAGAGTACCAAACCCTTAAGATACCTTTAGGACTTTTTTTAAAGACTCCGCTTAAGTTCTTCATATCAGGAACCACATCGTTAGCCCAAAAGCTACCGTAAGGAACATCAATTTTTGATTTCTTTCCAACATTTAATCTTACATCGAGTAATTTTTTGCCATCACAAGTTGGAAATGTTTTCTTTTCTTGTGGCGTGCTTGGATGTAAACGAAACGCAAATGCAATGGATAATGGATCATAAACATTTTTTTTCAGGGGTAACAACCGGGGAGTCTGTTTATTCTCTGTGAAAACTACTTTTTCGTCATCATAATCAAATTGCACCACAATCTCTTTCTTAGTTTTACCCTCTTGTTGTGACTTTATGTATTGTAATGACCGGGTAAAATTCGCATCAACTAAACTGGTTATGTTTGTTCTCACTTTGTAAAACTTATCGGCAAAATTATTGGTTCTTACCGAAAAGCGAATTTGCCAAGGTTCCTCATCACCATCCTTACGCGGGCTGACTTCCATACTTGCAAAACCTACTGGAATGAAACCCCACTTAAGGGAATATTCTAATTTTTCCCCAGGTAAAAATGGTAGACTTGTTTTTCCCGACAAACAAAGGGGTGCAAAAAAGAGACAAATAACGACCCAACACTTCAGGAAGTACTGACGCATCAGCTTTATTTAACAGGCTTTAGGTGCCAAATTTCTTCCGCGTATTGAGAGATGGTACGATCCGATGAGAATTTACCAGAGCCAGCGACATTACAAATTGCCATTTCTGCCCATTTGGATTTATCAGAATAAGCTAAGTCAATTTTTTCCTGGGTCTCCACATAGTCTCGATAATCAGCCATGACAAAATACGGATCACCCCACTCGAGAAGACTTTTGGATAAATCTTCGAGTACGGGTCCATCTTCCGGAGAAAAATAATCGGAAGCCAACCAATCGACAACTGCCTTAAGTTCCTCATCCTTCTCATAATACGATTGCGGATTATAGCCTTGATCTCGCAGATCTTGAATCCCATCAACTGTCTTTCCAAAAATAAAGATATTTTCGTCTCCAACCTCTTCTTTGATCTCTACATTAGCCCCGTCAGAAGTACCTACAGTGAGAGCCCCATTAAGGGCAAATTTCATATTCCCGGTGCCTGAAGCTTCCTTGCCCGCGGTTGAAATTTGTTCAGACAAGTCAGTGGCAGGAATAATTTTTTCAGCTGCAGAAACACCATAATTCGGCCAAAAAAAGACTTTCAGTAAATCCCTAATCCGATCATCTTGATTTATCCTTTTCGCCACGAGATTGATCGCATGTATGATGACCTTCGCCAAATGATAACCAGGTGCAGCTTTTGCTCCGAAGACAAAGACTCGTTTATTGATTTTCAGTTCGGGGTCATTGAGAAGTCTTCTGTACAGAGTCAAGATATGAAGAAGGTTTAGATGCTGCCTTTTGTATTCATGAAGTCGCTTGATCTGTGAATCAAAAATGGCTCCCGAATCTACTTCTAAACCAAACTTCTGGTTTATGATGTCTGCCAATAACTGCTTATTTTGAAGCTTGATCGACATGAATCTTTCTTGAAAAGAAGAATCCTCGGAGACTTTCTCCAATCCTCTTAATTTCGAAAGGTCTGTCATCCAGCCAGGCTCAATCACCTCATTAATTAATTTGGCTAATTCAGGATTGCATCCCAAAAGCCATCTTCGCGGGGTAATTCCATTGGTTTTATTATTAAAACGGTCAGGATAAATTTCAGCAAAATCACTCATTAATCTTTGTTTGAGCAATTGGGTATGCAGGGCTGCCACTCCGTTAACCGAACGGCTGGCCACCACCGAAAGATAAGCCATCCGGACTTGGCCATCCGCAACAATTGACATGCGTTGCACCCGCTCTTCGTCTCCAGGAAACCGCGCACGAATTTCTTCCTGAAAACGGCGATTAATTTCCTGCACGAGTTGCAGGTGTCGCGGTAGAACTTTTCCAAATAGGCCTTCTCCCCAGGTCTCCAAAGCTTCGGGAAGAAGAGTATGGTTGGTGTAGGCAAAGGAATTGCGAACCAGAATCCATGCCTCTTCCCACGCCATGCCTTCTTCATCAAGGAAAAATCTTAACAATTCTAAAACCGCCACCGCAGGATGGGTATCGTTCAACTGGATCACAACTTTCTTAGGAAAGTCATTCCAGTCTTGGTGTTCACGCTGGAATCTCCGAAGTAAATCCTGCAGTGAACAGCTTACAAAAAAGTACTGCTGAACTAGCCTAAGTTCCTTTCCGCTCTCGGTTTCGTCATTCGGATACAATACCTTGGAGATGGTTTCTCCCATGGCTTTCTCTCTCACTGCTTCCACATATCCACCCTGATTAAAAACTTGTAAGTCGAGCTCCTGCGAAGACTTAGACTCCCACAACCTGAGGAAATTAACGGTATCCGTCTCATAACCAACAACGGCTAAATCATAGGGTATTCCTTCAACCTCTTTATAGCTCGCCCATTGCGGACGGTAATTGCCTAAATCATCGTAACCATGCTCAACATGGCCATACAACTTAACTTTTTGTGAATACTGAGGGCGTGCAATTTCCCAAGGATTACCTTCCCGCAACCAATCATCGGGTTTCTCCACCTGTCTCCCTCTCTCAAAGCTCTGCCGGAATAGACCAAACTGATAATGAATTCCATAGCCTATTGCGGGTAAGTCCATTGTGGCCATCGAATCCAAGAAACAGGCAGCAAGACGTCCCAGTCCCCCATTTCCGAGGCCCATATCATGCTCTTCTTCCAGCAATTCATCTAAATCATAGCCAAGTTCATCGAGTGCAGCCTTAGCTTCCTCTAAAACACCGGCATTACATAAATTAGAGTTTAGCAACCTCCCCATTAGGTATTCCAAACTTAGGTAATAAACTCGCCGTGTCTTGGCTTCACTGTGTTTGGATTGTGTGTTAATAAAGCGATCAACAACTTGATCTCTGACTGCATAACAAGTGGCCATCCAGATTTCTCTCTTGGATGCATTCTTCAGGTGACGAGCCAAAGTAAGGCGCAAATGTCTTTTAATACTATCTTTTAAGCTATCTCCAGATTGAGGAGCAGATTCAGTAGCTACCGAACCGGTTACAGTATTATTTTTATTCATATATCATTAATGGCAATAGGCATGCCAAATTTTATGGGAGGGATTAGATGTGCAAATTTTAGCTACAAGCTATTCAGCATAAAATCGATGAACAGTTTTATGGGTATAAACCTCATTCGGACGAAGGACGCAAGACTGCCACCCTTCTTCGCCCTGATGGTTGGGACTGTCAGGGAAAACCTGAGTTTCTAAACAAAGACCGGAACGTAAAGGATATGGTTTCCCTCCATGACCAGTGATGGTCCCATCGAGGTAATTCCCTGAATAGAATTGAATACCCGGCTGATCCGTATGAATTTCAAGTGCTCTGCCCGTACTGGGGTCTCTCAATGTTGCTGCATGGTTCAAGCCTTCTTTATTCTTATTTCCCGAGACCAGCCATGTATGGTCATAACCTTTACCAAATTCAATTTGTTCATGGGATGATCCGATTCGTTTTCCTATTTTGGTAAAACTTCGAAAATCCAAAGGTGTTCCTTGCACAGGAGCGATTTGAGTCGGGATATTAGTTTTATCCGTGGACACAAATTTATCCCCGGGTAAGCGTAATTCATGCTCTAAAATAGTTTCGGAACCTTCACCTGCCAAATTGAAATAGGTATGATTCGTCAGGTTGATGACGGTGGCTTTATCAGTCCTAGCCTCATATTCAACGATCAACTCATTTTCGTCAGTTAAGATGTACCTGACTTTACACTTCAGGTTGCCTGGATAGCCTTCCTCCCCATCAGGACTAGTCCTGGTAAATTCAACCCCAGTGCCAGTTTCCAAGACGCGGGTATTCCATACATATTTATCAAAACCACGATCTCCGCCATGTAAATGATTGGGTCCGTTATTAGTGGCTAACTGATACTCCTTACCATCAAGCGAAAACTTCCCCCCTGCAATACGGTTGGCATACCTGCCTGTAATACATCCAAAATATGGACTCTTTTCTCGATAATCATTCAGGTTATCAAACCCCAGGGATACATTTGCAAAATCGCCGTTACGGTCAGGAGCAAAAATCTCTTTAACTGTGCCACCGTAGTCAAGAATGCCGACCCTCATTCCATTTGCATTACTCAAAGTGTACTTACTGACGACGACACCATCAGGCATTTCTCCAAATTTTGACTTTGCTACAGACATTGGTTTTGGTTTCGCAGGTTTTGAATCAGTGATCCCTAATTTCTCCTTAGTTGACCGATAGGCTGACTTACTTTTTTCGCCAACATAAGACGAACCTCGAACAATCCCGTCTTTGGTTTTTCTTCCATAATCAGACACCACACAGGATGTCAGAAAAAAAAGAAAAATAATCAGTATGAACAACAGCGGAGAAGAAGATTTTTGTAAAAAAGAATTCATACATAAACTCTTCTATGAAAATCAGTACAAGGGAAAGCATTTTTTTACTAAGTGCCTAATTAAATCTTCCTCTGAAACCTTTTTTCAAAATCACGGATTGGTATTTCAAAAAAAGTAGGTCTACCTTTGGGACATGTGTAGGGATTTTTACATTGCAATAATTCTTTAGCCAACAACATCATCTCTTGATCTGAGAACCCTCCTCCATCCCCGGATTTAAAACTGGATTCTCGGATCATGGCCTCCTTCACTATATCGAGAGTTTTTACACTTGAGCCTTGTTCTCGAGAAAGCTCCAAAAAGTCTTTGATAAAAGAAAGACTTCTTTCAGGGCTCAACCAATGAGGACAGCCGTTAATGCGAAAGAAATTCCGACCAAATTCCTCAATTTCAAATCCTAGTCGTTTCAACTCTTTGGAATCTTGATTAAGTCGATTGGAATCAACAGAGTCTAATTCCAGGTTTTCAGGAAGCAAAAGGCTTTGGCTCTCATATTTCACTTTTCCCTCCAAGCAATCCTCTAATTCCTCAAACCTTACCCTTTCGTAAGCTGCCCTTCCATGCATCACAACCAATCCTTCGGTTGTTGAAAAAAGCCCTAAGCCCCCTTTTAAACTATCAATCAGTCGCCAACTTGCTAAACCCTCACTTCGAGGACTCACAAACTGCTCAGGAATTAATTCACCCCGATTAAAGTCACTTTCATTTTCACTCTTTTGTGTTAATTGGTTACTTATGATTTTGGCGTTTGTGTCACAATCATTCTTCCCAGAATCAATAGATGGAGAAAGCGGGGGTTTCTCTATTGCATACATTTCAAGTGCTTTGGGGTCAATTTGAGGTACCATTTTCGATGATTCGTTATCGACCTCCAATTTTATCTCCTCCAGCTTGGTCGCTGTACCCAGATTAAATGCACGGTTTCTACCCAACAATGTAGATAGTAGAAAGTTTCTTACTTTTGGATCTTCACGAAAGCGTATTTCTTTTTTAGATGGATGTACATTCACATCCACACTTGCAGGATCGATTTCGAGAAAAAGAATGGCCGGGGGAAATCTTCCCTTAGGTATAAAAGTGTGAAAGGCTTCTAATGTAGCGTAGGTAAGAGTTTTACTATCAACCGGGCGCTGATTGACAAAAAAGATCATTTCCTTGCGGGTGGGTCGGCTTTGCCCAGGCATCCCGACTAGCCCACTCAGCGAAAGCCCATTTCCTTCTGCACTGATATCACTCAGACTTTCAGCAAAACCTTTTCCAAAAATCTCGCACACTCTCTCACTTAAATCATCACAGGCAGGAGACTGGAAAATAGTTCTTCCTCCTTCCAAAAGCGTAAAATGAATATGGGGGTGAGCCAAGGCATACAATTTAGCAAGATGCATGAGGTGTGTGGATTCAGTAACCTCGGTTTTTAGAAATTTTCTTCTCCCGGGAACAGAGTTGAATAGATGTGACACTTCAATCCTCGTCCCCGGAGGCATACCACACTCTTTAACATGCACCATCTTCCCTCCATTTACTAAAATCTCGCTCCCCTCTTTTTCCTTTTTGCAACGAGTCCTAAGAGAAAAACGACTTACACTTGCAATCGATGGTAAAGCCTCCCCTCTAAATCCAAATGACCTCACATGATTTAAATCACTTGCCTCGCGAATCTTACTTGTGGCATGACGTTCTAAGCTCAACAAAGCCTGGTCCTGAGACATACCAATACCATTGTCCTCCACACGAATATAAGACTTACCTCCATTACGAAATTCGACTTCTATTTTAGTAGCATCAGCATCCACACTATTTTCGAGCAACTCCTTCACCACAGAGGCAGGGCGCTCAACCACTTCTCCGGCAGCAATTTGATTGGCGACGCGATCTGCCAATATACGGATTTTGCTCATCTTTCCTGCGTAAGCATAGAATACATTGGGCACAATGTGAAAATACTCACATTCGCTTTGAGCTTGGGTAAATGATTAAACTTTAAAGAATGTGTTGGATGCCTTCTTCTTTGTCACTACAACTAAGTCCCTATCTAAAACAGCACGCAAACCAAGCGGTCGAATGGTTACCCTGGTCAGAAGAAACTTTCCATAAGGCGAAGATAGAAGATAAACCGATTCTTCTTTCTATAGGGTATGCGTCATGTCACTGGTGCC